>WNFR01008414.1_pt1 | contig 14661 bp, 19 predicted proteins | sample 5400221 | NCBI WGS metagenome assembly WNFR01 (sample SAMN13153357, study PRJNA577476) | soil metagenome | isolation source: 40 cm soil under Madrone tree | place: USA:California | collected 2016-06-14 | reverse complement strand
CGCTTCTAACCTCCCTTCGATCTCTCGGCGTCGCCGGGAAGTCCCCCCTCTCTACAACGGTGAGATAAAAAAATCAGTCCCATCAGATGACGACACCAAATTCATATCATGCGCACCTAATAAGGCTTTCTTCTGTTTCTTCCTCTTCCGACGTCTCCCGTCCTCTTGCTCGCTATGCTCATCCGCCGCGCTATCATCCAGGATATTCGGTGCGTTCGCAAAGTCGAATGGTACAACCTCTTCCTCTTCCTTCACCTTGGCTGTCGACGTCGCAGAGGTCGACTTTTCGTCATCACCGGACGCTCCGGCCTTCTTTGCCCGCTTGCGCTTCTTTTGGCGTTGACCAACGACGACGATCGCATCGTCGTTGACTTCGGGCTTGGCTGTATGTCTTTGAGGAGCTGGAACGAATGGAATTTCGGCTGTAGCCCCGTCAATGGGAACTTCTGGTATAGTAGATGTCGTTACGACCTCAGCCGTCGTGACTGCTGTCGTCTGTACAGGCACCTGCGGCGAGAATGAGATGATGGGATGAAGAAGGTATCAGACTCTCACTGGCACGGTGGGTGCGATGACCAGTGTGCTGTGTATTCTGTCAACGACTTCTTGGAGACGATCAAGGGATTCGCTTTTAGGTAAGGCCGAGGTAGATGGGATGGCAAATAGTGAGCTTTGAGAAGCTGTATAAAGACGCGGTACCAGGGTCGCGGAACTGAAAAGCGATGGCATCGTGCTCGTTGGAAAAGGTTTGCTACGAGACCACAACGAAGATGATGCAGGGGCTGGGGCCGGGTATTCTGAAGAGACCTCGGAGTCCTCTCTTGATTCCGACACGGTTAGGGTGGGCCCTTCTGGTGCCGCAGGACCGCTCAGCCCTTTCTTTACGGCGTCGCGAATGACATCGAGTAGTTCTTTCGCACGTCTCCTGACCACAGGTGGCGTAGATGAGAATGCATGCAAAAGCGCGGTCATATCCGCCGGTGGCTGTTCAACCAACTTGAAGACAAAGCGATTCGATAACACGTATCTAGAACAACCATCAATCCTTGCATGGGCTTTCCCGGGGTATGGAAAGTGCTTACCCAGTACTCTCGTCCTCCTCCCGCGCAACGCGGTCCCGCCAGACGTGGACAGCGCGGAAGACTTCACGCTGGACGCTCGGCGCACCGTCGGCGCTGAGGGTCAGTTTGTTCCACCGGCGCGCTAGCGTGTCCCACCCGTTGAACCCCATCCCTCCCTCCGCGTCATATGGATCCGGAGAATACACGCGAAGCGCGGTCTCCGCAGAGCGTGATAGGACCTCTCGACAGAAGGAAATGGGTATCTGCGCGCGCATATTTCACCATCTCGTCCGACAAAGGTCTGTGAAGCAGTGTCAAAGGAGGCGGAGACACGATCGAATGGAGAAACGTACCGGATACGCCAATCCGCGAGTTGGTAACGCTTGTCTGGTGAGAAGTCACAGTACATCTCCAGTAGCGTCGCAAGTCCGTGCCGAGAGAAGTCGAGAACTTTTGACGCGTGGAAAGTATCGAACATGTTTACCAGATACAAATTGAAGTCTTGCTGAAGCCAAACGACGTCACTCTCGGCGCCATGTAAGACCTGCCATGCATCAACCCGGGTTCCGAAATCAGGTACAATAGAGCGTACCTTGACAATATCTGGATTGGTGAAAACCTCATTCAGGTCTTCTAGCTCGTCCCGCAGCTCAAATGGTTCCACTATCCAGTCCTCGTCGCGGGTACTGATCTGCATGAGACATACAAAGCCACGGTATGTGCGGTAACTATGATATTCCAGGTCGATCGCGATTTCCTTGCTCCCGCGGAGCTTGTCAATGAGAACGTCGAGCTGCGCACGTGTTGATACCCAAGTGAAAGGGGTTTCCTCAAGTGGCTTAAAGGGGATTGGAGTTTGCGATTGAAACATGTGAGCCGGATAAGATAGGTTGTTGATTTCGTAGAGGTAGGGGTGCGGAGATCTACTTGTCTCATCAATACACTCAAGTCATCGAGGGTTAACCAGACGCACATTTCTTTATCTGAACCCCCTCTGCTTTCCGGGTCAAAAATATACCCTAACGGCACGCGCGCGTTGAACTTATGTCGCAAAGTGGGTGACCATACGACGTCATTCGTATTATCGACTCTCCGCTTGAACTTATGCTGCGGTTTCGGGAGATGTGGGGCATGCTGGATGACAGGCTCTTGGCGACCTTTGGGAGCCACCTTCTTTTTAGGCTCTGGAGGGTTTATGGCAATGGCGGGAGCTTTCATGCGACCGGAAAATTGGTCAAGTGCGATATCCTGCATAAGGTGAGAGAAAGATGCGAGGACACAAGGTGGTACATACCGCACGCTCAAGTAGTTGATCCATCGGCTCAACAATCAGCGGCCCAAAACGGTCGAGAAAGTCGTCCTCATCCTGCACACGAGCCTTGCCTTTTCCTTTCGCGCTCTTGGAGTTGCTAACGGTGGAGGCCAAGTTTAGAAGCATATTGGTCATGGATAGGACTTTCTTTGAGCACGCTTCAAGGTCCTCCGCTAAGTCGGAATCGACGGAGCGATGGAAGGCAAGGTCGGCAGGGAGTGCTGCAGCGTGTTTAGTCATTTTGAAAGCTGATGCTTGTAGACGCCCATAGTAGCTGTCGAATTCTGACCTTGTCAAGGAAATCTGGGAAGAGTTCATCACGAGTCTAAATCATCCAGCATGCGACGCGTCCGCGAAAATCAGTGAGTACGATTGATTCTAAATTGGATATTAGTTCTCACAACCACGTGATATGCTTCAGGTCAAGATCATGTGATTTATCACGGAAGCGAGATGCACAGATTATCGTTGTCGTCGTCGAACGGCTTGCAGCACTCTCGGTTCCGCTACCGAAGCGATCCTGGCCGCGGCACTAGCTTGCAACCTGACGTTATTTTCGCCCACCATGGTGCAGAGTTTACCTTCCACAGGGACCTTAGGCGCTACCCCATCTCGCGCTGGTCCAACTTCTCCCCCCATAACCTCTCTACTTCCATTTCTTTCCTCTGTCTTCTCTACGGGGTTCATTGTGATCTCCTATATCTCCGGTATTTTTCGCACGATCTTCCGCTCTCTTTTCTCGCCACTCCTGGCCGTCATCCCCGTGATCTTCTACCTCTTTTCCCCAATCATCATCTCTTCCCAACTTATTTTCGACACCTTTGTCCGCATGCCACATCGCGCCGCCACTTATGTATTTCAAGCCCTCTACCCAATCTACGCCTTTATTGGTGTTGCTTGCCTCTCCGGGATAATCCTTGGCATCGGAGCGCGTCAAATTGTGAGTTTAGTGGGTTGGGTACTATTGGGGAGGGCGGCACCATCGACGCAGCGGAGCGGTTCAACTCCGCGAATCCCACTGCAAAGGAAGTCGTCGGTTTCCCGGGGAAAGAGGAGGGTCACTGTGAAGGCAGGGGAATGAATCTCACCGACTTTGTATGTGGCCGGTTTCCTCTTATTGCTACGAGCTCATCAATTATAGGAGTCGTTACATCTGAGAGCTGGTCCTTCCACATCAGTCCGATGTAATTCAAGATATCATTGTCATCAACTATTTGAGCCCCACTTTCAATTCCTTTCTTTGTTCTCAACAACAACTGAGTGGACGGGTGTACTGGTATGCTGTATCAGGGTTAGGGTTAGAACATTTTTTTACAAACTAACTACAGGATCGTTGGCGTTGTGACAGGGGCCGGGAGTAGGTTTGGTAAAAGGGATGTGGTGAAGGCCAACAATGACACAGTGCAGCGTCCGGTGTGTGTTGGGAAGCTGATGATTGCGGAAGTGGAGATGGTTCCCGTGAAAGGCGGGAACTTGTGTGCGGTGTCCATTTGAGATTGAGATCTGTCCGACAGCACGTTATGAATTCATCAGTGGGGTGACCTCCAGAGATAAAGATAATTTGTACGCCATGGAGAAGGAGTGGTTATCCTCATTAGAGTTGACAATGCCGCACGCGAAGACGGAGACGGGGTCGTCAAGGATTTTAAGCACGTCGACTTCTTCGTCAATAGGGACGGCACTCATATAAGCGGTTTAGGATCGGGCAGAAAACCACAGCGTTCTAAAACGTACTGTGAATGGCACGACCAGCAGCCTCACGCTTGAAATGCTTCGCAACGCCGGGAGTGCGGATCAAGAGAAGGCACAGCAGCCAGTGGTCGATACGTCGGCGCTGGGAGAGTTTGCGTTGGACCATTTTTGGACATGTAGTTAAGTATTTAGTTCGGGCCTGAGGGGGTTGTACCTGCATTCATCCGGAATGCGGGAGGCATTCTCCTGGGAATCTGACACAAATAAAATCCTTGAAACATGTTAACAGAGTTAGAAGTGGTCTCCCTCGACAAGGGGGAAGACGGTAAGAGGTTGCTTCAAGCCCGGCAGTGTGGGCTGGGGAGAGAGGAGCATGTGATGGTGTTGGAGGTGGGTGCATTATGGGGTAACGCAGCCGGTATTATGGGTTTTTCGGTCTAACCAGGGTCGACGTGGTGTTGATCAGGGAGTGCGCCCTGTTCAGGTTGGGAGAGTGCCTGGCTGCTTTGAAGGAAGTCGAGGAGGACTATCGCGTTTTGCCGGTTTGAGTAGTAGTGGTTGGTGCGACTCCGGCGCGAGTGACGGCCCAGGCCACTATTGTGCCGAGGCCCATGCCGGCTCAATTGAAGGCTCAAATTGAACACGGATCCAGTGTAATTTTTCCCACGTTTCTGCATGCCTTTGATTATGTAATGCTCAACCACTGGGAAACCACAACCACATCGGCCTTTCCTTTGCTCCTTGTCACTACTCGAAAGACTCGCAAGTGAAGTATCAACACTTTGATTTAGAAGGGAAAACGAAATCTCGGACACGGGTTAGTCCTAAGATTATATGTACCCTGACTTCCGCTCCCCCATCGATGTCGACGCGCTCGCGCAAGAGGATGCCCAGAAGTAAGTGGGACCTTGTAGTGCAGAGTCGTGTCTAGTGCTGATTACGCTCGTAATCTTATATTACGTGAATTACTGGTACTCGCCGGGTTTTCCTAGCCTATGGACACACCCGCTTCTCGTTCCGTCATATCTCTCTCTTATCTCCGCCATCTCCCTGATCTTGCGGGCCATCTTCGCGTTTCGCCCAGCTTCAGGGCATGCCGCTCGCATTTTCAAAGCTAGTGAAGAAATCGTATCCCCGACTTCCCTTGGCGAGTCCAGAATTCGCACTTGTAGCCCTTGGACGGGTCTCGTAATGTCCGTCAAGGGCCAAGTTGAAAGATCGGGGGGGTCGACCATCTTCCTTTTCCATGTAGCACGACTCATCCTCGTCCTCACACTCTTCGGCTTGTCTGTATTCCGCGTCCAACATGAGAGAACACAGCACGCTTCACCTTCGTCCGAAGTGATCGTGCTGCTCAATCTTGCGTTATGTCTAACCTATGTGCGTCCTCTTAATCGTTAAGGTTCTATTCACGTCTTTTTCTTACTGGAGTCGTAACTTGACACAGTTACATGCGTCGTTTTTGGCATTATCCACTATCTTCGCCCGAAGAGTGTGCGCCTCTGTTACATCATTCCACCTCTCCTCATTGTTGCTTGTTACTTTCTCCATTTACGCTTACCGCGACATCTGGCCGTTGCTTACATTCACACTATCGCCGGCGGATGCAGGCGAAGGCACTTTGCTATGGGTCAAGCTTGGTCTTCTGGCCCTTGCGGCTGTTTTGATACCTCTGGCCATCCCGCGCCAGTATACACCGGTTAATCCCAAGGTGAGATTGTTTTTGCTATATCGTCCTTTCGTTTTCTGAATGTGGAAGTAGGACCCCCAACGGACCCTCAATCCTGAACAGACTGCGCCACTTCTATCTATGATGACATATACCTTCCTTGATCCGGTCGTTTTCTTGGCATATCGTGTTCCACATCTATCACAAGACATGCTACCTTCACTTGCAGACTATGACTATGCAGAGAATCTCGTGAAAAGGAGTTTCAAAGCAGGTGCACCTCGTTCTCCGAGCCAACCTTTTTGCTAACGCACATCCTAGTATCTAGATACCTTTTCTGGAAGTCCCAAGAGGCACATCTTCTGGGGGTTCATGACTGTTTTTGGTCTGTTCCGTGTTTCAGTGAAGTGTCACGGCTTACACTTATTCAGGTCGTGACTGTATCCTGCTTGCATTCCTCATTGTCATCAGGGTCTTTTCGACTCTAATGGCTCCCGTCGGAATGAATCAACTCTTGCGGTACGTCTTGTAATCAATAGATTTACCGGTGCCTTAGTGTGTTCCTCAAAGCTACCTCGAAACCCACGGTGAGGGTGCTGTTGTCCGCCCGTGGGTTTGGGTTACATATCTTTTCTTGGGTCCTGCGTTTGGGGCCATCGCCTTCCAGTGGTACACGTTCATTGCGGTCAGTTATGGGCGATGTTACCACTCCGAAATCGTCATATGACACTTCCCTTCAGACGAGTGATTTAGTGCGCGTCTCAGCCATTATCACACAACTTGTTTTCGAGCACGGCCTACGCATCCGGGTGAAGGCGGAGTCCCCTTCTTCACCAACGGCCACTCCGGCGACAACGGCTGAGGGTCGAAGCGATTCCACGACACCCGAGGGCGGCTTGGCCGCCGCGATAAGTGTCGTGTCCAAGAATGTGGGCAGAAGAAGTGAACCGACTCGGGGTGAGCCATCGACGGCTCCGGAATCTAGCATCGTGGTCAAGCCAAAAGAGGATGGCCCTGCGTCCGACCGCAGCAAGCAGGACGGTTCGAAAATTTTAGTGGGAAAGATGAACAACCTGGTGACAAGCGACCTGGACAACCTCGTCGATGGAAAGGATTTGTTGATGCTCAGTTTGTAGCTGTTTGCTTCGTCCCGCATTTTTGGTTCATCGTGATCACCTTTAGTTTTGTATCTCCCATTGCAAGTCATTCTATGCGTCTGGTTCTTGCACAGCTTTCTTGGCTGGAGCGCATATGTGGGAGTGGTGACCATGATCTCCCTTTTCCCCGTCCCCGGAACTATCGCTAGAAAAATACAGAAGGTCCAGAAGGAGTCCATGATGCAGGTGAGCGTTTTGACCCACTAATATAGTGATGTCAGGGTCGACAGATATTGCGGTTAGACGGATGCCCGTGTGCAGACTGCCACCGAGAGTGAGACCGCAGCCATGAGTGTCTGCTTCGTGGTATTGACGATTGTCGCCAATAGCTGTGGCCATTTTGCGCATGATAAAGCTATTTGGTTGGGAGCCTAAGATCGCAGCGAGGCTGGCTGAAAAGAGAGAGCAGGAGCTGCGTTACATCAAGACACGCCAGATTTTGAACTTGATCAACGGGAACATCAAGTAGGTGCTTTTGGTCTCACCCTGATCTCGCTAACATGACTGTCTAGTCACGTCATACCCCTCATTACCGTGCGTCGACTCAACCCTCATCTCCTGCTGATCATCTGACCAATTGTCGGAAAGATGGTCATCACTTACCTCACTTACGTACGTACGATTGACTCGTTGCGAATGCTAAATTTGACCTGCTTTGCAGACCACGATCATGAAGCGTGTACTTACGCGCAAGTCCTTGTCCTTCCTCAAATGCGGCTTATACAGACTTCCTTTCTAGCGTCGATCGTGTTTTCATCTATGGCTGGTCAGTATACATCCCTTCACTAGCGGCGTCTGTGAAATTAGAGTCGTCTTCCCAGTGTTCGATCTTCTACGCAACCAGCTTCAAAATATCTTCTGGATGGTACCCATGTTCACTCAGGCGAAGGTCTCCCTCGATCGTGTAAACAATTTCTTGCGTGATGTGAGGCAAACTCCTGTCCATGTCACCATTTGACATATATCGCTTTCGACAGACCGAGTTGTTGGACGAGTTTTCGGATGCAGAGAAGGATCTCAAATGCGTGATTGGGGCTGATGTGTTACACTTGGACCAGGACGTGGTAGGGTTCAAGAATGCTAGCTTCACCTGGTCAAACGACCATTTGGACGAAGGCGCACTCACACCGCCCCGGCGTCGGTTCACCCTCCGTGTGCATGACGAATTGCTCTTTAAGCGGGGCGGCTTCAATCTCATCATCGGGCCAACCGGTTCTGGGAAGACATCATTACTGATGGCACTTCTCGGAGAGATGCATTTTGTCCCGATGAGCCCTGACTCGTGGTTTCACCTGCCGAGGGCTGGGGGTGTTAGCTACGCAGCGCAGGAGTCGTGGGTACAGAATGAAACTATCAGGGTGAGGCGTTCTTACGTTCTCGCGCTTTGGTGCTGAATGAAAAGAAGGATAATATCTTATTCGGCACTCCATACAACGAGGAGAGGTACAGCAGAGGTAGCTCACTCCCATGTTCACCGCTTCTTTGCTGGCTGACCCTTAACGTTTTTCTTTGTTTCAAGTGATTTACCAATGTGCTCTGCAACGTGACCTCGGCCTGTTCGATGCCGGAGACAAGACAGAGGTCGGGGAGAAAGGTTTGACGTTGAGGTAGCTTTATGGAACTATTCTAGAGCCCCTCTACTGACACGATTTGCTGTCTCGTAGTGGAGGTCAGAAGGCCCGTGTCACCCTTGCACGAGCAATCTACTCTTCAGCTGAAATTCTCATCCTAGATGACGTGAGTGCTTTTTCTCGTATTCATTTGGCGCTGGGTATCAATATCTTTGCTCTTGAAGGTCCTAGCCGCCCTGGACGTTCACACCGTACGCTGGGTAGTAGAGAAGTGCTTCAAAGGTGACCTAATCCGTGGAAGAACGGTCCTCCTCGTCGTAAGTGACCGTTTCTCCTCCACATCTGACGACCTTTTGACATCACAAGTGTACCAAAGACGCACAATGTAACACTCGCCTACCCCATTGCGGACTCTGTCATCTCCCTGAGCCTAGATGGCCGGATTGTATGCCATGGCCCTGTCTCAGACGCTCTCACGACGGACAAGATGTTCGCAAAAGAGCTTCCGAAGAGCACTCCATCCATCAAGGATAACGAGATGAATGACGTAGAGGAACCCGACAAGAGGGTAGAGCAGGTGGATGGCAAGCTGATCCTGGCAGAGGAGAAAGCTTATGGACACGTAAGCTGGGATGCATGTAAGCGTGTCATGCTACCTTTGTCTTTCGGCCTGTGAAGTTCACTGGTGCATCCTGAAAAAAGATAATCTGTTTATTCGTGGGTTGGCAGGAACCCATATCTTCCTGTTTTGGTCATTTTTTATTGGCGGCTTGCTCTTCTTCAATGCACTGTTGGCTATGCAGACGTGGTTCATGGGCTACTGGGCCGAACAGTACGAAATCTATCCTCCAGAACAAGTCAGCGTCACGTCGTAGGTATCTTCAGTGGACACTGCCGCAAGGGCTGCTTCTATTGCCTTGCTGACGTGTCGGTCTTTCCTTCGCTAGCTACCTCGCTGTCTATGGCCTTATTCTGCTTGCGGCGACGTTCAGCTACACAATCGGGTCCACCATATACACGTTTGGCACTCTGAGAGCGTCGAGATCGATTCACCAGAAACTGATCGAGTCTGTCTTGGGCGCGACGTTCAGGTGGACCCATATTCTCATAGTACTAACCGCGATGAATAATTTCTTTGTATTAGGTGGCTGGACACAACCCCAACATCACGAGTCATCACTCGCGTCACGCAGGACATTCGTACACGTACATATTTGTGTTCTTCGTGGTGGGATGCACATTCTCACGAAGGACTTTCCCCAGTGGACGGCCCGATTTCTGGCACACTTAGCCAGTTGATTGAAATTACCCTCAATATGCTGATCAAGTTTGCGTCGGTGGTGTTCCTCACGCCAGTGTCTATTGTTCCCGGAGTCGCCATAGCCGTGTTGGGCGCATGGCTCGGTCAAGTGTACATGAAGGCGCAACTTTCGATCAAGCGCGAGATGAGCAATGCCAAGGCACCCGTACTGGGCCATTTTGGTGCGGCCGTCGCCGGACTCGGTATGTTCGCCTTACGTGATTACGCGAGATCGATATGACATGGTTTATTTCAAGCGTCTATCCGAGCATATGGCGTGCAGGATGCGTTCCGTAAAGAGTCGTACAGGCGGATTGATAAGTACTCGAGGGCCAGCCGAGCGTATTACGTTATGAATAGGCAAGTCGGCTCACGAGCTGCATTTGTGGCGCATCATAGTTATTGACATTGTTTGACAATGTCGCAGATGGATCAGCCTGCGGATAGAGTTTCTGGGTGGACTATATGCTGCAGGCCTGGCGGCTTACATGGTCTATATCCCACATGGACGCGCCCTTCCCTTGGACACAGGTTTTTCACTCACCATGGCCAGTGCGTTGCACTACCATCGTTTTGTTCGAATTTCTAACTATCACCTGTGATTTCTGATCGTCGCCTCCAGTTGGCTTCAGCGGCATGATCCTCATGTGGGTGCGCGTTTTCAACAAATTTGGAATCATCTGTGAGGATACTTTACCTTGCAGTACTTATTATATTCACCTCTAATGACATCACAGGTAACAGGTTAGCCCTCCTTTGTTAGAATCTGTTTGAGGCTGTGTTTATCAGCGTTTTGCTTAGTTTGGAGCGTATGCACTCGTACATCAACATTGAGCAGGAGCCAAAGCCGACAAAGCAGGGCGTCCCTCCAGCCTACTGGCCAGCGAGCGGCGATCTCAGGGTCGAGAAGTTGTCTGCGCGTTATTCTCATGTACGTGACGTAACGGCCCTCAGCACAGCGTGTCTGGCCTTACTAGGCCTCACTCTGCAATTAGGATGGGCCGAAGGTCCTGCATAACATATCCTTCCATATCAAATCTGGCGAACGTGTGGGTGTTGGTGAGTAGATATAGTTAGATGCCGGGAAGCAGATCTTGACTGGCGGAATAGTCGGTCGCACGGGCAGTGGAAAGGTATCCGTCTTCAGCTTCGTCCTTTCTTCTAAGTGGCGCCGACTAAAACTTCGCAGAGCTCTCTGACGTTGTCGTTGCTCCGCTGCATACTCACCGAGGGTAGTGTGTACTATGACGGTAGACTCACGAGCTCGATCAACCTGGACGCGCTCCGTTCGACTATCACTATCATTCCCCAAATCGTAAGAACAGCCACCGTTTCTCACCTCTATATTCTCCTGCTGAAACAACCGAATTTCTTCAATCAGCCTGAACTGCTGAGTGGCTCACTGCGAGAAAATCTTGACCCATTCTCGCAGTACGACGATGCGATGCTGAATGGGACACTGCGCGCCTCGGGGCTCTTCTCCCTTCAGAGCGACGAGGAGAGCCGTCTTACGCTCGACAGCCAGATAGCAAGCGGCGGGAGCAACCTCTCCGTTGGCCAGCGGCAGATCCTGGCACTCGCCCGCGCGTTTGTTCGTGGGAGCAAGCTACTCATTCTTGACGAAGGCGCGTCTCCTGTCACCTCCTGTTGGTCTTGCATTGATCTGCTTTTGATTTCAGCGACGTCTGCTATTGGTAACACCGTCTCTATTGTTCTCGGTTTGCTATGTTGTTAAGCTGATGCGTCGCAGACTACAAGACGGATGCGATCATACAGACATATCTCCGGAGTGAGCTCAAAGAGGATGTGACGGTGATTACGGTCGCGCATCGTCTGCAAACTATCGTCGACGCCGATAAAGTTGTACGTCGTTCTTCCTCTGCGCAGGAATACGACTTTGAGAAAAAAAATTCAATAGATGGTCTTGGATGCAGGTCGACTTGTAAGTTTTTCTATTAACATATCGCGAGGCCGATTGACCATGCAAAACAAAGGTGGAATTCGACAGTCCCAGCGAACTGCTAAAAATCGAGAATGGCAAATTTAGGTCTTTGGTCGACGAGAGCGGAGACAGAGACTTGCTCTATGCAATGGTTTCCGAGGCCACCAAGACCAAAAGTAGGGGGAACACAGTGATGGCGACACCCTAGAAAAAGGATAAGACAGAACCAACAGCCATTGCTTTAATCTAGGAATGTGCATAGAGCTCGTGGATAATGGTTCATCAACCTTACATTATTGATTTCGTCGGGGGGTTGGTCCATAGAGAGAGGTCGCCTCGTGCTCGAAGCAGCCAACCTTTTTCTAACTGACTTCCCTCGACCACACCCCAGCCAAAGTACTAGCTGCTCGTGTGGAAAGGGGTCTAGTGGATCCTCGGACGAGTCCAACCTGTAAGGCCCCAAAACCGGGTATCGTAATCTTCGCCCCATCAGAAAGAATAGCATCAGCGTGTTCAACTGACTTCATGGAACTACATCCACATATCCGGGTTCGATCACGTCGACCCGGTTGCCAGCGAATAAGCGTTTAGTTCATTTAATCGAAACGCCATTGCACTAGCTGGTTAGATTACTGTACATACTCGAGAAAAGATCCTCTTAGAGAAAACGTAGCTTACGACTATTACATCACATTACATGAGATGTAATGGTTGATCGATCTCCTCTTCAATGCCAAGTTCGACGCGGAACACAGTACGATTGAACGCAAACAGGGTTAAGCCCATCTGGTCGCGAACACGCGATTCCCAGCCCTCGGGGAGGCGTTCCTCCGTCAAGAACGTATGAATATCGCATATACGTCCGCCAAAGATCGTCAACAGTGTTGATCCACTGTTGGATGACAGGGTAAGCGATGCGATCAAACGTTCGTGGGGGAAAGGACACCAGTAAAAGTCGCGCGTACTTTGAAGAACCGAACATTTTGTGCCCAGTGCTTTGTGAGTACTGCCCGTTACTTGCCTGTGCCTCACGACGGCGCACACCCAGTTGTCGCGATAGGTCAGCTGGCGTGAGCGTGCGGCTCATGTCGAGATCTGCGGTTGCTTTCGCGACGTGTGCGGCGACGTTGAAATAAGGTGATTCGTTCTGCGGGAGGTGTCCCTGCGAGGCGGAATGTGTGTCCATCTTGGGCGGCGGGCCAGTGGCCGACTTGAGCAGCGCAGCCACCAACCCGCCGTCTGGGAAGCCCTGATTGGCCTGGGTGAACGTGTCGCGACCTGAACAAAGCGCAGCTCAGCCGCGGCGTCCGATACCAAGAAGAAGGCTGTCATTACGTACGGACGAGCGAAGCATCGTGCTCGATGCCGTTATGCACATCAATGTCCGAAAGATCGAAGCGCCCGGAACGATAAGATCGGTTCAGGATGTGCGCGATGTAGCGCGGCACGTGAAGAGAGAACGACGGCGAGAAATTGTAGGTGGTGCGTATCTGACTGGACAGCTGCTTAAAAGAGATGTTGCGCCCATCGCGCGGGACGATTCCTTGGAGATAAAACAACACGTGAGCGGGAGAGCGCGTGTTCATCCTCACATGCCGACGTACCGTGATTGGCCATCGCGTTGAGCGCGGGGCAGGAGCAACGGCTATCGCCGGGTCGCGGGGGGGTGTACTCGGGCCAAATACCGCCTTCGCCTGGTTGTCCTTTAGGTGTCACTTGGCCGATCTTGCGTTTAAAGGTGAAAACGTTGATGAGGAATAGAGAAAAGTCCCAGGTGAACAGGCTAGTCATGAAGATGGCCTCGAAGAGTTTCGATCTAGCGCCACGGCCGATGCGGCGGAGAGCTGTAAAGATGAAAACCATGGAGGTGGTGGAGGGTAAGGACGAACGAAACGACGAGTTCCGCCGTTCAACCTGCGTCCTACATTTATACCCTGATCATGCGTCGCTGTCAATAGATTAGAAGCCTGAGGGAACTTCCCCTGCATTTAGTATACTCATAAATCCATTTCTGTACATCGGGGACTCGTGGTTGCGCCATGAGGCAAGCCAAGCAAAAATAGTCAGAAAACAAACGTCGAATGGCTTCGTCCGGTTTCCGGTAATATCGCCTAAGTAAGTTATAAGTTGCCCTATTGCAAGCCTTTCATCCCATCAGTGAGAGAGCGTACCCGATGCCGCGAAGGACCCGTTTTGCGCGGCATTCGGAAGTGAATCTGACCCGACAAATTCGAAATTGGTGTCAGTCACTGTCAGATAAGCGCGCGACTAACTAATAAGGCGTTCATTTAAACACTCGGCTTACGGAATCCTCCGTGCCGCCTATAACTAACATCCATCTACTGTAACATTGTTCTATTCTCATTCTTCACAACTAGTCGCTAAGCAAAACTCTTAAGAACGATCCAAAAACGAGAACAGCCTTTGCACAGGTGGGCGGTACGGTGCCGGAGATGTCTCAAGCGGCGGCGGCGGCGGCGGCGGCAACCTCGTGCGTGTTTCGGATAAAAAGCGAGATCGCAGACTTGGCTGCGAACTCGACGTCGGTGGCATCACAGGTGTCCTCGGTGGTGAGGGCACGCGAGCCGGGGGAGGTATACGCGACAGAGGGGCGCTCGTCGAATGAGGGACATAGAATATCCGGGTGAGCAACCGCCTCTGCGGGCTCCGAGCGGGCCGCGGAGGGGGCGCGCCACGCGGAGCCATCGCAGACGACCTTCCGTTCTGGCCGTGCGGGGACCGAACAACAGCTGTCGTGTGGCGTAGCGGGGAACTGCGCGTCGGCCGAGAGCTGGGCTGACGCGGAGGTGATCCGCCATCGATGTCCAGCAGCGGCGGGGGGAGACGACCTCGGGTGTCGGCGAGCGTCGGCGCTCCCTGAAGGCCGAGGCCACGAACGAGGCCTGCTCTGGCATGCGGAAGCCGCGGGCCGCGCCCGAGACCGTTCACGAACCCTC
>WNFR01004287.1_pt1 | contig 14662 bp, 24 predicted proteins | sample 5400221 | NCBI WGS metagenome assembly WNFR01 (sample SAMN13153357, study PRJNA577476) | soil metagenome | isolation source: 40 cm soil under Madrone tree | place: USA:California | collected 2016-06-14 | reverse complement strand
ATGATCCGAAGATGTCGAATAATTCTGGAAATAGGCGATCCATGACATCCGATTATTTCATCGATGAATTCACTCGACTTCGATTCGATCCATGCTCCGAGAAGCAGTATAAGGACGCATTGCTGGCGCTTTGCGAATTGGTGAGAACAGAATTCAGCTTGAAATTATCGACGGACATGAACCAAGCAGAATATTCAATGAGAAACGGACCGACAAATCCGGATTGAATTAATGGTAGCACTGTGAAAGGAGGTGATCCGATAACAGGTTACTTTGCAGATGTTTTGCACTTCACCCGCCGCGATCCCTGAAGAAGAGGCGGCGGGTTTTTTTAGGACTCCCCCTCAAGAATGGAGTTCAAGACATTTAATTTTTCCAGCGTTAAATGCTTCGGAACGCTGTAAAGATTATTGGTAATGCTCTTAAACTCTCTCCAAGCGTTTGTCAAATCTTTTTCTGCGGCATACTCTTCTTCCGTGAGATATGCCGAACAGAGGTAATTCGTTTCGCCAACCTCACGCAGCGTTTCAAGATCGAACTTCATCTGCGAGTAGTTCTCGCCTATGTAGAAGTATTTGTTGCCAACTTTTGTAACAGTTTCGTAGTCGTTAGATTCTTGATCGAAGCGAGAACGTTTCGGTTTTACAACATACACCTGTTGACCTACTTTAATATCATGTTTCATGGTAATCCTTTAGTTGGTAATAGCCTCTTCCGATCCAATCACGCCCATCACACTTGCCTCGCCCATAACCAGCACATCCCGGTCATCCACGCGGAATTTTTGATGACCGTTACGGCTGAAAATGATGATATCACCCACTTGCACGGACATCGGAATCACATCCGGAGCTTCGGCCTGACGCCGCAGCGCATCTTCAGCGTTTTTAATGTGGTCTAGCGTGATGCCGCTGTTGATCCACTGGATGACTGGGATCTCGTGCAGTTCATCGACAAGCGTTTGCAGGCACGTCACAACATCCTTGCCGGCACCACTCATCTTCGGGCGACGACCATTCCCCGCAAAGATCACTTTCCCGCGCAATGGCGTATTGAGATGTTCCTCGGTCGGCGGCAGCAGGAATCCCCAGCTTGTCTCGGGATCTTCGTCGGGTAGTTGTTGAACGATCAGAAGGTCATTTGTCGGGACAATATTCAAAATAAATCTCCTTTGGTTGTTGACACAGAAAACGATAAGGAATAATATCAAACCCAATGGATAACGGCAAGGGTAAAAATGGGAAAGATACCAGTAAGTGTTATGGAGTTTAATGCACTATTAAATCTGGAAAGCATGATTAGGATGGCGATGATTTCCCCGTCATCGGGAGAGTTCATTGCTGTGGCTATTCAAGCGCTGGATGCCGTTCGCAAGGATGAGAGCATTGTTAGACCGAAAGTGTTGCCTCCGATGAACCGCCCCGCGCCACAATCCAACGTGTCGGATCTGGCCAGCAATCTAATCAAAAAGGCGATGGGAAAATGATCAAGAAGAGTTTTAAGTTTTTTCCTGCACTATGGCTTGGAAATAGATCATTGCGGACGTGCAGCGCCGCCGCAAGAGGTTTCTGGATTGATTTGCTTTGCTTGGTCCACCCAGAAGGACGCTTGCTTTTGAATGGCCAGCCAATGAGCGACACGGATATCAGCCGATTGACTGGGGAGCCGGTTAAATCGGTGCGCGCATGGCTCAAGGAATTGGGTGATGCTGGTATCTATTCCGTTGACGACAAGGGTCTGTACAGCTCAAAGATGGTCAAGGAATCGAATTTTTCCGAGCAGGCCAAAGTATCGGGAAGTCGCGGGCAGAAGCGGAAGAAAGAGAAATCCGGAAAAGCGGAAATTTCGGGATCAATAAAACCATATTTTGTTACTCCCATGGGAATTCCGTCATCGTCAGAACTTGACGCGATCATTAATCTCGGATCGCAGGATTTTGTTGGGTCGATCAAAGCAAATTCCACTTTGTTAAATGGAGACAAAGTAACGATTGAAGGGTTTGATGGGCATTCAATAATCGGCGGAGAAAACACATTAACTCCCAAGCCAATCGACAAGACAAATAAAAAATCCTTGCCGTGGTACAAATCCCCCGCAGGATGGGTCAGGCACGGACAGTCACAAGCAACCAGCATGAACGATGGGGAATCACTGGACGATTTCAAATTCCGCTTGTCCTGCAAGATACCGCCAGGACCGCACATTGAGGAATTGACGTCGTATCACAAAGCAGAGGTGTTGCGAATCATCGGCCAATACGCCCCGAAAGAGGGAGAAAAACGATCAAACTTTGCGCAGGATCGGTAAATCATTGACTTTTCATGTTGAATATGATACGTTGGTATCGCTGACGTATTCAGCTATTTTCCTATTAACTCTCGCGAGAAAACACATGAAAACCAAAATGGCACCAATGAAAACAGGGAAGCAAAGCGCGGTCATCAAACCTGGTACCGGCAGCGGTAGCCGTCCGACTGGCGGCAGCACCAAGACGCCGGTATCATCGCCTACCGACAAGCACGGTCTGGATGGTCGGAAGATTCCCGGATCGCTTAAGTGACAAAAGGCCCGCTAGTATAGGGGCGGTTTATTGGCCGATAGCTCAGAAGGTAAGAGCAGTGGACTCATAATCCATTGGTCGCAGGTTCAAGTCCTGCTCGGCCAACCAGTAACAAGGCGTCATGAAGTGAGTTGGCTTACGAAAACCACCCGAATGCATGAAGACGATGGTGAGTTTCGATAAATCATGCAGGAAGCCAACTCTCTTGATGGCGTGGCATGCGATAGTAGGTAGGCTTGTCCGGACTCCGGAATATATTGCCTAACTGCCGTAGCGCCATCTTCAGTTATGGTGAATGCGCAGTCTGATGCGCGCGAAACAGCAGGCGGGATAGTGGTCGAGTAGGGAGAAATTCTTACAGAGGACGCTCCTCGGAAGGCCCGTAAGCCAGAGATCAGAACTGGCCACCATTTTATTTCATCAACCAGGAGATCATCATGAGCAAAGGGTTCCGCAATCTTATGACTGTTGTGCTGTCTGCTGTCGTCACCATCATCATTTTGACTCTGATCTACTCATCGCCAGCAGAGGCGTTGACGGTTGATACAAGCAAACCGGCCTTGGTTGTGCATTTGACCGAAGACGAATCTAATCAATGCGACCAAGAGGATGGATGCGAACTGATCACGATGAAAGCCTTAAAAGAGTTGCGGAAACTGGCCGATGAAGCCATTGCAATGAAAAGCACATGCTGGAAACATCTTTAAAAGGATTGAAAATGGCAACCAAAGCACCAGAGAAGAAAGCGGCAGTTCCGAAGAAACCAGTCTACAGGCATGGGGTCGATGTTACGATGTCCGATAAGTCCTGGCAGGCTCGTGACGACATGCACACGCTCAAGCAAGCCGAACAGATCAAGGCAGATCCGAATCGACATACTGCGGCCGTTCATCACGCCAAGCAAGAAGTCGCCGCAATGCAAAAAGTGGCTAGAAAGAAAGTATGACAATGGGCCGCCGAGGATTCATGGGAGCAATCTTTGCTGTCGGTATGGCGCCGGCTATTGTCAGAGCATCGAGCTTAATGAAAATCGTTGTTCCGCGAACTGAAATCATAATCCCATCAACACTCACGCCAGAACTTATTCGAGAGTATTATCAGCGATATGTTATCCCGGCGGCGAACGCATACATGAAAGCGTTTGACGAAGATTTGATAAAAATGTACGCAAGGATTCGGTAAAAGGTCACTTAATGCCAATACCAGTAATACTTTCCGGCTCCACCACTGCCAACGGCGGGATAATCCTAACGGTCCCCGCCAATAGTTATTGGTCTGGCGACATTTTTCTATCGGCAGCGGTCGCAGGGGGGAATAAGTCCATTTCTTCGGCCAAGATCACGATTCAAGGCGTAGGATCTAACCCGCCGCCCGGGGATTACCTTCAGCTAAACATGGTCGCGCAGGCCGACATAGTGAATTCACCTGGATCTGGCGCGGGGGACAGCGCATCAGTTTTAGCGAGACTAGGGATTACTACTTCGGACACCCCGGTATCTCTGATTCTCAACTCGTTCAATACAAGCTCGCAGAGTGCCAGCGCAATCGCTTACCAGTAGGAGAAATCATGGATAATTACACATCCCTCATAGATACAAAATTAATATCTCTGGTTGTCGCTGACATGATAAAGAAAACAGATGCGTTTTTGATCGAGCAAAATAAGGAAAATATTCAGCAAGAAACAGAAGAAGTCATGAAAAATCTTAACGGCGAGCGGGAATGATGGGCGACAAGAAAATTGCAGATATGACCGTCAATGATGTGGCGTCAATTCTGTATGATGTGATGATACAGATTGCGTTTTTCTATCTGGTTGGCAAGGCGTTGATCTGGCTGTTTCACCTCGTTTTCTGAGGAAAACAGCCAGCCGCATTACAGAGTAGCAGGACCATCGACAACGACTGAAACCGTGTAGCCGAGAGACTTGATGGTTTTCACCATTTTATCGGTGAGTGTGGTTGTTCCGGCGATCTCGCAGAACAATTCAGCTTTGGGGCAAGCCGGGAAAATCCGTTGATTGCCGAACTGAGAGATTATTTTGACTTTGATTTCCATGATGCTCTCCTATTAATAGCCTAAATAGTCGCGGACATCTGGCATTGAAGCGTAGATTGTTTCTTTCATGCACAGAGGGCGGGTTTCAAATGTTGCCATCGTGCAGACTGTGATGCTGCGTGGAGAAACCTCCAAGACTTTTACTCCATGTTGCTGAAGGAAGTGCACTAATTTGTAGTTGTCGAAGTAGTTCATGGTGATCTCCGGTTGGGTTGCCTTACTGATGACTCTAGTATAGCCGATTAATTGAAGGCGCCAAGGAATATTTTAAAAATAATGAGTAACAGCGCGAATCTAACTCCCAAGCAACAACGATTTGTTGCCGAGTATCTGATTGACCTTAACGCTACGGCAGCTTACAAGCGCGCAGGGTACAAAGGGACAGGTAATTCAGCTGAGGTCACGGCATCGCAGCTGTTAAGCAATCCTAAGGTAGCTAAAGTTGTTAAAACGGCGCTGGATAAGCGCTCTGAAGATTTGGATATTGATGCCAAATACGTATTGACGACGATTCGTGACACGATTGACCGGTGTTCTCAGGCAGTTCCGGTGCGAGATAAAGAAGGTGGCGAGACTGGAGAATACAGGTTTGATGCTGGCGCAGTGCTAAAAGGCGCTGAGTTGCTTGGAAAGCACCTGAAGATGTTCACGGATAAGGTCGAGCATAGTGGCAGCGTGACTGTAGAAGTTGTTGATTACGCCACAATGCACAAGCCAAAGACATAGCATGGCCGATCCAGTAATCACATTGCCTTACAATTTCACGCCAAGGGATTACCAGATCCCCCCGCTGGCAGCCCTAGACGCTGGCGTCAAGAGAATCATTGCTATCTGGCATCGACGCAGCGGCAAGGAAAAGACATTCATCAATGCTGTTGCCAAGAAGATGCAGCAGCGCGTCGGCTTGTACTTCTACCTATTCCCAACCTATGCCCAAGCCAAGAAGGCGATATGGGACGGCAAAGATCGCGAAGGGTTCCCGTTTCGCGGGCATTTCCCCAAAGAACTAGTGGCCAAAGAGAACAGCACTGAGCTTAAGATCGAGTACAAGAACGGTAGCATCTTCCAGCTTGTGGGTACTGACAACATCGACACGCTGATGTCAACGAATCCTATAGGTTGCGTATTCGCTGAATATAGTCTACAAGACCCCGCTGCATGGGAATTCATTCGTCCTATCTTGCTTGAGAATGGCGGATGGGCAGCATTCGATTACACCCCGCGCGGTAAGAACCACGGATTCACGCTATACAACATGGCGGTAGACAATCCTGATTGGTTCGTATCCAGGCTTACAGTGGCTGATACCAAGCGTCCAGACGGGCAGCCAATCATCACAGAGGAAATGATCGAGTCCGAGAGGCGTGAGGGCGTTAGCGAGGAAATGATTCAGCAGGAGTACTATGTATCGTTCGAAGGCGTCCAAGAGGGTAGCTATTACGGAAAACAACTTGCAGCAGCTCGTGAAGAGGATAGAATTGGCCGTATTCCTTATGATCCAAGCATAGGAGTAGAGACTTGGTGGGATATTGGCGTTGGTGACAGTACGGCGATATGGTTCACGCAATCAGTTCGTCGAGAAATACGAGTGATTGATTACTATGAGGCATCAGGGGAACAATTGAGCCACTACGTCAAGCAGCTTCGTGATAAGCCATATTCGTACAGTGCGCATCACGGACCGCACGACCTTCAGGTGAGGGAGTGGGCAGGCGATGGATCGGATGGCGAGCCGAAATCTCGCATTGAATCGGCAAAGTCTCAAGGTATTGATTTCAGGATTGTCCCTAATCTATCCGTTGCTGATGGAATTGACGCAGCCAGGTCAATCATATCAAGATGCTGGTTCGATGCTGAAAAATGCCAGCGTGGGTTGCTAGCGCTGTCGAGTTATCACAAAGATTACGATACGAAACTGAAAATGTTCCGCAGCTATCCAGCGCATGATTGGTCCAGTCACGGTGCAGATGGGTTTCGCTATTTCGCAGTAGGTCACAAGACAACATTGCTGAGCACTCCCAAGCGCGGCGGGCAAGCGGCATCGACAGGTACTTCGTTCATGGCTAATTGATGGAACTACACCGTAAGATCAAAGATAACACCATGTCTGACATGCGCCGGTATGGATGGGTTGTAATGGATTATGACCATCTTGAGGATGCTTGGGTGGGGCGCGACGATCAGGGCAACACGTGGAAGCTCGGTGACAGATGGTTTATGGACAGCATGAGGTGGTCGCGGTTTGAGATAAACGACAAGTATTATCGCTGCATTAAGTCCGATGATCTGAAGAAGGCTGGTGCGGAGATGATCCCCAAGCGCAATGCTAATGATACGAGGAATTGACATGGAAGAAATTTATTTCTCATTTAAAATTATTGGTGTGGCCATTATTTGCATATTCTTAATTGGTCTTACATTCTCTATATTGGAAGGATAGTCATGCAGGGAATGACCCATTGGGACGACATGAAGATGTACAGCATATTTCACGATTGCGAGATGGCCAGGATCAACGGATATGACCGTCACGGCCTCGCGCACTGGGTTGAGATACCGACGGGTAAGGGATACCGCGACCGGCGCAATGAGGCGCTGGAGAAGATCCAAGAATCAATCGAAGCTGGCGATTCCGCTGGCGAAGTAATAGGAGAAAGCCATGCCAGCTAAATCCAAATAATTAATGTATAATGCTATTAGGTGGCATTAATAGGAATATGGATTATGGCAAATAAATCGACTGAGTTACCAAATAAGGATTGTAAGTTTTGTGGGAATAAACTTATCCTTAAAAATAAGAGAGACATCTTAAGAAAGAATTATTGTTCTAAATCATGTTTGGCTAAGGCAGGTGCTAGAACTGTAGGAAATAGATTCGCAACAGAAACTCCCAAAAAATGCGTGGTATGCGAATCATATTTTATTGCAAAAGTCGCTCGTCAGATACACTGCTCCAAAAAGTGCCAAGGCATTCACGGAAACAGATTGCTCGCAAAGAGACGCGAAACTCTAGACTGGACACTTAAAAGATTGTCTAATAGACAAGTATCGAAGAAGCATAAAAGATATTTAGATTTTCAATATCTAAAAGAACTATATGACTGTCAGAATGGTAAGTGTGCCATTTCTGGAGTGGAAATGACGTATGAAGTGGGATCTGGCCACGTTCTAACAAATATTTCAGTAGACAGAATTAACTCTGAAAAAGGATATGAAAAGGGAAACATACAACTCTTATGCAGAGTGGTCAATCAAATGAAGAGCAATATGACCGATTCAGAATTGATTTCATGGTGTAAATTGATAGTTGAGAGGAATAGTGATGCCATCAGTTAGCAAAAGTCAGAATCGTCTGATGCAAGCCGCTGCTCACGACCCGAAGGTAGCCAAGAGCACGGGCGTACCGCAGTCAGTCGCAAAGAAGTTCGTAGCTGAAACGCACGGTAAAAAGATAAGCAAACTACCGGAAAAGGTGAAGGGTAAGAAATGAGATACAAACCACGAATGGACTGCGGAATCTGCGGTAAAGGTACATACGCATGCAATTGTGATTTCAGTTGCAAGCGATAGTTAAGTGATATAGAATGTATCGCATCGATTGAGCGTGCTCTCGATGTAGGTTTTACCGTCAATACTGGGAAGTATCGACACATTCCGATAGAGCTGCAATGGCCCATGGAAACATGAATTTGATAGATGCGACGGTTATTAGCGTGCGGTTGCCCTTAAGTGGGCAATTGTCGCTTGTTGGGGAGTAGCCGTGGCAATCGCTACCTCCAGTTCCGATCAAAAGAAGTTACTCGCTGAAAAAGGCGTGAAGCAGCCTAAGTTCACGTCCGGCATGAATCGTCTACCGACGCAGCCACTCACGCCGCAGGATAGCGACGAGCGATCCAACAGCCGGAAGTCCAAGAAAGAGCGCGATAAAGAACTGGCGGAGGATGCCAAGCTGATCGGAGCGGCAAAGAAGAGATTCATTGCTGCGCGAAAAGTCGAAGAGACGAACCGAAAAGAAGGCGTCGAAGACCTGAAGTTCCTTAACAATGAGCAGTGGAGCCAGTCGGACGCAAGCGCACGCGCTGCGGATGGACGTCCATGCATCACTGAGAACCGACTACCGACATTCGCTAACCAGATCACAAACGATCAACGCCAGAACCGCCCTAGCATCAACATTTCCCCGATGGGTGACAAGTCATCCAAGAAGTCGGCCAAGACTGCCAGGGGGATGATCCGAGCCATCGAGCGCGATTCTGATGCGGATGTAGCTTACGACACTGGTTTTCAGTCCGCAGTCCATAACGGATGGGGCTATTGGCGCGTAATGACTGAGTACGAGTCCGATGAGTCGATGGACAAGGTGCTGTGCATTGGTTCGCTGCCAAACCCGATGAATGTGTATCTTGATCCCGGTCGCACGCCGTTCAAGCTTGATGCTAAATGGGGATTCATCAGTGAGATGCTGCCGAAAGAAGAGTTCGAGCGCGAGTATCCAGATGCCAGCATGACGCCATGGGGCGAGACTGGCGTAGGCGATAGTGACAAAGAATGGATCACGACCGACGAGATACGCGTAGCTGAGTATTACTACTTTGATTATGACGAGCGCGAGCTTGTGCAGTTGGATAACGGGCATCAAGGCTGGGAGGATGAGCTAGCCGATGAGATCAATAGTCAGATTGCATCCGGCAAGTTGGAAATCATCTCGCGCCGCACTGTGCACACGAAGAAACTGAAGTGGTGCAAGATCACGGCGATTGAGGTGTTAGAACGTGGCGACTGTGATGGCCAATATATCCCAATCATTGAGTGTGATGGGACTGTTCTCAACATCAACGGGAAGGTAACGAAGAAGGGCATTGTGCGCGACGCCAAAGGGCCGCAGCGGATGTTGAACTATTACTCCCCGCTATCGTTGGATACGCCAGTACCGACGCCTGCCGGATGGACGACTATTGGGCAAGTTAAGCAAGGCGACATTGTTTTTGATGAGTGTGGCAAACAAACGAGCGTAATTGGCCTAAGTCCAATATACATTAACCGAAAATGCTACCGCATATCGTTTGATGATGGCTCGCAGATTATCGCCGATGGCGAACACAAGTGGTCTGTCATGGAGCAAGGAAAGCGCACCGCCAAAGGCACGCCGCGACATACCAAGATTGTGCGAACGGATGATTTATCGCCTAGCAAGCATGTCATCCGTGCGTCGCAAGCACTGGATATGCCGGACATCGATTTGCCTATTCACCCGTATTTGCTTGGCGTTTGGCTTGGCGATGGATCTCGTTATGAGCCGAATATTTGTGCTGGCGAGGATGATATACACGCTATCCGGAAAACGCTTGAGGATGTTGGATGCAAGCTTGGCGGCATCCGGCGTAGTGGCGACAAGGTTCCTTTGTTCACGGTCCTAGGCGTGCGTAGTAAGTTCGTAGAAATGGGATTACTGAAGAACAAGCATATCCCATCCATCTATATGCGCGCATCCAAACGTCAGCGTGAAATGCTGGTACAGGGTTTGATGGACACTGATGGCAATATCCACAAGAAAAATAGGCAATGCACATTTGTTAATACCGATTCCAATATCTATGAACCGTTCATGGAGTTGTTGCACTCGCTTGGCATCACAGCGCATTCTTGTATTCAGGCTGGTAAGGCTAGAAAATTTCCGAATGGCATGACCTACGAATGCCAAGAGTCAACGCATGTGTATTTCACGGCTGGCGTAGAGCATCAAATATTCCGACTGCCGCGCAAGTTAGAAATGCAGCAACAGGACAGGAAACAGCATCCGTATCGCACGAAGGTATTCCGCATCCGCAAGGTGGAAGAAGTTCCTTCTGTGCCGGTACGATGCTTGGCGGTAGATACGCCTACGCACTTGTTTTTAGTCGGTAAATCTATGATTCCGACGCACAACACGCTAGAGACCGAGAACGTCGCGCTGCAGCCTAAAGCGCCCTGGATCATGGAAGAGGGGCAGATAGAGGGGCATGAGGCTGAATGGAAGCTAGCCAACAAGAAGTCGTTCGCCTATCTGACATACAAGGGAACGAACATCGCGGGAAAGCCGGCTCCACCGCCGCAGCGACAGCCATTTGCAGGACCGCCAGCAGCTATCTTGTCGGCCAAGCAGGGGACTATCGAGGCGTTGCGCGCTGTGACTGGTATCCGATTCGATGCAACGATGTCAGAACGTATGCAGGATGAGAGTGGTCGAGCTATTCGAGAGCTAAACCGTAATGCGAACTTGGGCGCGTATCACTACATCGATAACTTTGGCCGCGCATTGAAGAACACCGGTATCGTGTTGATGGACTTGATACCCAAGACTTACGATACCAAGCGCATCGTAGCTATCCTGGACGAAACGGGTAGCGAGGATCGCGTGATGATCAACCCGTTCATGTCGCAGGCGCATGGCGAATCGTTGGGCACCACACCGGAATCGAACCAGCCATCAAAGATAAAGATGTTCAACCCGAAGATCGGGCGCTATCAGGTAACGGTGACGATTGGGCCTAGCTACGCCACGAAACGCATTGAGGCGTCCGAGTCGCAACTGGACTTCATGAAGGTTGTACCGGGAGTTGCGCCGCTGATTGCCGACATCGTGGCCAAGAATAGCGACTGGGATGGCGCAGAAGAGATCGCAGCACGGATTGCACGCACTCAAGATCCAAAGTTGTTGCAGCCTACCCGTGATGATATGACGCCGCAGATTCAGGCGTTGATTCAGGGCTTGCAGGGTCAGTTGCAGCAGCAAAGCGTCCAGATGCAACAGTTGGTCAAGGAATTGAATGACCGCCAAAAGGATCGCGATGTTGTACTGACGCAGATAGAGAAGAAGCACGAGGCCGATTTGGTGAAGGTTGCTTCCACGTTCGAGACGAAGATGGAAGAGATTGCAGCCAAGAGAGATGCGACGTTGCAGGGGACGATTGGCAGGCAATTAGCTGATGTTGCCAAGGCGGTTAAGGCATTCGATCAGATCGGCAAGCAGGGAACAGAAAAGAGCGGTTCGCGTTCGCATCCAGATCATCCAGGCTTCACGATAGAAAATGCCTAGCTTCTACATCACCGCGCCAGATGGTTCGCGACACAAGGTAAATGCACCTGACGGGGCAGATGATAAGTCTATTCTCGGGTTCATTAGCTCAGTGCTTGGATCGGATACGCCGGCACTGCCTGAAGGATTGACGCCGCAGCAGGCTAATGCGATGTCGCAGCAGGACTTGAATTCACTTCGTATCAAGTACGCACAGGATCAGCAAGCACAAAGGGCGCTGTCACCGTTCGAGCACAAGGCAACCGCACGCGAGGCAGTGGAAGAAAATCCGCTGATGGCGATTCCTTATGCTGCGATGGTGCCGGGATATGCCGCAGCGAAGGCGCTTAACCTGTTACCGACCGAAGAATCCACTACGCCGCCAAGCATGGCGCAGATAGTGGGGGGATACGAGGGTATCGGGCAAGGATTGGCCAACGCATTTGAGAACAGAGTAGCGCAGCCTATCTCGCAACTGATCCGTGGAACACAGAATTCAGCAACCTTACCGGCGGGTGTGCCGGGTTCATCCGTGAGATAAATCATGACAATCGAAACAGTATCAGCAGTCGCCGCAGTAGCCAAGCCAGAAGCCGTCAACGCAGAGCCTTCCATGGCTGAATACGCCGCAAAGCGTGAAGCAGAGATGCGCGGCGAAACAAACGAACCGCAAGTTAAAGAAGCTGCCGCCGAAGCAGTCGTCGACACAGCCGCCGCCACGGAATCCGAAGAGGAAACCGCCGTAGCCACTGATGACAACGAAGACTCTGGCAAGAAAACCACGGAATCAGCGACCGAGGAAGATGCGGACGTACAGATTGAAGACGATCATCCGAAGAAGAAAGGCATTCAAAAACGCTTTTCCGAGATGACCGCGAAACAAAAAGCAACGCAGGAACTGGCCGACCAGCACAAGCGCGAAGCAGATGAAGCGCGTTCGCAACTAGCCGAAATGAAGGCAGCAGCGGAGAAAGCTGCAGCTGAAAGGGCTGAGTCAGTCATTCCAGTAGTGCCGAAGATCGAGGATGATCCGGTGCCGAACCGTGACGCTTTCGATGATCCAGACGAATACGTGGCCGCTCTGAGCGCGCATACGACCCGTTCGGAGATTCGCAAGGCAAACGAAGCGGCGCATCAGGCAGTGCAGGCAAGGCAAGAAGAAGCCCGCAAGGCCAACGAGGAAGCACAACACGCGCGAGTGCAAGAGCAGATCATTGCATTGCACAAGAACTTTAACGAGCGTGTGGAGAAAGCCGCAGTTGACTATCCCGATTACGCGGAAAAGGTCACGAACAACGAGAATCTGACGTTGCGCAATGACGTTTTCTTCGCCATCGAGAAGGCAGAAATGGCCCCTCACATTCTCTATCATCTGGCAAGCAATCCTGACGAGGCAAAGAGTCTCAACGCGATGGACCCGTTTGATGCCGCCGTTCGATTGGGCGAAATTCAAGCGGAAATCCGTATCGCACGCAAGCCGAAACCATCTAAGGCTGCCGAACCCATTAAGCCTGTGGGAAATCGTGCCAGTCCTGAACGTAAGACTCCACACGAGGAATCGATGGACGAATACGCGGCTCGGCGTGAAAAGGAAATGAAAACACAAGCCGCTCAGAAGTATCGAGCGAATCGATAATAGGCATGCTTGACATGCCGACTTGAAAAGGAAATTGTAATGTCTACAGATACCCTACTGACGTCTAGTATCGTGACCAAAGAATCGCTCGTTATTTTGGCGAACAATCTGGTTATGGCTGGGCGCGTGAACAGACAGTTCGAAGATCAGATGGGCGCTAAAATCGGCACTCAACTGACCATCCGAAAACCTAACAAATTCATCGTGTCGGAAGGTGCTGGCCTGCAGGTTCAGGACATCATCGAGCCATCGACCACGATCACTATCAGCAATCAGTCTCACGTCGATTTCCAATTCGGAACATCGGCTCTGACGCTGGTCGTTGAGGAATTCCGCGAGCGCTATCTCAAGCCCGCAATGGAAAAGCTCGCAAACCGCATTGATCGCGGCGTGCTGGCCAACATCCCGAACGTGTACAACGAAGTCGGCACTCCCGGCACCACGCCTAACGCGTTCTCGTTCATCGCGAACGTTGCGCAGCGACTGGATGAAGAAGCAGCACCGCAGAATGATCGCACGCTGGTTCTGAATCCGAAAGCATACTGGGGCGTGACCGTGGGTATCTCGACCGTTTTCGTAACGTCCGTGGCTGAACCTGGCTTCAAGGGCTTCATCCCGAACATTGCGAACTTCGAGATCTTCATGGATCAGAACATCCCGACGCAGCAAACCGGCGCATACGGCGGCACTCCTACCGTTACCGGCGCAGGGCAAACCGGCTCGACGCTGGTCACTGGCGGATGGACTGCAAGCGTTACCGGCCTGCTGAACATCGGCGACGTGTTCACTATCTCTGGCGTCAATGCTGTCAATCCTGAATCGCTGGCAAGCACTGGTTCGCTGCGTAACTTCGTCGTTACCGCAACTGCCAACTCGAACGGCTCCGGCTCATCGTCGCTGTCGATCTTCCCGCCAATCGTCACTACCGGCGCGTTCCAGACTGTCGATGTATCGCCAGCATCGGGCGCAACGATCACGGTTATCTCCGGCGCGGCTAACTCGAACCTTGCCAAGAACATCGGCTTTACCAAAGATGCTTTCGGTCTGGTGACGGTCCCGTTGATTATGCCGGACGGTGTGGACTTCAAAGCGCAAGAGGTCTACAAGGGGATCAGCCTACGTACTATTAGGGCGTATGATATTAACAACGATGTGATGCCGACCCGGATCGATGTTTTGTGGGGCACCGCCACTTATTACCCCGAACTCGCAACTAGATTGACGAACTAGCTTTAAATCATAGTATGTGTTACCATATAATCCTCAATAAATATTTGGAGGAAAAAATGGAAAACATATGCTGTATTAAAGGCTGCGAAAAAGAAGTTGAGGCAATGGGTATGTGTGTAAATCA
>WNFR01007648.1_pt1 | contig 14666 bp, 14 predicted proteins | sample 5400221 | NCBI WGS metagenome assembly WNFR01 (sample SAMN13153357, study PRJNA577476) | soil metagenome | isolation source: 40 cm soil under Madrone tree | place: USA:California | collected 2016-06-14 | reverse complement strand
TCAAACCCCAATCGGACCACATGTCAATCTCTTCCGCTTCCGTAGCAACGCTTGGAAATTGATCGCTGGCTTCATGGTAAATGCCGCCGTAAATCACGAGCGGAGCAACGGCAACGACATGGGGAATCGTGGCAATCTTGAGCTTGTAAGCTTCGGGCAGAGGATAACCAAATCCCATCTTGGTGCGGCTGATGAGGCGAACGGAGGAGGTTGTATCAGCGAGCATCTGGTTGGCAAACGTTGGCAGGCTCACCAGGACTGCAAAAATGAACAGCGACACTGCAATCGAAAGGACGGTGAGAACAGTTCTGCGTTTACTACGCAACAGGTTCTTGAAAATCAGGCGTGTGAACTTTGTCATCTGTCCTCCTCGCCCTACTCAGGTGATTGCAACGGGACCCGCGGTGTGGTCCGGCATCCCGCCCTTCTCCGAGCCGATAAATATACCCTTGTCGAGACGATAAACGGTGTCGACGAATCGCTCCGAGCGGGGGTCGTGCGTGACCATGACGATCGTCTTGTGAAACTGGCGATTGAGCTGTGTAAGCAAGAGCAGGATTTCTTCCGCAGATTTGGCGTCCAGGTCGCCCGTCGGTTCATCCGCGACCAGAATCGTCGGGTCGGTGACAATGGCACGCGCGATTGCGACGCGCTGCTCCTGCCCGCCCGAAAGCTGCCGCGGATAATGTTCCATGCGGTCTGCCAGACCGACCGCCTGCAGAGCGGATTCGACGTGAGTCTTTCGTTCGGCCTTGCTCAGATGCGTCAGGAGCAGGGGCAGTTCGACATTTTCAAATGCGGTCAGAACGGGAAGCAGATTGTAAAATTGAAACACCAGGCCAATGTGCCGCGCGCGCCACGCTGCCAGCTCGCGTTCGTTCATCGTGGTAATCTCCTCGTCGCCGACCACAACGCTGCCCGATGTTGCGTGGTCAATACCCGCGATCAGGTTCAGCAGAGTGGTTTTCCCAGATCCCGAAGGACCCATGATCGCCACGAAACCCTGGGTCGGGATAGTGAAAGAAATGTCGTCTAGGGCGCGGACCTCAAATTCGTCACGCCTGTAGGTGCGGGTCACATGATCCAGCTTCACTGCGACGCGCGCGCCCTCTCTGTCGAATTCCTGCGCTGCTGCCAGCCCGATCCCGCTGTTTCCGCCGGTGGTCGGGATGTTCGTGGTCGCTGGTCCACCCATTGTCGTCACTCCTTTGGATTAAAGATGGCCGTGTCGGTTGAATGTCGGGCACATCTAGCCGACGCCGCGTACCAGCTCCGCGAGACTCGGGTTTGCTGAGAGGCTGCTCTACGGCGGCGGTCGCAGCGTCGAAGATTGGGCCATTGCCTTTGTTTCATCGCGCAACTGCCGGCGAACTCGATGGCGGTTTAGCGCAGGCGCCAGCGTTATTGCGCGCGGATGACGCTCTCAATTCGTCTCTCAACAGCAAGACTTCGCGTTCGAGATTGCAGACGCGATCTAGGACGTAATCGTAGGGTGTGTAGTCCATCGCGTTCTCCCAGGCCCCGAGCGCGTCGATTACACGCCCCAAGGTCCCTTGTCGCTTTTTGCTGTCGTTCGTCATGTGTACCTCCGTCTCAGATCAGATGATGTGCTCGCTAAATCCCGCGGCTGGACCACCACCCCATGGGTTCCACGACGGGGAGCGCGTGGCGCCACCGTGAAGCAACACGATCGTATCGGTCATGAAGGAACTCCTCTGCGCGTTCGACGCGTCCGTGAACCCCGTGCCGTAGACGAGCTGACCGAGGTTCGCCCAGCGAAACCCGCGCTCGGAAAAGAGGTCGAGGGCGAGCACCGGGGTGACGACGGAGGCGCAGCGGATGACGAACGCGCCGAGCATCACGATACCGCCGAGGAGTGCTCCGACGGTCCGGGCGCTCGACCATCCCCATGCGCTGGATTGAGCGAGTGCGAGGGCAAGGAGGACGAGCGCGGCCGTGACCAGCACCGTTCCGACGGGGTCGGGCAACCGCGAACCGGCCGGCTCGCGCGACTCGTCCAACAGCCGCGGGCCGAGGAGTGCTACTGCGACGCCGATCGGGACGTTGAGGACAAATACCGAGCGCCATCCCCACGCTTCGACGCAGAGCCCACCGACAGTCGGACCCAGCGCGGCGGCCAGCGCACCCACCGCTGCCCAGAGCGCGATAGCTCGCGGAACCCGAGACTTCGGGAATGCGCGGAGGATCAGCGCCAGCGACGCCGGCGTGAGCGCCGCCGCCCCGAACCCCTGCAGGACCCTGGCAGCGATGAGGACGCGGGCGTCCGGCGCGGGCGCTCCGATGTGGGGAAAGTCCCGATGGATGGCGCCGAAGGCGACGTAGAGCACCAGCGCGTCGAGGCTCGTAACGAACGAGGCGCCGGCAACGATCCCCAGGCCCGCCCGCGCTCGGGGAGCGACAGCGTCATCATGCGCGATCACCAGCCCTGCCATGGGGCCTATATGTGACGGCCATCATGTCAAGTCAAGCCCATCACGCTCATTTCAACGGTCACTCCCTCACAACTCGCACCCGATTGACGAGGCGTAGGATTATCGATAACATGCCTAGCAGGAATCGCGGCGAACCAATGCGGTACGACAACAACCACAAGGAGCGAACGCGGGCACGCGTCCTCGCCGAGGCCGCCGCGGCGATTCGGAGCAAGGGGGTGGAGCGCGTCGGCGTGGCGGAGGTCATGGCCGGCGCGGGCCTCACCCATGGCGGCTTCTACGCGCACTTTCAGTCGAAGGACGACCTGGTCGCGCAGGCGATCACGCACATGTTCGACGCCTCGTGTGCGGCGTTCCTGCGCCACACCGAGGGACGGAACCCCGCCGACGCCCTCGCGAACTACATCGATGCCTATCTTGCGCCGTCACACCGCGACGATCGCGCCCGCGGCTGTCCGCTCGCGGCGCTGTCGGGTGATCTCCCGAACATGCCCGAACTGGCACGGGCCCGCTTCGCAGATGGCAGCGAGCGGTTGGTTGCCGGGTTCGCGAAGCTCATGAAGAAGCTGGGCGCGAAGAATGCCGAGGCGCTGGCCTGGTCGGCGATGGCGGCGATGGCGGGTGCGCTGGCACTGTCGCGGACCGTGTCCGACGCCGCCAGATCGACGCAGATCCTCCGCAATTCGCGCGCGATGGTTCGGTTGCGAGTCGGCCTCGATCCACCCAGTCGACACGATGCTTGACAGCAGGCGGCGCGATCCCGCATCGGAGACCAGCAATCCAGCGAGATCCTCGGAGGACGGCAGGTATGCCAACACGCACGGCGGAAGCGGAATGGAGAGGCAAGCTCGCCGACGGCAGCGGGCGGCTAAAAGTCGGCAGCGGAGCCTTCGATGGTCCCTATTCGTTCAAGTCGCGCTTTGAAGACGGCCAATCGGCCACCAACCCGGAGGAACTCATCGGCGCGGCGCACGCCGGGTGCTTCACGATGGCGCTGGCGGCGCAACTGTCGCGCGCGGGTCTCGTGCCGACGCGTCTGCACACCGTCGCCAAGGTGCGGCTCGAAAAAGTGGGCGAGGCCTTTTCCATTACCAGAATCGACTTGGAGACCGAGGCCGAGGTTCCCGGCATCGACGACGCGACATTTCAACGGTACGCCCTCGAGGCCAAACAAAACTGTCCGGTGTCGAAGGCGCTCGCGGGGACGGAAATTCATTTGAAAGCCGTGCTGCGCTAGAGAGGCCGTTGCGAAGGGTTCAGCTCGGCGAAACGTCGATTTGGGCACGAGGACGATGGTGCCTCGCAGATCACCCGTGAGAACCCGTCCCGGGATGAACGATCAATGCGGTGAGCGAACCCTGCTTGTTGTCGCGTCCCCGCGCCGGAATCGGCGCGGATCTTCGGCAACGGAACTCGCGTTACCGCCCCGATAGCGAGCGGGCACTTCGAGGGCCCGCGTAGCGGTCACGCAGAGCGGACTCTTTCGAGCTTGGTACCGGTTTTTGTACCGGTACGGCGCTGAACACGAGTGGAGATCGATGAACACCTCGGACGATCGCAGAGACAGAATCCCTTGCGACGCCGGGACAATCGAGGCGCGGCGGACTTCTATGCGGCGATCCGTGTTTAGCGAATGGCCGGCGAATAGGGGCACGTCCGATAACCCATCATCTGTCAACGACGCGGGTAATGTTTCCTACCGACTCGCGCCGGAACAATGGAAAGAGTTCGGCGCCGCATTGGGCTCGCAGAAGATGAAAGCAGGTGGTCCGCGTCGCCAGCGAGCGCGCGGAGCCAGCATGCCGTGGTACAGGACCAAATTGATGCGGGGGCGCGGCGTGATCGCCGCCAATCGTTCCAGAAATTCGTGCGCTGTGAAGATCAGGTGGCGCGTGCCGTCATGCCACGGACGCCCGAGCGTGCAGGCGACGCGGCCGTCGGCGAGTCGTGTGAGACGCTCTTGCGCGAGCGGCAGACGCTCGGTTTCGAGCGGCGCCGGCTGTGACGCAGAATGACGGAGACGTCCCCGACGGGATTTGCACCTTATTATTCCTGCGCTTCCAGTTACTTACGATCGTGAAGCGGGCAGCGTGATCCCGGACGGGCTATGGTGCGCTTGAGGGCCGCCGCAAATACAGCGCGATGAACTGCTGTAGTGCTGGAGAAGCCGCCTTCGAGCGAGCGTCCGCGGTGAACCGACACCTCCTGCACGTCGGGGCGAGCTCGGTTCGGTTTTCGAATCCGCGCGATCATGATCGATTTCGAGGCACCATTTCCGCGCAGAGCGTCTTGACGTCGCGCCTCGCGGCGCGATATCCGCTCACGCCTCCGGGGTACCGCGAGAGCCCTTCTTGTCCACGGTAGGATGCAAAAGAACCCGCCACGGTGGAGCCAGAGTCGAGTGTCGCAGCAGGCTTTGTTCGGCGCGTCGGTCGCTAGAGTTGCGCGTCGGCCCGCGTATCCTCGCCATGTGACGGTCCGGCGTTCTGCTTTCAAGCTGCTCGTCCTCGGCGTGTCGGCTTCGGGCGTCGTGTCGTGTGCGGCGATCCAACACCCTAGTCTCCTTGCGCCGCAACCGGGCAATCAATACGTCATCGTCGATTGCGAGGTCGCGCCGCGAACGATCAGCGTTCCGGGAGGCGGGGTCATGACACTTCCGAGTCGTCCCGTCCGGACGAGCGCGCGCGATTGTTATGATCGCGGCGGCATCGGGCACTTCGAGGATTCGCCGGACGCGCTCGCTCTTTGGCAGCCCATCGCGTGCCAAAAAGGGACGCTCCAAGATCCAGCCGGCTGTCAAGGCGACCCGGAGGCGCAATACCTGGTGGGGGATCTGCTCGAGCACGGCGCCGGCGGTCCATCCAAGCTGCATGAGGCGTTCTTGTGGTACGAACGCGCGGCGCAGCAGGGCCATCGCGCCGCGGCCGCGAAGATCGCTCGTTGGTACGAGCACGGGATCGGCGTCGAACCCGACGCCTCCCAAGCAGCCCATTGGTATGCGGTAGCGTCCGCGAGTGACGACACGGGCACGTCACTCACGGTCGACGACGTCCTCCGGCAGCAAGAACGAGTGCGACAATTCCGGCGCGACGATGGTGCAGGCGGGGACGAATCTCGTGGCGTGCAAGTCGCGTCTTCCGGCGACGCGACCGATCCGCTCCTCGTCGAACGCGCCGCCGCCGACGCGCCCCCTACGCGTGCGCCGACCGGCCGAGAAGGCGTCGCGTGTCCGGCATATCGGACCTACGCGGAATTGGCTGCGCTTTCACGCGGGGCGTTGACCATGTTCGCGAGGCAATTGGAAGCGTGCAGCGGCATTGGTCCGCACGAGGCCGGGACCTCGCCGCCGCAACCCGAGGACAGGTATTACGCGATATTCATCGCGAACGAGAGCTACGTGTATTGGCCTCGCCTCGAAACGCCGTCGAGAGACGCGGCGGAACTGAGATCGGTCCTGCAGAAGAAGTTCGGTTTCGAAACCGTCGCGTTCGTGAGCGACGGGCACGATCGTGATTCCATTTTGAAGCCGTTGAACGACCTGCAGCGACAAATCGCACAAGAAAACGATCAACGTCACGGTGAGGTTCGGTTCAACGTGTTGGTGTTCTACTCGGGATACGGTCGCGTGCGCTCGTCGAGGGAAAGACGTTCGGCAGAAGGCTACTGGATTCCTACGAAAGCACCGGCGGACGAGTTCTCGACCGAATGGGTATTGAACGGCGACGTAGCGAGATACTTCTCGCTCATGAAGGCAGTTTTCCGCGTCCTCGTCGTCGCCGATTCGTGTTTCGCGGAAGTGATGGAGCCGAATCTGATGGATCGCCGTAGCGAACGCGACCCGTCGAAGGGACCCTCACGGAAGCTCCTTTCGCCAGGTACGGAGAGGCCCACGCAGCAACAACCGGGCACCGAGCATTCCCGGTTTACGCAAGCGATCGTGACCGTTCTCGAGCAGGCGACCGATCGCCTAACCGGTTCGGAGTTGTTCGACAAAATTCGCGGCATTCTCGGGCCGGAGCTTCCGGGCGCCCCACGGGCCACCTATCTCGAAATCGACGAGGCAGGTCATGAGGCCGGGGACTTCGTCTTCCGCGCGAAGCGCACATGACGCCGAGCAGGGTGGAATCGATCGGCGCGACCGCCGGAGCCGCGCGTGACGACTTCGAGGCGCTTCTCGGGCTCCTCATGGGCGCGGCCTTCTGGTTGCTTGCTTTTCCGTCGTACTCCAACGTCGGAGTCGGATTGCTGGTCGTGTGCGCGCTCGTATGCGTGGTGAGCCGTCCACGGCGCCCGATGCCGCATTCGTTGGCGTTGGGTCTCGGGGCGTTTGCGGGGTCGCTGGCGCTCTCGACCTTCATGTCGGACGACGTCGCCCACAGCCTCAGCCATACCGTCGCGTTCGCCCCCGGCGCGTTGACGATCTTGCTGATCGCGGGATTTCTGAATCCGACGGCGATGTGGATGCTTTTGCGAGTCGTCGCCGCGATCGTCGTACTCCTGGGCGGCAGCCTCACAGTCGCCGCCTTCCACTGGCCGCACGATGCCGCCCTCGCGGTGCTCGGCACGACGTTGTTCGTCGTGCCGAATGACGTGTGTTTTCTCGCCGTCATGTTGCCAGCGGCGATCGCTCTCGGTGCGACATCACGCCGCGAAGGAGACAAGTTGATCGCGGTCCTCGCGTCCGTCTTCACGCTGAGCTCCGCAGTTCTATTGGAGAGTCGCCTCGGCGTGTTGTCGGCTTTGGTGTCGCTCGTGTTGTCGGCCGCGACGTTTTATCGAGGTCGACGTGCGCGCCTCGTCATGACCGCCGTGATCGCGGCGTCGTGTTTGATGATCGTGGACGCCGTACACGGACGTCAATTGATTGAGAAGGCGCTTCACGAGACGTGGATCGGCCGATTGGCGGCATGGCGAATCGCGGCGCTGATGTTCGCGGATGCGCCGGTCATAGGGCACGGCCCGCGGACGTACGCGGTGCTCTACGATCACTATTTTCGCGCGATGGAGCTTCTACCGTGGATGGATCCCCGGTCGAGTGCCTGGGCGCACAACCTCTATCTCGAGACGCTTGCCGAGCAGGGGCTGGTCGGGCTCGCAGCGCTGGCGATGCTCTTTATCGACGGCGTGAGATCGACGTCGTCGCGACCCGCCCGCGGGCGGCGCGTCGACGCGATCAGGGCGAGCGCGCGTGCCGGCCTGTCGATGATGGCGATCGTCGCAATGTTCGAAGCGAGCTTCGTGCGGCTGTGGGTCGTATTGGCGGCGTCGATATGGCTCGGAATCGCGGCGGCTGTGGTCACGGCTGGAGACGACGAGGGGAGTGAGACGTGAAGCCGCGATCCTGCAGCCGGTCGCGATCGTCGCAGCGCGGTGACCTGTTCGTGTTGCTGGCGGCCGTCCTGTGTGTCGTCGGGGTCACGCTCGTACCCGACTGGGAGCGGCGCCTGCATGCGCAGAGCTACGGCGGCATTCCCGGGGACGTCGATCGAAGCGCGAGTGAGCAGGATCGGAAGGTGATCGAGGAGCAACTGAAGCCTACTTACGGCAAGCTGTCCTTACGGAGAGGATTTTTTCTGACCCTGCACCGAGACACGTTGGACATCCATGATGACCGCGGTCCCGAGCAATCGTTCAGGAAGGTCGATTCTCGTCAGCCGGGATTCCTCGCGGGGTTCGATTATCAATACACGGAGGACCTCCTCCTCGGATGGTCGGTTGGATTCGACGACGCTCACGCCGACATCGATCAAGCCGGCACAAAAATACAGACGACGAACACATACACCTATCGATTCGGACCCTATGCGAGGTACCAGGGTGCGGAACCGTGGTATGTCTATTCGATCTTATTGGCGGACGTGCTGGACTTGCGAAACAGGCGCCACGGCGTCGAAGGTTTGGTGAAGAGTGATACGAGCGGAGCCCAGCTCGACGCCTCCGTCGGCGGCGGGTACGATTTCAACCTTGCGCGCCTGCGATTCGGCCCGATCGCCAGCGTCGAATATAGAGGCGTGTGGGTCTCCGGGTACACCGAGAAGGGCGACTTCGTGGATCGTCTGAAAGTGGACGGCCTCACGCTTCAAGAGATCGAGCTGCGTTTCGGCGGGGAGGCTACGTACAGCATACCTCTGCAGTCCTGGATGATCGTCCCGGACATTCGGCTCGTCGGCGGCTACGAAGATTTCTTCGATGATGGACCAAGCACGTTCTCGACGGTGGGCTGTGTCGACTCGTCATGTCGACAGAGGGCCCCGGTGATCACGCCGGGTCGTTTCTTGATGGAGCTCGGCGCTGGATTGGGTTTCGTGTTGCCGGATCACTGGATCTGCTCGGTGAATTATCACGACACGTTCTTTCAAGACCGCACGGACCAGTCCGGAGTGTCGATTTCTCTCCGAAAGCAGTTCTGAGCAAGGTGCGCGACGCTTTCATCGAGCGCAGCGCATGCCGAGGATGGACAGTCGATCGGTAGCGTCGACTGAATCACGAGACGACGCTCGCGCCAGCATCGGGCGATCGTACCACGATCCTCCGCGAGCGACCTTGCCCGTTTCCGTCTCCCCGTCGACCCACTCCCAAACGTTGCCGACCATGTTGAGGGCTCCGTACGGGGAGGCGCCTGCGGGGAAGCTATCTGCGGGTGCCGTGCCGGCGTAACCGTCGTCGTAGCCGAGCGCGAAACCACCTTCCGTCTTCCACTCCGCGGGGAATTGCCAATTGGCGGTTTCGTCGGCGACGTTGGCGACGTGGGAGGCGACTTTCGCATATCCGTCGTCACCCCAGGGATATTTGCGTCCATTCGCTCCGCGGGCGGCTTTTTCCCACTCTTCTTCGCGGGGAAGACGCTTACCTAACCAGGCGCAATACGCACGCGCCTGGTCCCAGCTCAAGCAGTTGATCGGATGGCTGCGCCGCTCTTCCGCGCCCCAATTGCAATAGTCTCTCCGCTCGGGCTGTTCGCGACCGTTCCAGAATGGCATCGTCAGGCCGTCGTCGCTACACGCTCCGGCGGCGACGCATTTCTGATACTGCGCCACCGTTACCTCGGTACGATCGATGCGGAAGCGCGGCACGTCGACCGTATGGGCGTCCTGTTCGTTGCTACCACACTCGTCGTCGACTGCCCGATTGCATCCCATGACGAAAGGTCCGGCCCCGACCGTCACCATGTCTTCGCGTGTCATCCACATCCACGCTGCGAGCGTCGCCAGTCCCAGCAGCGCGGCGATGATGATCCGTCGTTTGCGCGGGAACGGATCGATGATCCGCGCAATGTGCTCGACGTCGCGATTGAGATCGGTACCGGCACGCAGCGGAACCGCATTGAGCTTGACGATGTGAGCGAGCGACGGCGGAAGTTCCTCGGGGCGCGGCATCTGCCCGGCGCCGACCAAAACGGGGACGATCCGTTTGTCGTATCGAGTCGCGAGCTGCAGCTCACGGAGGACGTAGTCAGTCGGCCGCTCCAGGCGGCGTCGACCCGACTCGTCGACGTCGCCGGCCCAGCCGTCGTGTAGCATGAGCAACACGACGCTGCAGGCGCGAATCTCGGTCTCGATCTTGCGCTCGAAATCGGCGCCGCCGGGAATCGTTGCGGTATCGAGAAATACACGCGTCTTCCCGAATTTCTGCGCCAATTTTGCGTGCAGGATCGCGGCCTCGAACGGCACGTGGGCGCGGCGATAGGATATGAATACGCGTGGCATCGCGCGGTCTTTGCATGCCAGATTGCGTTGCCGCCTCCAAGCGACCGGCGAACGCTCGCGCTGTGCCGGCTAATCGTCGGCGCGGACGAGTCCCTTACGGATCGCGTACCGTGTTTAGTGAATGGCCGGCGAATAGGGGCGCGTCCGATAACCCATCATCTGTCAACGACGCGGGTAATTTCCTACCGACTACATCGGCCTCGAACGGGTCCGGCGAGGCTCGAGCGTGGGTTCGAACTATGACGACCGCGGACGCGAAGTCTGAAGGAGAACCCAACCAACGGGGAGAATTCGGCGGGTCGGCGAGGGGCCCGTAGCTGATGCGAGCGCGGTCTCCCGGCTCGACGCGGATCTACCCGATCCTCCGCACGCGGAACCCCGCCCGCTCGACGAGCTTCGGCAGGTTCCGGATCGGGTCGCGGTCCTTCTCCTTCTCCTCGTCGCTGAGGTTCTCCCACGGGACCAGCAGCGGGTGGTGCTTGCGCGCGTTGTCGCGCGTCGCGGCGTACGTCCAGCCGCTGCGCCGCCGCTCGGCCATCCAGCGATCGTGCTCGCGAATCGCGAGCTGCTCGATGTCCGCGTCCGAGATCGCGATCTCCGACGGTCGCTGGCCGTAGCTCGGCGCCAGCTCGTAGCCGAGATGGCGGAGCTTGTTCGGGATGTCGCCGACGACGGCGCGCTTCGGCGCGACGCGGTAGATGCGATAGCGCCCGGGATAGCCCTTCGCGAGCTGCATCGTGCCCGCGTACTCGCAGACGAACCCCTCGTCGCCGGTCGGCTCACCGGTGTCGTGCGAGCGGCGCTCGATCTCGCTCGCGAGCTCGGCGAGCGCCGCGAACTCCTCGCTCGCGAAGACCTCGCCGGGCCGGGCCACCGGCTCGATGCGGGCCGCGCGGTTCACGTGGGAACCGGTGAATCCGAGCCGTCGCACGACCGGATCGTAGTGCATGACGACCGGGCCGGCGTGCAGACCGATGCGGATGTTGAGCGGATGCTTCTCGCCCCCCTCTTCCCAGTACAGACCCTTCTGAAGCCATTCCGCCCGGCCTTCCTGGACCATCTGCGTGATCTCGAGGGCAAACAGGCCGGCATCGCAGGCGAAGTCGAAGACCGCATACACGGCGTCGCCCCATGTATTGACGCTGCACGGCGCATGCTTGCTCGAGGCCGCCAGCTGCGAGACGCGCTCGAGAAAGCTCCCGACGAACTCGGGGATCACCTTCTCCGTGAGCTTGCTGTACCCGACGATGTCGGCGAACAGCATGCTCTTCACGACCTGGCGCATGGTGGACCTCTCGCAGCGCCCGCTGCGGAGATGACGGACGCCCGCGCCGTCCGCCGCGGCGGGCACCGGCGGGGTGACGACGATCGGCTCCTCCTGGAGCTGACCGCGCCAGAAACCGTAGAAGGAGTCCGTTCCGCCGGCCCCGCGACCGGGAAGCCCGTCCCACAGTACCATCGGCTGCACGTCGAGCCGCGAGGCGCGCGCGGTGTACAGCGCGATGCCGGCCGTCACCTCCGTCATGTACTCCCAGCCGACGTCGCCGCTCGGCTCGTAGACCTGCCCGATCTCGCGGATCGTGGCCGCCTCGTCGATCGCCTTGTCGAAGAGCGGCGTCCAGACCGGCGACGTGTCGGCGGGTTCGTACGGCGTGATGCTCGTCCGGCGGAATTCGTCCTGCGACCACGGCAGCACGAGGTGTACCGTTCCCTGCCGCGCGCGCAGCGCCTCGATGAACAGCAGGTCCGCGCCCGCGGACGCGCTCACGAGGCCGACCCGCGCATGGACGGCATCGAGCTGCTTCCGCAACGTCTCGCGCACCGCCGGGACGGAGTCCGCCGGGAACCGCGGGCGTTCGTCGCGCCGATCGGGCAGGTGCCCGGCGAAGACGATCAACTGGAGCGGCGGGAACGCCGCCTTGAAGAAGTCTCTCGGCTTGTCGAGCGCCTCGGCGAGGAACTGCGTCCAGTAGCGACGGTCGGCGAGCTGGGCGGTCGTGACGCCCTCGGACGTCTGCAGCTTCGCGAAGGCCCGGGCGGCGGCCTCGAGGTCGCCCAGCACGGTCAGCGCCGTCGCCCGCGCCCACGTCGTGTCGAGACACTGCCCCTGGTCGTCTTCGAGCGCCTTCAGCAGCCCGAGGGCGTCCCGGGCCTTGGCGCGGGCCTCGTCGCGCAGCTGCGAGCCCTCCTCGCCGAGGACGAAGGCGGCAGCGGCGGTGAGGATGAGCGCGTCGAGCCGTTCCGGCTCGAGGGCGAGCGCGCGTTGGTAGAACTGGAGTGCCTCTCCGGCCGTCTGCAGCTGCGCGGCCTTCGCGGCGGCGTGATGCGATTCCTCACGCAGGATGTCCCCGACCTGCAGGAGGACCTCGTATTGCAGCCGCCGCCCGAGCACCGGCCGGAAGCCCGGGGCCAGGCACGGCTCGAGCACACGGCGCGCGTCGCGCGTGAGGGCGAGGCGCGTGAGCGCCGCCGCGTAGTCCATCCGGACGCGCAGCAGCTCGGTGTGGTCGCTCTGATTCGTCGGCGCGAGCCGGAGGATCTCGCGCGCCGCGTCCAGCACGAGCAGGAACTCCTCCTTCTCGAGCGCATGCCGCGTGAAGAGGCGGGCGAGCGCGATGTCCTGCTGAAGCCAGCCGATCTGGCGCCCGGGCGTGGCGCCCCCGTCGGGCTTGCGGGGGTCGCGCTCGGGCACCGGCTGCCGCTGCGCCCACATCGCGTGCAGATCGCGGACCGACACGATGTCGGAGCGCAGGACGTGCTCGATGTCGCCGACGTGCTCGAAGCTCATGGACGGATCCTCCGTGCCGGCGTCCACGGACGGGGCTCGGGGCCGGGACGTTACGCCTGGCGCGCATTGACCGTCAATCGGTGGTGGTCCCGACGGCCGTGGGGAACTGGTGGCGCCGGCGTCCGGAAAATCAGTCCGAGAGTCCCTGGCCGAGCCACACCGTTTTCACGTTGCAGAACTCGTGCATCCCGTACTTCCAAGAGCTCCCGCCCGTAGCCGGAGCGCTTGACCCCGCCGAAGGGCAGGCGCGCGTCGGAGTGGACCTAACCGTTGACGAAGACGGAGCCCGCGTCGATCGCCGCCGCGAGCCGTTCGGCACGCGCCCGATCCGCCGTCCAGAGCGACGCGCCGAGGCCGTACGACGATTCGTTGGCGAGCCGCACTGCCTCCGCCTCGTCGCGCACCCGCGTCACCGCCGCCACCGGTCCGAAGGTCTCCTCGTCGAAGGCGGGCCGTGTTTAGTGAATGGCCGGCGAATACGGGCGCGTCCGATACCCATCATCTGTCAACCACGCGGGTAATGTTTCCTACCGACACCCTGAGGATATCCTGAGGCGCCGCCGTGGGCCGCCCGTCGATCGGGCGGGCGGCCCACGTCCTGAAGTCACCCGGACTCTCGTAGTCACCACGATAGACGGTGCCCACGGATCGGCGGGCGCCAACACCGCCTGGTCTTTGGCCGGTCATTCACTAAACACGGACTCGAACCCAGGACCCTCTGCTTGTAAGTACATATTCCACAGACGGTGACCAATGGAACCAGCTACATATGTTGGGCCTTTCGCGTGCGCGCGAAGGGTCGTGAGACCCAGAATCGCCAATATGGAAACACCAGCGATGATACTCGATCGTTGTTGCGTCATAGTCATATTTGGTCCCTTCGAGACAGCTACAGTTATAGTTGCGCGGTAACCTGCGATCGCGAGTGCACTACCCTGCCAGCCCAGCTCGGATGGGGGGTTGAAATACTCGTCGATCTGAATTGTCTGTGTCTCCAACGGCGCCGAAGAGCCACGCATGATGCTCCCTCCCAAGGCGCGAACCGGCGCGCGCATCGTTGCGGTCGGAAAACGATCGTGCGTCCCGTCGCAACGGTCGTGCCGTTGCCTGGATCGGCCAGGGCCAACGCCGCGGCGTCGAGGTGGGTGGCGCAGCCCAAATCCCGACAGCGTGCCGGCCTGACGGCCAGCATGCCGGCAAGTCGGCAGCGACGCCGTCCCTCGGACCCGCGATGCACCGACGTCCAGTTTCGCCGCGCATCTCGCGGGCGACGCCGACATGAGGCTGCTCGGTTTCGTGCGAGCACGCTCGAGGCGAATCGCCCTGATTACGGAGCACGCTTCGCGTCAAGCCTTCACGCGAGCGGACAAGCCGTCGGCCGATGGCGCGAGTATTACGCTGCAGCGGAGCCCGAACGGGCTCACCCGCGACACGCTGAGAGACGACTCTAGCCGAGAAGAGATAAGGGAGGCCGATGAGAGGAATGCGTGATTGGGACCGTGGCTACTGCGAAAGAAGGGCTCTTGCAATGAACGCGCAATGTCGCGGGGAGGTGGAGCGAGGGCCGCGGCGAGGCCGTTCCCCCGCGTCCACCTTCGAACGTGCTAATGCTGATTCGGGATGCCCGGCTGCTTCGGGATGCCCGCCGCGAACCAGGCGGGATTGGGCTCCGAATTGCGGATGAGGAGCACGGGGCTGTCGCAGGTGGCCGGTGGCGCC
>WNFR01004285.1_pt1 | contig 14667 bp, 12 predicted proteins | sample 5400221 | NCBI WGS metagenome assembly WNFR01 (sample SAMN13153357, study PRJNA577476) | soil metagenome | isolation source: 40 cm soil under Madrone tree | place: USA:California | collected 2016-06-14 | reverse complement strand
CTTCCAGACATAGCGAAAACCTGCGACGAAGCTCCCTGGGGTGCGCAAAGCCCGGCGGCTCGGATGAAGCTGGCCGACGCGCAGGAAAGCCAGCGAGCAGAGCACGGCGCCGAACGAGGCGGCGTTGATCAGGAAGGCCCAGCCGGTGCCGACCGTGGCGATGAGGACGCCGGCGATGGCCGGACCGATCATCCGCGCGGCGTTGAACGACGTGGAATTGAGCGCCACCGCGTTCGGCAGGTCGGCTTCTCCGACCAGCTCCGAGACGAAGGTCTGGCGGGCCGGCGCATCGAACGCGGCGGCGCAGCCGTGCAAAAAGGCAAACACATAGACGTGCCACAACTGGACCAGCCCGGTGACGGTGAGGAGACCCAATGCGAGGGCAACCGCGCCCATGGCTGCCTGGGTGGCGATCAGGAGCTTGCGCCGGTCGAAGAAATCGGCGGCAAAACCGCTCCACGGCAGCATGAGGAGCTGCGGTCCGAACTGCAGCGCCATGACCACACCCACGGCGCTCGCATTATTGTGGGTCAGCTGGGTGAGCACGAGCCAATCCTGGGCGATGCGCTGCATCCATGTTCCCACATTGGAGACGATCGCCCCGCCGGCCCAGACCCGGTAGTTGTAGTTGTTCAAAGAGCGGAAAGTGCCTTTCACGGGGCGCTCAAGAGGCTGCAATCCGGGCGGCGGACACGGTCATTGATCGGCGATGTACGTGTGGCTGTGAATTCTGCCATAACCCCGCTCCAACCGCCCGCAAAGCGAGACGAGTCGATGCCCATAAAGATCCCCGATGACCTCCCCGCTCGCGCCACGCTCGCCGCCGAAGGCGTGATGGTGATGCGCGAGGCCGATGCGGTGCGCCAGGACATCCGGCCGATGCGCATCGGCCTGCTCAACCTGATGCCCAACAAGATCAGGACGGAGACGCAGATCGCGCGACTGCTCGGCGCGACCCCGCTCCAGGTCGAGCTGACTCTGGTCAAGATGACCAACCATGTCGCGCGCAATACGCCCAGTGAGCACATCATATCCTTCTATCACGATTGGCAGGACATCCGCGCCGAGCGGTTCGACGGCTTCATCGTCACCGGGGCTCCCGTGGAGACGCTGCCCTTCGAGCAGGTGACCTATTGGGACGAATTGCGCCGGGTCTTCGACTGGACGCAGAGCCATGTCCACAGCAGCTTCAACATCTGCTGGGGCGCGCAAGCGGCGGTCCATCACTTCCACGGCATGCCCAAGCACGCGCTGGCCGAGAAGGCGTTCGGTGTCTACCGCCACCGCAATCTCGCCCCCGCGTCGCCGTATCTGCGTGGTTTTTCCGACGATTTCTCGATCCCGGTATCGCGCTGGACCGAGGTGCGGCGCGGCGACATCCCGGCGGAGAGCGGGATGAGCGTGCTGATGGAGTCGGACGAGGCGGGCCTCTGCCTCCTGGACGATCCGGCCCACCGGTCGCTGCATATGTTCAATCACATCGAGTATGATTCCAGCTCGCTCAGCGAGGAATATTTCCGCGACCGCGCCGCCGGAAAGCCCATCGCCACGCCGCACCACTATTTCCCGAACGACGACCCGGCGCGCCCGCCCGAGAATCGCTGGCGCAGCCAAGCCCACCTGCTGTTCGGCAACTGGATCAACCAGCTCTACCAGACGACGCCGTTTGATGTAGCGAAGATCGGGAGCCGATGAGGCTGTGCCGCGGCTCGGCTATTGAATATATGCGCGTTCAAGCTCGATCCGATCTCAATTGAGGCACTCGCGTCGGCTGACTCACGCCACAGAAAAAGCCTTCCCCGAAAAAACCGAGTCGTTATTTTGGGGGGGGCCAGGCCAAGGCAAGTCGACGCTTGGTCAGTTCCTGGCTCAGATTGCCCGGGCGCGCTTTCTTCACACGCTGGGAGCAGACTCTCTGACCCCACAAACGTTAGAAGCGATGAGGAACATCCTCAAAAGATCTGCAAACGAGAAATTACCCTCAACTGGTCCAACTCGATTTCCAGTCAGGGTTGATCTGCCACTTTACGCAGATGCGCTCAAGTCCGCCATGGACAATTCAGAAGATCTTACACTGTTATCTTTTATGGCAAGTCACCTCTCGCGGAATATTGATTTGTCCATCAAGGCAGATGATCTGCGCGAATGGCTACGCCGTTGTCCAAGTATAATTATTCTCGATGGTTTGGACGAAGTGCCGCCCAGTAGCAATCGGCTTCCCGTGATTGCTGCAATCGATTCTCTTTTTGACGATCTCTATTCAGTGAGTGCCGACGTCTTGGTTGTCGTTACAACAAGACCACAAGGCTATTCCGAAGATCTAGATCCACACTACTGGCAGCACTGGAACCTACGCCCTTTGGAAACAGAGGAGGCAATCCGGTTTGCTGAGCGTTTGAGCGCAGTTCGTCTATCAGATCCAGACCGAAGAGACGCCGTTCTTAGTGAGTTGCGAAGAGCGGCAACAGATCAGACCACTGCAACCCTTCTCTCCAGTCCACTTCAAGTGACGATCTTGTTTGGAATAGCACTGCTGAAAGGCACCATCCCGCAAAGTCGATGGGATCTCTTCGAACGCTATTATACGTTAATACGAGACCGCGAAGCAATGAAGCCGGCACAGAGCGCAACAATCATTCGCGAGCATCGGGCAACAATTGACAAGCTCCACCATGAGGCTGGCTTTCTACTTCAATTAAAATCGGAGTCCGCAGGGGGTGCTAAGGCCCCGCCGTTCGAACTCACGGAAGTCCTCATCCATGGCGGCGGTGGTGCGAATTCCTTCGACGGCGCTGATTTTCGCAAAGCCGCTCCGGCCAATGATGTAGCCCTTGGAGGGGCGTTTGGGGGATTTGGACCCTGACTGCCTCATGGCGGTATCGTAGCACAAATGGATATCGCACCATACGCTTGCGGCGTTCTCTGCCAATGTCGCAGCCCACGCTTCATCCAACATTTTGACCGCCGGCTCACGCGGAACGCAAACTTATCCCGCTTCATCAAGAGACTTGAGAGCCGCGCTCGTTGAAAGGGTCGCCTTACCCCCAAACCTCTTTCGCCACCTCGACGCACCGTCCGAGCTTCGCCCATTGCTCGGCCTCGGCCAGCAAATTGCCCTCCTCCGTGGAGGCGAAGCCGCATTGAGGTGAGAGGCAGAGCTGGTCGAGCGACGTGAACCTGGCCGCCTCGTCGATGCGGCGCTTGAGCTGGTCCTTGCTCTCCAGCGCGCCGGTCTTCGACGTCATGACGCCGAGCACGGCGTGCTTGCCCTTGGGCATCAGCCGCAGCGGCTCGAAGCCGCCGGCGCGGTCTGAGTCGTACTCCATGAAATAGGCGTCGACGCCCATCTTGTTGAACAGGATGTCGGCCACCGGCTCGTAGCCGCCCTGCGCCATCCAGGTCGAGCGGAAATTGCCGCGGCAGAGATGCATGGAGACGGTCATGCCGGGCATGCGACCTTCGAGTGCCACGTTCACCAGGTCGGCGTAGATGTCCAGGAGCTTGTCGGGATCGTCGCCGCGGTCGCGCAGATAGCCGCGCTGCGCCGGATCGCAGAGATAGGCGACATAGACCTCGTCGAGCTGCAGGTAGGTGCAGCCCGCCTCGCCGAAGGCGCGCACGGCCTTGGCATAGGCGCGGCCGAGATCCTCGAAGAACGGCTCCATCTCGGGATAGACGGATTTGTCGATGGCCTCCCGGCCGCCACGATAGTGCAACGCCGTGGGCGACGGGATCGTCATCTTGGGCGTGGCTTTGGCCACGGACTTCAGGAAGCGGAAATGCTCGAGCATCGGATGCGCGGCCGAAAAATCGATCTTGCCGTGTACATGCAGCCCTTCGGCCTTGGTCTCGACGCCCTTGAACTGCAGGCCGTGCGCCACGCGCACCAATTCGACGCCGTCGAGGCCCGCGAGGAAATCGTAATGCCACCAGGCGCGACGGAACTCGCCGTCAGTGACGCCCTGCAGGCCGATCTCCTCCTGCCTGGCCACGAGCTTCCTGATCTCGGCATCTTCGATCGCCGTGAGCTCGGCCGCAGTGATTTCATTGGCGAGACGCTGCGTGCGCGCGGCCTTGACCGGCGCGCTGCGCAGCAGGCTGCCAACCTGGTCGGCACGGAAAGGGGGCTTGTTCATGGGGTTCCTCCACTCATGAAGCGATTATCGCATTGACAGTCATTGCGTAATACGCAATGATGCCGTATTCTCGCTCTATTCATCGTTCATCCAGCTCTGGAAAATTCCGTGCGCACGATCGCGGGCGCGCCGACTCGCGCCAGATGTGGGTCGGCTGAATATCTTCCGCTTATTTTCCGCTTATTTAAAGCGTTACCCTCCGGTAACCACCCCAACATATTGATGTGGATGGCGAGGAGTCGCCTCTCCTCCAGGGAGCTGCTCAAGTTCCCTCTCCGCGCACGTCTTCGTGGGGAGAGGGGCATGAGGATGAAGCGAGATGTGTGAACGCGACAGCACTATGAGTGGGCGGAGAGGGAGCCCGAAGAAGAGGGAGAGAGCGTGTGCGCGCCGAGCGCCGTCTTGATCGCGCTATGAAAGTGCACCAGCGACGGCTCGTTGCGGCCGTAGATCACCTCTTCGGTGGCGCCCGACTGGAAGCCGATCTGCATGCGCTCGCCGAGCGGGAAATCCTCCTCCAGCACGGTGCGGATGGCGACGTCGCGGTTCTTGTCCCAGTGCAGCCTGGCCTTGTCCGTCGTCGCCGCCTCGGGAATGTAAAGCGTCATTTCGACTTCGCTGCTGGCGGCGCCGTCGCGGCCCGGGAAAGCGCGCCAGATTTCGACATGATCGAGCTGCCAGATGATCAGGCTGTTGGGGAAGAGCTGGTAGATCGCGATGACGTGCGGCAGGAAGTTGCGCTCGGGCTCGGGCTGATCGCGCGTGGTCTCGATCGACTTGCGCGCAAAGCACGCGCGCGCGTGAAGGCCGCCGGCGTCGAAGGTGGCGACGTTGGAGAGGAAGTATGGCGCGATGGTGCGCTGGTGCAGGTGCTGGATGTGGTAGCTCTCGAGGAAGGTGTCGATGGCGAACTTCCAGTTGAGTCTCGGCGTCACGCGATCGACCGAGTACAGGAGATAGCTGCCGAACTCCCAGGCGGCGAAATCCGCGGCCCAGGATCCGAGATGGGCGTCGACGTCGATCTCCGCACTCTCTCCCGGTTGCACGGGTTTGGCGCGCACGAACATCATGCCGTGCTTCTCGCCCGCCGGCAGGCGCACCAGACCGTGGCTGGCGAGGTTGAGGCCGGCGAAACCCACTTTCTCGGTGGTGGCCACGAGGCGGCCGGCGAGATCGTAGGTCCAGCCGTGATAGGGGCAGGAGAAGGCCCGTGCGTTGCCGCAGCCCTGCGCCACCGGCGCGCCGCGGTGGCGGCAGACATTGGCGAAGGCCCCGATCTTGGCGTCGCGGTTGCGCACCAGCAGCACCGGCATGCCGGCGATCTCCTCGGCGACATAGTCACCCGGCTGGGCGAGCCGCGACGAGAGGCCCATGAACAGCGGCTGCGAGCGGAACAGCGCCTCGCGCTCGGCGGCGGCGCGCTGCGGGCAGGAATAGGCGTCGACGCGATTGCGGAACAGCGCGTCAGCCATGTCGGTGGTGCGGCCCTCGATGTGACCGAGCAGTCGCCTCCCGACGGCCAGTTCCTGTTGTCTTTCCATGGTGAAATCCTATGCCGGGACGGGCCGTCCCGCCAGTGCGCGCGCACGCACCGCTTCGGCCGGCACGCCGCTTTCCCGCAACGCCCGAAGAGTGAGCGAGCGGTCGCGCTTGGCGAATCGCCGGCCGTTTTCGTCGGTCAGCAGGGGATGATGCGCATATTGCGGTGCGTCATAGCCCAGCAGGCACTGCAGCAGCCGGTGCACATGCGTCGAGGGCAGCAGATCCTCGCCACGCGTGACCAGGGTCACGCCCTGCAGGTGATCGTCGACGGTGACGGCGAGATGGTACGAAGTCGGCGTGTCCTTGCGCGCCAGCACCACGTCGCCGAACAGCAATGGCTGGCCTTCGATGCGGCCCCTACTCTCGTCGAAGAAATCGTACGGTCCCGCCTCCTGCGCCGCTCGCGCCGCGTCGAGCCGCAGGCAGAATTCCTCGCCCGCCGCGATGCGCAACTGCCGCTCACCGGTCGTGAGATGCCGGCAGGTGCCTGGATAAAGAGGCCCGTCGGGTCCATGCGGCGCGCTGTTCGAGGCCGCGACCTCGCGCGCGATGTCGGCGCGGGTGCAGAAGCAGGGATAGAGCAGCCCGCGCGCGGCGAGCGTATCCAGCACAGCGCCGTAAGTGGCGAAATGCTCGGACTGGCGGCGCACGGCGCCGTCCCAGTCGAGGCCAAGCCAGCGCAGGTCCTCGAGGATCGCCGTCTCGTATTCGCGCCTGCAGCGGCGGATGTCGATATCCTCGATGCGCAGCAGGAACGTGCCGCCGCCTTCGCGCGCGCGTTGCCAGGCGATCAGCGCCGAATAGGCATGGCCAAGATGCAACTCGCCGGTCGGGCTGGGGGCGAAGCGCGTGACGACCGTCATCGCCAGGGCGCCCTGAATAGGACTATCGCATATGGATTTGGCGGCGGTTGCAAAGGTCCCTCGCTCCGCTCCAGCGCGGAGATTACTCCGCGCGAGATGACAATTTCGTTGAATTGGATAGCGTGCGCTGACTCGAAGCGTCGATGAAGAAAATGCTGTCATCCCGAGCAGAGCGAGGGACCTTTGCGCGGTATGCCACCCGATAGTCGCGCTCGCTGCGGGGGAGGAAAGTTGAACAACGAGCAGTTTTCACCCCGTCGTCAGACGAATGCCGATCGCAAACACGGCGGTCTCGCCGGAGGGCACCGATATCGTGCCCGGCTTCTGCGACAGCTCACCGTCGAAGCCGACCGGATCGGCGAAACCCTGCCACGGTTCGATGCAGATGAAGCCGGCGCCGGGCTTCGACCAGACGCCGAGATATGGCATGTCGGGGAAATCGACCTCGATCCTGGGTGCCGTGCCCGCGCCGTAGGTGACGCGCCGGCTCGCGATATGATCGAAGATCAGCGCATCGTCCCGGAACAGCGCGTCGTCGAGCTCGAGCTGGTTGCCTTGCAGAGGCGTCGGGTGGCGCGTCGGGCTGAGAAGGCCGTTGTCCAGGCGGCGAACCGGAGAAGGCTCGGGCTGCTCGAAGACGATTCCATGGGCGTCGCGCGGCTGGCCATAAGGCAACGGCCAGCGGAAGGCGGGATGGAAACCGAACGACACCGGCATCGGACCGGCGCCGGCGTTCGTCACTTCCGCCCGGATGCTCAACGCGCGGTCGTCAATGCGATAGGTGACATCGAGCGTGAACGCGTAGGGATAATGCAAACGCGTGGCGTCGCTGGAGACCAGCCGCCAGATACCGTGACCGGTTGATTCCGCCGTCCGCTCAAGTTGCGATGTGCGGGCAAAGCCATGTCGCGAGATCGGATAGGAGCGGCCTGAAACCTTCACCTGGTCCTGGTTCGCATTGCCCACGATCGGGAAGAGCAGCGGCGCATGTCCGGTCCAAAAGGCCGGATCGCCGTTCCACAGAAGGTCCCGTCCCTCGCTATCCTGCAAGCGAACGAGCTCGGCGCCCAGATCCGAGATCGTGGCCTGGAGATTGGAACCCTTGATCGACAGCAATGCGCGCGTCCCCGGTTGATTCATGTGATCTCTCCCTACGATCGGAACTTACAGTCCCGCGCCGCCGCATGCTATGCCAAGCCCATGGCGCAACTCGTGCTCGACGACCAGAATCTTAAGAAGGCGATGCGCCATCTCGCGCGCGTCGACGCCGATTTCGCCCGCATCCTGAAGGAAGTGGGCCACCCCGAGCGGCGCGAGATGCCGACGGGGTTCGGCGGGTTGATGCGCTCGATCGTGGGCCAGCAGGTCTCGGTCCATGCCGCGCGCAGCATCTGGCTGCGCCTGGAGGCGGCGGTGCCGTCGATGGAACCGGCGGACTTTCTCGCTCTCACCGACGAGCAGCTGCGCGCCGTCGGCTTGTCGGGCGCCAAGACACGCTACGGCCGCAGCCTCGCGGCCGACATCGTCGCGGGCCGCATCGATTTCAACGCCCTGCATACGCTCGACGACGCAGCGGCGGTCGCCATGCTGACCCAGGCCAAGGGCATCGGGCCGTGGACGGCGGAGATCTACCTGATGTTCGCGCATGGCCGGCCCGACATCATGCCCGGCCTCGATCTCGGGCTGGTCGTGGCGGCGCAGCATCTCAAGCGCTTGCGCACGCGGCCGGATGCCAAACGCCTGCTCAAGATCGCCGAAAACTGGCGGCCGTGGCGCAGTGCTGCGGCGTTGCTGCTGTGGCACTATCGCCGCAGCATGCCCGACTGGGGACCCAAGCCGCTCAAGGCCGACATCAAGGTGGAAATCCCAGTGGAAACCGAAGTGAAAACCCAAGTGGTAGCCCAAACGAAACCCAAGACGGGGCCGAAAGCCAAATGACCCAGAAGATCGACGGCCCTCATTACGGGCCGCAGGGCGGCGGCAAGCCCGGCCATCTGGTGGTGCTGCTGCACGGCTACGGCGCCGACGGCAACGACCTGATCGGGCTTGCGCCCGTGCTGGCGCCCTTGATGCCCGACGTGGTGTTCCACGCCCCCAACGCGCCCTATCCTTGCGAGGGCAATCCCATGGGTTTCCAGTGGTTCGGCATCTCGCGGCTCGATCCGGCGGTGACCCTGGCCGGCGTGCGGAGCGCCGCGCCCTTCGTCGAGACCTTTCTGGACGAGACGATGGCCAGATATGGGCTCGACGAATCCAAAACCGCGCTGATCGGCTTTTCGCAGGGCACCATGATGGCTTTGCATGTGGGTTTGCGGCGCGCCAAGCCGCTGGCCGGCATCGTCGGTTTTTCCGGCCTGCTCGCGGGCAAGGAGCTGCTGGGCAGCGAGATCCGCTCGCGCCCGCCGGTGCTGCTGGTCCATGGCGACGGTGACCCCATGCTGCCCCACCAGCTCACCTTGGACGCCGCGGCGGCGCTCAAGGCCAATGGCGTGCCGGTCGAATTCCATATCGCGCCCGGTCTCGGCCATGGCATCGACCAGACCGGTCTGTCGCTGGCGGCGCGCTTCCTGGTCCAGGCCTTCAATCTGCAGGTGCCCCAGTGAGCGCCCAGGGGATCTGCAAACCGGGCTTCGAGCAGGTCGCCGAGGCCTTCCAGCACAATTTCGACGCCAACGGCGAACTGGGCGCCTCAGTGTGCGTGACCCTGGGCGGAGAGACGGTGGTCGATCTGTGGGGTGGCGTGGCTGACGAAAAGACCGGCCGGAAGTGGGACCGCGACACCGTCAGCATCGTCTTTTCCTGCACCAAGGGCGCCACGGCGCTGTGCGCCCATATGCTGGCAAGCCGCGGCCGGCTCGACATCGACGCCCCCGTGACCGAGCTGTGGCCCGAGTTCGGCCAGAAGGGCAAGGAGCGCGTCACCACGCGCATGATGCTCGACCATTCGGCCGGCGTGCCGGCCCTGCGCACGCCGGTGAAGGACGACGGTCCCTACGACTGGGACTATATGACAAATCGCTTGGCGAAAGAGGAGCCCTTCTGGCCGCCCGGCACCCGCAACGGCTATCACGGCTTCACCTTCGGCTGGACGGTCGGCGAGATGGTGCGACGCGCCAGCGGCAAATCGCTCGGGACCTATTTTCAGGAAGAAATCGCCAAGCCGCTCGGCCTCGATTTCTGGATCGGCCTGCCCGAGGCGATCGAGCCGCGCGTCGCGCCGATCGTGGCCTATGCCTACAAGGCAGCCGACGCCGTGACGCCCTTCATGCGCGATCTCGCGACCGACAAGCAGTCGATCCCCTTCCTCTTCTACATGAACAACGGCGCCTGGCGCGCCGGCGGCGCCAACAGCCGCGCCGGCCACGCCGCCGAGATCGGCGCCGCCAACGGCATCACCAACGCGCGCGGCCTCGCCGGGATGTACGCGCCGCTGGCGATCGGCGGCGGCAAACTGGTCGATGCCAGGACTCTCGCCCGCATGGGCGAGGTCTCGATGGCCACGCACGACGACGCCACCCTGCGCATCCCCACGCGCTTTGCACCGGGCTTCATGAAGTCGATGGACAATCGCCGTCGCAGCATTGCCGCCAAATTGTGGGGCGAGGACTGCGACAGCGTGATCCTGGGCAGTGCCGCCTTCGGCCATGTCGGCGCCGGCGGTTCGCTCGGCTTCGCCGACCCGGCGGCCGGTCTGTCGTTCGGCTACACCATGAACCGCATGGGTCCCGGCCTGCTGATGAACGGCCGCGGCCAGCCCCTGGTCGACGCCGCCTACCGCGCACTCGGCTACAAGAACAAGGACGGCGGCGTGTGGGTGAAGTGACTGCGTAAATGATCCCCGTCTTCCGTCCCCTGAAAGACCGCGCCGTCCTCATCGTCTGGTCGGGCCTCTGCACCTCAACCATCGGCGAGGACCTGTTCCGCGTCGCCAGCGTGTGGCTGGCGGTCGAGGTCGCGGGCAACATGGCGGGCCTTGTCACCGGCGTGCAGTATGTCGCCATGCTGGTGGCCGGCCTGTTCGGCGGCGTGCTGTTCGACCGCTGGCGGCCCGACAATGCGATGATCGTCTCGCGGACCTGGAGCGCGGTCTTCGCGCTGCTCCCCGTCGCCGGCTACTACATTTGGGGCGTGTCGATCACCCTGTTGATCGTCTCCTCGGTCGGCCTCGCTTCGCTGCGCATGGTCTTCTCTCCGGCGCTGCAATCGACCATCCCGACCCTGGTGCCCGACCGCAGCGCCCAGCAGGCGATCAACGGCCTGTTCGACGCCACCTACCGCATCGCCCGCCTGGTCGGGCCGATGGTGGCGGCGCTCCTGCACATCTTCCTGCCGGTGATCCATTTCCTCACCGTGACGGCGCTGGGCTTCCTCGTTTCCGGCTGGGCGCTGCGGGCCGCGCGCCACCGGCTGGTCGGTGCCGAGGGCGAGCCCGAGCAAATGGCGGGCGGCTGGCGCGGCGCCTGGGACGCGCTCACCGCCGGCTTCCGGCTGATGCTGCACGAGCCCTCGATGGGCGCCATCCTGATCGTGAACGCGATCCTCAACGGGCCGTGGATGGTGGCGCTCAGCCTCGCCATCGCGCTGATTGTCACCGAGTACCAACCGACTTTTCTCGGTTTCGGCGGCCTCGCGGCTTATGCCTTGGTGATGGGCGCCTATGGCATCGGCGACGTCACCGGCAACATCATCGCCGGCAGCGTACGCTTCAAACGGCCGCTCTCGACCATGTTCATGGGCTATGTGGTGATGGGTTCGGGCTTCTCGCTGATTGCGCTGGTGGTGTGGCTGCTGCCGCCCGACCGGCTGCTGCCGGCGATGATGGTGGGCGCGCTGATGGCGGGCCTTGGCGGACCGTTCTTCTTCGTGCCGATGATCACCCGCATGCAGACCGTCTACCACGGGCACGACATCGCGCGCGTCTTCCGTCTGCGCCTGGTGGTGATGGCAGCGGCGATGCTGGCCGCCAGCCTGGTGGCGACCTGGTGCTTCGAGACGCTGGGCGCCGTGGCGACGCAACTGGGCTGCGGCTTGATCATCCTGGCGACCGGCGTCATCGGGGTTTTCTTCTGCCGTCGCATCGAGGCGCGCCAGACATCGACCCGGGCCGTCTCTTCCGCACCCACCCCGACCTCGGCAGACTAAGGCGCAGAATCCACTTGCGGGATACGGTGTGTATTGATAACGTTTAAAAATACACAGCGTTACCCAGAAGGAGCGCTCGATGGCCAAAGCCTTTCCCACCGACAATCCCTTCCTGCGCGGCTATTACGCGCCCGTGAATACAGAGAGCGACGCGGCGCACCTGCAAATCAGCGGCGAAATGCCGAAGGCGCTTTGCGGAACGCTTTACCGCAACGGCCCCAATCCGCAGTTCGCGACGCGCGGCGCCTACCACTGGTTCTCGGGCGACGGCATGATCCACGCCTTCCACATCGAGAACGGGCGCGCCTCCTACAAGAACCGCTGGGTCCGCACGCCCAAGTGGCAGATGGAGCATGACGAGGGTGAGGGAATGAGCGGCAGCTTCGGCATGCCGCAGACCACTGATCCCCGCCTCTTCGCGCTGCAATCGACGACGGCCAACACCAACATCGTCTGGCATGCCGGCCGGCTGCTGGCGCTCGAGGAAGCGCATGCGCCCTTCGCCCTCGATCCGACCAGTCTCGCGCCAGTGGGTCCCAACGGGGGCTACGAGACCTATGGCGACAGGCTCAAGGGTCCGTTCACCGCCCACCCGAAGTTCGACCCCGCGACGGGCGAGATGGTGTTTTTCGGTTATGCCGCCAAGGGGTACTTTTCGCCCAACGTCAGCATCCGCACCGTCGACCGGAACGGCAACGTTACGCGCGATGAGATGCTCGACATCCCCTTCGCCAGCATGGTTCACGATTTCGCGGTGACCAAGAACTGGATCATCGTACCGGTTTTCCCGCTCACCGGTTCGATGGAACGCGCCATGGGCGGCAAGCCGCCGTTCGCGTGGGAGCCCGACAAGGGCACGCACCTCGCCTTCATTCCCCGCCACGGCACCGTCGCGGACGTAAAGTGGGTGACGGCGGCGCCTTCTTACGTGTTCCATCCGATGAACCACTTCGAGACCGAGGATGGCCGCGTCGTCGTCGATGTCATGAAGTACGACGTGGCGCCGCTCTTCCCGCTACCCGACGGTTCGCCGTCGAGCAAGGAGGCGACGGCAGCCCGGCTGTTCCGCTGGACCTTCGATCTCAGCGATCGCAGCAACACAATGAAGGAAGAGCAGCTCGACGACCGCGCCGGCGAGTTCCCGCGCTTCGACGAACGCTTCTGCATGTCCGACTACCGCCACGGCTGGATCGTCTCGGGTACCGTCACCGATGCCGGCGGCAAGCGCCTTGAAGGTCTTACCCACTACGACCTGGCGAAGGGCAAGAACGTCACCTGGACCGCCGGCGCCGATGATCGCTTCGGCGAGCCGGTCTTCGTGCCGCGCACCGCGGACGCGCCGGAAGGCGACGGCTGGCTGCTGAGCGTCATCTATCGCGCCGAGGAAGGTCGCAGCGATCTGGCGGTGTTCGAGGCGACCGACATCGGCAAAGGTCCGGTGGCACTGGCGCATCTCTCCAGCCGGGTACCGGCCGGCTTCCACGGCAACTGGCGGCCCGGTACGCTCTGACGATGATCGTCGTCCATCACCTCAACAGCTCGCGCTCGCAGCGCATCCTCTGGATGCTCGAGGAGCTGGGCCTCGACTACGAGATCAAATTCTACCAACGCGACCCGGCGACCATGCAGGGACCGGCGTCGCTGCGCGCGGTCCATCCGCTCGGCAAGTCACCGGTCATTACTGACGGCGACAAGACGCTCGCGGAGTCCGGCGCCATCCTCGAATATCTCGGCGAGACTTACGGCGCTGGACGTTTCACGCCGGCGCCGGGCACGCCCGAGCGGCTGCGCTACACCTATTTCATGCACTATGCCGAAGGCTCGCTGATGCCGCTCCTGCTGCTGAAGCTGCTGTTCGGCCATATTCCGCGACGGGTGCCCTGGCCGATGCGGCCGGTGGCGAAGATGATTTCGGCCGGCGCCGACCGGAGCCTGATCGCCCCGCAAATCGCCAACCATTTCGCCTTCCTCGAGAGCGAACTCGCCCATCGCGACTGGTTTGCCGGTGATGCCTTCTCCGCCGCCGACATCCAGATGAGCTTTCCCATCGAGGCGGCGGCGGCGCGCGCCGGCCTGGGCACCGGACAGCCGAGGCTGCGGGCCTTCGTCGACCGCATCCAGGCCCGCACGGCATACAAGCGCGCGCTCGAAAAAGGCGGTCCCCTGACACCGCTGAAGTAGGCGACGACAAGGTGACGACGACGGCCGCCGGTTCATGCTAGGTCGATGCAACATTGCGAACCGTCCTTCCAAGGAGCGAAACCCATGACTCTCCCGGCTCTGTTGCGTGACACCCTCTCGATTCCGGTAGTCGGCGCGCCGCTGTTCATAGTCTCCAATCCCGACCTGGTGATCGAGCAATGCAAGGCGGGCATCGTCGGCGCCTTTCCAGCGCTCAACGCCCGACCGAAGGAAATGCTCGAGGAGTGGCTGAAGCGCATCACTTCGGAGCTGAAGGAATACAAAGCCAAGCATCCGGAAAAGATGGTGGCGCCCTTCGCCGTGAACCAGATCGTGCACAGCTCGAACGACCGGCTGCAGCACGACATCGACCTCTGCGAAAAATACCAGGTGCCGATCCAGATCACCTCGCTACGCGCGCCCGATGACGTGGTGAAGTCGGCGCACCGCTATGGCTGCCTGGTGTTCCACGACGTGACCAACGTCACCCACGCCAAGCGTGCGCTGCAGGCCGGTGTCGACGGACTGATCCTGGTCTGCGCGGGAGCCGGCGGTCATGCCGGCCGCCTCTCACCCTTCGCGTTGGTGGCTGAAGTCCGCCAGTTCTACGACGGTTGCCTCCTGCTCTCCGGCTCGATCGCCAACGGCGCCTCGGTGCTGGCGGCCCAGGCGATGGGTGCCGACCTCGCCTATCTCGGCACGCGCTTCACCGCCAGCAAGGAAGGCAACGCGACCGACGGCAACAAGCAGTGTATCATCGACTCGACCGGCGAGGAGATCGTCTACACCAACCTCTTCACCGG
>WNFR01006303.1_pt1 | contig 14668 bp, 9 predicted proteins | sample 5400221 | NCBI WGS metagenome assembly WNFR01 (sample SAMN13153357, study PRJNA577476) | soil metagenome | isolation source: 40 cm soil under Madrone tree | place: USA:California | collected 2016-06-14 | reverse complement strand
TCAATCGAGCGGCGCGTTTGGTTTTCGCGATCAATTGCAGGACGTCATGGCGCTGGTCTATTCGAGGCCGGACGTCGCTCGGCAACAGATTCTCCGCGCCGCCGCGCGCCAGTTCAAGGAAGGGGACGTGCTGCACTGGTGGCATGAACCAACCGGCCGCGGCGTCCGCACGCGCTTTTCGGATGACTTGCTGTGGCTGCCTTACGTTGCTTCATTTTATGTGAGTGTAACCGGGGACTATTCGGTGCTGGACGAAGTGGCGCCATTTATCGAGGGTCCGCTGCTCGAGCCCGATCGGATGGAAAACTATATGCAGCCCGAGATCTCGACGGAGAGCGCAACGGTGCTCGAGCATTGCGCGCGGGCCATCGATCGCAGTCTCAGCCTGGGCCAGCACGGATTGCCTTTGATAGGGTCGGGCGATTGGAATGATGGCATGAACCGAATTGGCGTCGGGGGCAAAGGCGAAAGCGTTTGGCTGGGCTGGTTTCTTTGCACTGTCCTGAGAGGGTTTGCGCCGCTGTGTGAAAAATATGAAATGCAAACGCGGAGCAATCGCTATGGCCAACATCTGGAGAAACTGCGGAAGGGACTCGAGCAGGCCTGGGACGGCGATTGGTATCGTCGCGCCTATTTCGATGACGGCACGCCGCTGGGTTCAGCCCAGAACGATGAGTGCCGCATCGATTCGATAGCGCAAACGTGGGCGGTGATCTCGCGGGTGGCGGAATCCTATCGAACGTCGCGCGCCATGTCCGCCGTCAACGAATATCTAATCCGTCGCGGCGATGGATTGATTATTTTGTTCACTCCGCCCTTCGACAAGAGCAAACTGGATCCGGGCTACGTCAAAGGTTATGTGCCCGGCGTTCGCGAAAACGGGGGCCAGTACACGCACGCGGCTTTGTGGACGGTGATTGCATTTGCGATGCTCGGCGACGGCGATCTCGCAGGCGAGCTGTTTAGTCTGTTGAATCCCATCAATCATTCGTCGACGCGCGCCGGCCTGCACAAGTTCAAAGTCGAGCCTTATGTAGCCATGGGCGACGTCTATGCAGTGCCGCCGCACACGGGTCGCGGTGGTTGGACATGGTACACGGGGTCAGCCGGTTTGAAATCAACTATCGCCGTGGCGCAACGACCTATCGGATCAAAGTCGAGAATCCGCATTCACTCTGTCGCGGTATCGAGCGCGTCTTCCTTGATGGCCTCGAGCAGTCAAGCGATGAAATTGCTTTGGTCGATGACAGCCAGATCCATGAAGTACGCATCTTGATGGGTGAGAAGGTTGTGGTAGAAGAAGCCGAGCCCGCCAATTCAGAAACTGCCCAAACCGAAGAAGCGCGATAGAATCCCTTCCACCAGCACCCACCGAGAACAAACCTTCCCACGAATGCATTTCTAAGTTATAAGATTGGTGCTGATGATTAGAGTCGAGCGCCTGAATACGAACCGTTCGCTCCGCCCTCATTCATGAACCCTCTCGAGAAATATCTTGGCGATCTTTTCGAAATCCGCAGCTCAGGCGGAGCCGTCAAAGAAACTTCCGGCTATCCTGCGCTCTCACAACTCTTCAATGAAATAGGCAAGACGCTCAAGCCGAAAGTCCGCTGCGTGATCAATCTCCAAAACCAGGGCGCCGGCCTTCCAGATGGCGGTCTTTATTCGGCCGAGCAATTTCAAAAGCGGGCGAAGGTTGAGCCACTCGAGGGTCAGCTTCCCGCTCGCGGTTGCATTGAGGTTAAGTCGCCTGGCGAAGACGCGCTGGTCGTGGCGAGGGGCGAGCAGGTGCGGCGTTATCTCAATCGCTACCGACAAGTGCTGGTTACCAACTACCGCGACTTCGTTCTGGTCGCTCTCGACCGCGATCAAAACCTGAAAATTCGGGAACGCTTCACCCTTGCTGAAAACGAGACTGACTTCTGGAGACTGGCCGCCCATCCACAAGCAGCGGCTGCGGAACTGGGAGAGCGTTTCGTCGAATACCTGAAGCGCGTGATGCTGCACGCTGCTCCACTGGCACTGCCGAAAGATGTTGCCTGGTTCCTGGCTTCATATGCGCGCGATGCCAAGGCGCGGATTGAGTCCAGCAATCTGCCCGCGCTAATTACGGTGCGATCGGCGTTGGAAGAAGCGCTCGGTCTGAAGTTCGAAGGCGAGAAGGGCGAGCACTTCTTTCGTTCGACGCTGGTGCAGACGCTCTTTTATGGCGTCTTCTCGTCATGGGTGCTGTGGAGCAAGAGCAATCCGCCCACCAACAGACAGGCGCGCTTCAACTGGCACGAGGCCGCCTGGTCCCTGCACGTGCCGATGATCAAAGCTTTATTCGATCAGATCGCGACTCCCACACAACTTCGCGAACTCGATATCGTGGAAGTGCTCGATTGGACGACTGATGTTCTCAATCGCGTGGATCGCAAAGCGTTCTTCGAAAACTTTGAAGAAGGCCATGCGGTGCAGTACTTCTACGAACCATTCCTGCAAGCCTTCGATCCTGAGCTGCGCAAAGAACTGGGCGTCTGGTATACGCCGATTGAGATCGTCAAGTACATGGTTGCGCGTGTCGATACCGTGCTGCGCGAAGAACTTGAGATTCCTGACGGTCTCGCCGACCCGCGCGTCTATGTGCTCGATCCAAGTTGTGGCACAGGCGCTTATCTGGTCGAGGTACTGCACAAGATTCATGAGACGTTGAAAGCGAAAGGCGAAGACGCGCTCGCGGCCAATGATCTAAAGCGTGCTGCGATGGATAGAGTTTTTGGCTTCGAGATATTGCCCGCGCCGTTTGTCGTTTCTCATTTGCAGTTGGGACTGTTGTTGCAGAATCTCGGCGCGCCGCTTACTGACCCGCTTAACGAACGCGTTGGCGTCTATCTGACAAATGCTTTGACGGGATGGGAGCCGCCCTCGGAAGAGGTCAAGGCGCGACTCGCGCAACTCGGCTTTGCATTTGCGGAACTGAAAGAGGAGCACGACGCTGCGGAGCGTGTGAAGCGGGAAGTTCCAATCCTCGTCATCCTTGGCAATCCTCCGTACAACGGATTTGCAGATGTTGCGATAGAGGAAGAGCGAGACTTAACCGAAGCCTATAGAACGACGGTGAAAGCTCCGCCACCGCAGGGGCAAGGTCTCAATGACCTTTACATTCGGTTCTATCGAATGGCGGAGCGTCGAATTGTGGAAAGGAAAGGCGAGGGTGTTGTTTCCTTTATTTCGAATTACGCTTGGCTCGATAGTCGTTCGTGCCCAGGCATGCGTGAAAAATATCTCGATGTTTTCGATCGAATTTGGATCGACTCTCTTAATGGTGATAAATATCGCACCGGAAAAGTGACACCTGAAGGAAAGCCCGATCCGAGTGTTTTCTCTACTGAACTCAATCGTGAAGGGATTCAGCTCGGTACTGCTGTAGCCCTATTAGTTCGAAGAGAGCGTCATGAAGCAGCCAAGGCGGTTTACTTTCGTGATTGGTGGGGCAAGAGCAAGCGTGCTGACATTCTCGGAACCGTTACGGCCGGTCCTGACAAGCCATACGAAATTCTAATACCGGAGTTGAGCCTGGGACTTCCTTTTAGGCCGGCCTTGTTGAGCGAACGATACGACACGTGGCCGCTTCTGACGGAACTTTTCCCAGTCTCTTTCGCGGGCGTTAAGACGAGCCGAGATGATTTCCTTGTTGACCCGAACCGCGAATCGCTACTCGCACGTTTGACGGAATACTTTGATCCGGGAGTCACCGATGTTGAGCTCGCGGCCATGTATCCAAATATCATGCGCGACACTGGCCGTTTCCAAGCATTGAGAGTGCGGGATTATCTCAGTCGAAGGGGAATTATTGCGGACAACATTGTGCGGTATTGCTATCGTCCCTTTGATACGCGATGGTTATATTGGGAACCTGAAACAAAACTCCTTGATGAAAAACGTTCAGATTATGTCCCTCATGTGTTTGATGGAAACTTCTGGATCGAAGCTCGTCAGAAGCAGACGATGGAGAAGTTTGACCGGGGTTATTTTCTTCGGGTTCTTGGGGATAACTTTGGCAATGGGCTTTCAAGTTTTTTCCCACTTTATCTCCGAAGCGAATCTCCACAACATTCTCTTCTAGAGGATCGTACTGAGCACGCCGTTAAGCCGAATCTAAGTGAGAATGCGACAAGCTATGTCGCCAGTCATGAAGCGACGCCTTCCGATCTCTTTTTCCATACCCTTGCCATTCTTCATGCTCCATCATATCGCTCGGCAAACTCCGGAGCCCTTCGTCAGGACTGGCCGCGTATTCCCCTGCCCGCAACGAAAGATGCGCTCCTTCACTCCGCCGGCCTCGGTCGAAAGATTGCCGCGCTTCTCGATACCGAAAAGGGCGTTGATGGCATAACGGCGGGCGCAATCGGAGATCCGTTCGGATACGTGGGGACTGTATCCCACGTCGCGGGGAAGCCGCTCGATCCGATCGAAGACTTGAAAGTAACAGCAGGCTGGGGACACGCGGGTAAAGGCGGCGTCACCATGCCAGGCAAAGGCAAAATCGTCGAACGCGACTACTCGACGGATGAACGCAAAGCAATCGAACGCAGCGTGGCGATTGTAGGGGCAGGGCTTGTCCCTGCCCACGTTGATTCCCAACAAAGTTCGGGCGGGGACGAGCCCCGCCCCTACAATTCTTTCGCATTGCTTGGCGAGCGCACTTGCGATGTTTATCTCAACGACGTGGCTTATTGGAAGAACATCCCCGTGCGCGTGTGGGATTACACCATCGGCGGCTATCAAGTGATCAAGAAATGGCTCAGCTATCGCGAGCTTGAATTGCTCTCGCGTCCGCTCACACCCGACGAAGCGCGCGAAGTAATGAACATGGCCCGCCGCATCGCCGCGATTGTGCTACTCGAACCAGCCCTCGACGAGAATTATCAAGCAGTAAAAAACGCAACCTACTCTTGGCCTTGTTTTGACAGTTGAATGAACTTTTGGAGAAAGGCTGTTCTTCAAACATCTCGACTCCCGCTCAAAAGGAGTAACAAGACATGCGAGTCCTCTACTGGAGTTTTTCACTAATCGCTATTCTCATCGCTCTCGTGTTGTTCATGCATAACCCCTCGTTGTTTGTCGTCTACATCTTTGCGTTTCCGCTCAGCCTTCTTCTGATGTGGTTTGTCCAGAAGATTTCTGTCGCGAGCCACAACGCCCGCTCCGCACGTGAAGCGGGGACCAGTGTTGATGAACAAGAAGAATCAAAAAAGGTTCGACGGACTCTTTGGAAGAAGATCTTTATGGTTGGTTTTGTCGCTCCTGTCTGTTTTGTCGCGATCTTTCTAATTAGCCAACCGTTGCTGACTCACATACCGGGGGAGTACGCCGGGGTCTTGATTCTCATTCTGGTCTTTGTCACGTGGGGAATTCTGCTGTCGGGTCTATGGTCCATGAGTCGCATTTTGTTGTTTCGAAGATCAGAAACGAAGTTCCCGAAGTTGTCGCTGCTGGGTGGTTTTGCAAGCGCTCTCCTACTGGTTATTTGTAGTTTGTCTCCAATCATTGTTCTTATCCTCTCGGGCTCACTAAATGCGCCCCCACCGCAAACTTTCAAAGTAAAACAGAATGTAAAGCTTGCCTTTAACGGCAGTGAGCCTGCCATTGTTGAAGAGCGCTATGAAATTGAACCGGGAAGTCATTATGAGATTAGTGGTATTGCAGAGATCAATTCCGGACGGATTTCACAAGACAATATTGAAAAGCTTGAAAAGTTTGAGACTGGTAAGTCTGGGGAGGATATCCTTGAGGGTATGCGCCTGAGTCTACATCGGCCGTTGGTAACCAGAACCGAGAACCTCGGAATGCTGAGATCAAAGATGACTTTTGGACTACCAGATCTGACCTTGCTGGTTGTGGATCTCAGAAGGCCTCGCGGCTCCGCACCCATCGAGGGAGACAAGGCTGAACCCTTCCGCTTGTCGGATGCTTCCGATTTTCATTCGACACTCGAAATTGAACTGCCGAAGAATTCTTTTCTCGCTGCTGCTCCGAAAGGCGAGTTGAATTCACTTCCGGATAAAGACATCCTTACCCTTTCCTTTTCGCGATTCCCCGAAGGAGTCGAGGTTTACTATTTGCGTCATATGCGCCTGAAGATGGTTAGAGGTGTTTTGAGCGAGTCGTCAAATCATGATGTCGTCGTGAGCGTACTGGCCTTTCTGTTTTGGCCGGCTGTTCTGATCATTACGAGTATCTTCAATAAGAAACTGGCTGATGGCATATTGGGGGTTTTTGGTCGTGTTTTCAGGAAGAGATCGAGGACGATTGGATTTCACGGTTGAAGTGAAACCCAATCAAGATTGCTCCGCCTTCGCCATTTCGCGCTTTCAGCGCTTCTGATCTCCAACTGTCCATACCTGGGCCGGTGGCCCAGGCTTTCACATTGCGCGCCATTGGCGCTTAGACCGTTTCAGTCCGCCGCGAGCGCGTGTGCTCTCAGCACAAGTTCAGGTTCGGCTGACGGAGACGCGCTCGATTCGCCCTTCTTCGTTTCAGTAGGCCGGCCATTATCAGAAGAAGTTGTCGCCGTCCGTCTGGTGGCCGCTTTCTGTTCGTTAGTGTAAGTCAGCCATGGTCCTGGCGCCGGGCGCTCGCCGGAAGTGATTTCAAAGAAAACTTTCTGAATCTTCTCGGTGATTTCTCCGCGCCCGCCGGCACCGATCGTAATGCGATCGACGGAGCGAATGGGGGTAATCTCTGCGGCCGTGCCGCTGAAGAAAAGTTCATCAGCCACGTACAACGCCGCGCGTTGAATCGTCCGCTCCTTAACAGTAATTCCGAGTTCCCCGCAAATCTGGATCACGCTGTCGCGGGTAATACCCGGCAGTATCGAAGATGAAAGCGGCGGCGTGTTGACGACGCCATTGCTGACTATAAAAATATTCTCGCCGGAGCCTTCCGAGACATAACCACGATCGTCAAGCGCGATTCCTTCCGAGTATCCGTTCAGCAGAGCTTCCATCTTGATCAATTGCGAGTTCATGTAGTTGGCGCCGCTCTTGGCCATCGCCGGCATTGAATTTGGCGTCAGACGGCTCCAGGTTGCCACCCCTACGTCGACACCTTTCTCGATCGCTTCGTCGCCGAGATACTTGCCCCAGTCCCAGGCGCCGATATAGCAGGCCAAAGGGTTCGGGAACGGATTCACGCCAAAGGCCGGATGCTCTTCGTCGAGGCTGCGGAAAAGAATTGGCCGGATGTAACACTGATCCAGTCCGCTCCGCCTCACCAGTTCGACCGAAGCCTCGCAGAAGTCATCGATCTTCCACTTGTGATCCATCCGATAGATCTTCGCGGAGTTCAAAAAGCGCTGCATGTGTTCGCGGAGGCGAAAGATCGCCGGTCCCTTTTTCGTCGCATAACATCTGATGCCTTCGAAGACACTCGAACCGTAGTGCAGAACGTGTGACATTACGTGCACGCGCGCGTCATTCCATTTAATGAACTCGCCGTCGTGCCAGACCACATCGACGATTCGTGGACTCGGGATGTCTTTGCCGTTTTTTGAAAACATGAATTAACTCTCCTTTGGAGACTGACTATTCGAACCGCGAGACATGTTTTGGGTCTGATTGACAAAGCACGATACTCTAAAGGCGAGCCGCTTTGCAACATGAACTCCGGGCCAATTATGCGCCCGTTTTTAAGTGCTGACGCCGGTCGGGTTTTTCGCAAGATGAAGACAGTACCACCTTGCGTGAGCAGGTAGGTCCATTCGTCAACAAGACAGCTGAGGGTTCGGTACTGGAGCAGTTTGAAGTTAGTTTCAGCCTCTCATTAGCACCGCGGCTTTAGCCCGGTGACCATAGGGCGTGAAAGGAAAAGCGAAACCGTTTAAAACGGTTTCCGACTTCTGCGGTAACTTTCTCCACCGGGCTAAAGCCGCGGTGCTAATGAGAGGCTGAAGGAAACATCAGTACTGAGTGTCTGATCCACCCGTCCACCCGCCCACGCGGGTGGTATTGACTTCATGAGCCAGTACTCGAACGCGCGCTTGATTCTCAACGATGCCCTTCGTACGATTCGTGATGGACTTGCACTTCAATAAGAACACCAATCAAGTTGATTTTCCCGGGCTGCGACCACCACGTAGTTGGTCGGCTTTGTTACTAGTTGCTGCAACGCTGGTCTTCCTAAACAGTAGCTGCCGTAAGTCTGCTCAGCCTGAAAACCAAGCATCCAAAACTATGAACACTAAGTCTGAAAACAAAACTGCGCCGAACGATCCGCAGGCAATTCACCGGCGCGCCATCGTCGTTGATATGCACGCCGACACTACGCAACGGCTGGTCGACGAGAACGTTGATCTCGCGCGGCGTTTGTCGGACGGGCATTTCGATGCCGTGCGGGCAAAGGAAGGCGGGCTGGACGCCCAGTTCTTTTCGATCTGGGTCGAGCCGGAGCTTTTTGGCGGCGGCGGCGAACGCGCGGTGAAGCGAGCCGATGTGCAAATCCAGGCCGTGCGAGACCTGGCGGCAAAGCATCCGGAAACCTGGGAGGTGGCCACGACCGCCGCTGACATTCGCCGGATCGCCGCGAGCGGAAAACTTGCGGCGTTGATGGGCATGGAAGGCGGTTATGCAATCGACGAAAAGATCGAGAACGTGGGTCGGTACTACCAAATGGGCGTCCGTTACCTGTCACCAGCCTGGTCGGTGAGCACGAGCTGGGCCGGGTCGTCAGGCGATGAAGCGGGTAAGACGCGCGGTCTGAATAATTTTGGCAAGGAGGTGATTCGTGAAATGAATCGCCTCGGGATAATGGTCGATGTTTCTCATCTTTCCGATCGTGCGTTCTGGGACATCGTTAACACTTCGACCAAACCGGTGATTGCCACGCATTCCGGTTGTCGCGCGATCACTGACGTGCCGCGTAATCTCACTGACGAAATGATTGTCGCACTCGCAAAGACGGGAGGCGTCGTCAATGTAATCTTCTATCCCGAACACATCGAGCCGGGTTACAGCGAAAAGAAAAAGAAAGTCGACGCAGAGATTGCTCAGCTGGTGCAGCGCGCTTCCGACGAGGAGAAGGGTGACGTAGCGCACAAGAAGCTGGCGCGCGATCGCGTGCGCCGCGACGAATACCTGAAGCGGCTGCCACCGGTGTCGGTCACGCGCATAGTCGATCACATCGATCACGTTGTGAAGCTCGTTGGGATCGATCATGTCGGAATTGGATCGGACTTTGATGGCATCCAGGCCGTGCCGGCGGATCTAAAATCGGTTGCTGATCTGCCAAATCTTACGACGGAACTTTTGAAGCGCGGGTATTCTGAAAGTGATATCGACAAGATTCTGGGTGGGAACATGCTGCGGGTCATGGAAGAGGTTGAGAAGAGGTAGGGCCTCTGAGCATTTGTTGCTCGCGGCTTCGCCGCCTGATGTGCGGAAAGGCTCCGCCTTTCCGGTTTCGGTTTTTACTGAAGGGGGCTATGCCTCCTTTATTTTGGATAGCACGGAGGCGCAGCCTCCTCATTCTATTGAGGCCTATCCGGAAAGGCAGGGCCTTTCCGCACATCAGGCGGCAGAGCCGCGTGCGCACATTGGCACAGCCGCGAATCTATATGGCAAGTAGGGCGAATACGCGCAAGCCAAAGATCGGTTTCCATGCGCCGATCAAAGGCGGCCTGCATGAATCACTAATCGTCGCGAGAGATACAGGCTGCGATGCGGTCCAGATATTTTCGCGCAATCCGCGCGGCTGGCTGGCCAAGCCGCTCACGAAAGAGGCGATCGAACTCTTCCGCAAGACCCGCAAGCAAACAAAGCTGTCACCAGTCCTGATTCATACCAACTATCTAATTAATCTGGCCGCGGCGGATGAAACGATCCTGCTAAAGTCGATCGCCTCGTTTCGTGAAGAAGTCGAGCGTGCAATCCTGCTGGGCGTCGATTACCTGGTGCTGCATCCGGGCAGTGCGCGCGGTTCATGCGAAGCTGACGCAATTGAAATCTGCGCGCTCAGTCTGCGGCTCGCGTGTAAAGGGTTGAAGCTTGGTTCGCTGCGGATTCTGCTTGAGAACACGGCGGGACAGGGTGAATGCATTGGCCATCGCTTTGAACATCTGCATGCGATTATGGATGCTTGCCCCAAAATTCCGTTGGGAGTGTGTGTCGACACCGCGCACTCGTTCACTGCCGGCTACGACATTCGCGAAGCGGAAGGGTTAGAGGCGACCCTGGAAATAATTCGCCGCACCGTAGGCTTGCGAAATGTGCGCGCGGTGCATTTCAACGATTCGCGCGCGCCATACAACTCGCGAGTCGATCGTCATTGGCACATCGGCGAAGGCCATATTGGGCGCGCATCGCTGCGGCGCTTTGCGCAGCATCCGAAGCTGGCGCACGCCGCCTTCATTCTGGAAACACCGTACGACGATCCGCGGGCGGATGTGAAAAATTTGGAGGCGCTGAGATCGTTTGTGAATGGGAAATCAGTCCGGTTAGCGACTCGCCCGCATAGAAATCTGGACGCATTGGATTAAACTTCACCAGACAACGCAGCATGGTCGGCTCGGGCAGCTGATTGTCTTCGTAGTTGCCTGGTTGTGGCGCTGAACGTCTACAAGGGCGAAGGCAATAAATGTTCGGCGGCGGTGTTACAGAACCGAGAGCGGTAGCGACCGGATGCCGACTCTCAACCGCATCTTAAAGTCGCCTCTTCCTACGAAATTGCAAATCGCAGAGTCGAGGTTCGCATCCGGTCGCTACCGCTCTCGGTTCTGTAACCAGCCGTGACAGTCGATTTCTTGGATCATTGGCTCCTCCAGATAGCACTGCCGCTCTGGGGCAGTGTCTTGTTTTGCGGAAAGACAGTCCACGGACGGTTTGGAGTCAGTACCGGGAGCGGTAGCGACCGGGTCGCAACTTGCACATGATCCAGGATCGCGATCACGAGACCCGGTCGCTACCGCTCCCGGTACTGACCTCATCCTCAAATTAGGACACTACCCGCTCTGGACGTTGCTTGAATCTTTCGCTAGAATCCTGTCATCAGGTGAATTAAATGTTTCAGGATCGATCACTTACCAAACTCCTCCTTATGGTGCCGCTTTTGCGCCGGGTGCTATAAGCCCTGCTCGTCGAAGCGGCCGGAAGCTAACACCCATTTCAAGAATTAGGCTGGGCGAACGCGGGGAATGCTTTAATAAAGCTTTGCGCGATCGGTCATTAATATAAGTCACTGTCAGAGACCGAAGAGTCATGGACGAGAAATATTTTCCCGAAAACATCGAAGCGAAGTGGCAGCAGCGTTGGGCTGGGGCGGGTACCTTTGAAGCGCGCGAGGACGATGCGCGACCCAAGTTTTACGCGCTCGAGATGCTGCCTTATCCATCCGGCTTTTTGCACATGGGCCACGTGCGCAACTACTCCATCGGCGACGCCCTGGCCTGGTACAAGCGTCTGCGCGGATTCAATGTCCTGCATCCGATCGGCTGGGACAGTTTCGGCCAGCCGGCCGAGCAGGCCGCGATCAAGCGGGGCATCCAACCGCGTGAGTGGACCGAACAAAATATTGCACACATGAAAGGCCAGATGCAGCGCCTCGGCGTGAGCTATGACTGGCGGCGAGAAATCGCCGCGCACCGGCCCGACTATTACAAATGGGACCAGTGGTTCTTTCTCAAAATGTTGGAACGCGGCCTGGCGTACAAGCGCAAGTCGGCGGTGAACTGGTGTCCGAAGGAAGAGACTGTCCTGTCGAACGAACAATCGTCGGGAGGCGTCTGCTGGCGTTGCGGCACGCCGGTGGTGAAAAAAGAGATCGAGCAGTGGTTCCTGCGCATTACCAAATACGCCGAGGAACTGGTCAGCGACATTAAGGAGATCGAGGACGGCTGGCCCCAAAAGGTCCTGAAGCGGCAGCGTGACTGGGTTGGCCGCAGCGAAGGCGCTTACATTGATTTCGCCGTTAAGAACACGCACGAAAAGGTCCGCGTTTTTACTACTCGGATTGACACGATCTTTGGCGCCACCGCGATTGTGTTGGCGGCCGAGCATCCGTCGTTGCCTAAGCTGCTGGAGGGCTCGTCACTGACAGACGAGGTGATGCAGTTCGCGGAAAAAGTAAAAGCCGCACGCGCAATCAAAACGGAAGACGCGGCGGCGGAAGAAGAGAAGCTGGGAATTAACACCGGACGGCTTGCTGTGAATCCATTCAGCGGAGAACTGCTGCCGATATGGGTGGCGAACTATGTACTGATGGATTACGGCGCGGGCGCAGTGATGAGTGTACCTGCGCATGACGAGCGCGATTTCGAGTTTGCGCGCAAGTACACCTTGCCGATTCGCCAGGTGATTGCTCCCATGATTCACGGCCAGCAAGGTGAAAGCGCCGACGTTGTTCCCGGCACCGATCAATCGATCGATATGAAAGATGCGTTCACCGAATACGGAATGCTGGTGAACAGTTCTGAGTGGAGCGGCAAGCTCTCGCATGAGGCGATGCGGGAAATGGCTGATTATGCCGGCGCGAAAAAATTTGGCGGCGGTGCGGTCACGTATCGCATCAGGGATTGGGGGATCTCGCGTCAGCGTTTCTGGGGTGCTCCCATTCCGATTGTTTACTGCGAACACTGCGGCGCAATGCCTGTGCCTGAGAAGGACCTGCCGGTTACCTTGCCCGACAACGCGGAGTTGACCGGGACGGGAGAGTCTCCTTTAAAGAGTGTGCCGGAATTTCTGAATACCACCTGTCCAAAGTGCGGCCGGCCAGCGAGACGCGAGACCGATACGATGGACACCTTTGTGGATTCGTCCTGGTACTTCTTCCGCTACACCGATCCACATAATCAGACGAGGCCATTCGATCCGGCGATTGCCGCACAGTGGACTCCTGTCGATCAATACGTCGGCGGCGACTCGCACGCTGTAATGCATCTGATCTACACGCGCTTCTGGTACAAGGTAATGCGCGATCTTGGATTGGTAAAGGGTAACGAGCCGGTGAAACGTCTGTTGACCCAGGGCATGGTCACGAATCGCGTCGAAGGAACGAATGAATTCATATGGCGCCGATGCGACGCGGATGTTCGTGCTGTTTGCGGCGCCACCCGAAAATGAATTGCGTTGGTCTGAGTCAGGAATCGAAGGCGCGGTGCGTTTTCTGCGTCGCGTTTGGGGGATGGTTTATCGTTGGCGGGAAGCCATTGCTGATCGGCGGGCAACGAAACCTTCAGGTGAAGAGTTTAGTGATGCTGCGCGCGCATTGCGTCGCAAGACCCATCAGACTATCGCGCGGGTGACTGATGACTTCGAGAAGCTCGATCTGAATACGAATGTGGCGGCGCTAATGGAGCTCTCGAATGCTCTGAGCGAATTCAATGCCGAGCCGGCTTCGGCTTCACCTGCCGATGTGTTCGCGGCCGGCGAAGCGCTGGAAGCGTTGGTTGTCATGCTGGCCCCTTTCTCTCCGCACGTGGCTGAAGAGATGTGGGAAAGCTTGGGCCATCAGGGCGGTTTGGTCCAGGCTGCCGCAGTTTGGCCGGTGGCCGATCCTGAATTGGCGCGCAAGGAAGAACTGGAAATACCGGTACAAGTCAACGGTAAGCTGCGTTCACGCGTCACCGTTGCGCCCGATATCACTGAGGCCGATCTGCGCACGATCGCGCTCGCAGACAGCAAAGTGCAAAGCTTCATCGATGGGCACGAAGTCGTGAAGGTGATAGTGGTGCCACAGCGGTTGGTGAATGTGGTGGTGAAGTGAGTAGGGTCTTAGTTTCGCTTTTTCGTCTCGGATAAGAACGATCCACGAAAACGCACCAAACCGCACGAACACAAACAGTTTCGCTTCGTGTGTTTTCGTGGTTCGTTTTACTCGTGCAGCGGCAATCTCAAAATACGACACTAACCTAAAGTGAGCGCGTTAGACGGAAAAGTTAGCATGTGCTAGATTCGGTTCAAGAGGAAGGCAGCAAATGCGAAAGCTCGCTACATATGAAGGCGTCGTCGAGAACGGGCACGTGACGTTGCCTCCCGATGCCGACATTCCCGACAGGACTCGCGTTTACGTGTTGGTGCCGGATCTAGAGACGCGAAGGACCTTCAGCATCCCCGGCGCTCGCTTAGTCCACCCTGAGCAAGCCAAGGACTTCGAATTGCAAGTTATCGAAGACACAACCGATGGCGGCGTATGATTCCAGTCTCTTTGACCCACCAGCTCCCGTTGCACTAGTGAGCATACGAGATCCTAGCAGCGGCAACATCGTATCCGGTGTGCGGATGTTAATGGACTCTGGATCTGATCTCACTCTGATCCCCGAAAGATTTGTTAAGGAACTCAACTTAGAGCTTGACCAGAATGAGAGCTACGAGTTGACGGGATTTGATGGCCATAGCACCGTGGCGAAGTCAGTACAACTCGACTTGGTATTTCTAGGTCGAGCCTTCAAGGGACGTTTCGTTGTAGTCAACTTCGAAACTGGGATCTTAGGAAGGAATGTTCTTAATCACTTCTCTCTTGTTCTGGATGGACCAGGGCTTAGCTGGGACCAGAGCAACGCGTCGAAGTAGTTCGTGCTTGCTTGCCTGCCCCGCAGCCGCTAAAATCCTTTTCGCAGAATGTCTTATCCCTCGTGGGGCCAAAGTAGTAGTAGTCGAACCAGCGAATGAAAGAGTGCCCAACCTGTCGTACTTGT
>WNFR01006673.1_pt1 | contig 14671 bp, 13 predicted proteins | sample 5400221 | NCBI WGS metagenome assembly WNFR01 (sample SAMN13153357, study PRJNA577476) | soil metagenome | isolation source: 40 cm soil under Madrone tree | place: USA:California | collected 2016-06-14 | reverse complement strand
GTCGTAAGTTGCATCCAATAGTGGACCGGTCGTGCGTTTTGGTGTGTGCCAGTCAGAAGAAATCCGTCCTATGGAGAAAACAAAATGAAGAGTCCTTGGATGAAGTTGTTCGCCACTCTAGTTCTCGCGTTCAGCCTGGGTCTTGGGGCCGGGCTCGCACAAACCCAATCCGGCAAAGAATCACCAAAAGTAATTTCGGTAACCGGCTGCTTAGTTAAAGGCGACGAACCCAAGGAAGTCTGGCTCGCGGAAAAGGACGGGACAATTTACGGGCTGGAGAGTTCGAAAATCGAACTGAACGCACACCTCGGACATAAAGTGATGGTGAAGGGCTATGTTTTGCCGGAGGGTAAAGAAGAGGCCAGCGAAGACGCGCAAAAGCAAAACAAAACCGTCAAAAGTGAAACCGCCGACTTTCGTGTGCTCACGTTGAAGATGATCAGCACAACCTGTACGCAATAAGGGGCACCGGAATAGTGTCCGAGCAGACGACGCCAAATGTCTAAAAGAGCAGAGGAAGAAACGCGCGGCCACTTGCCTGCCGTAGATCAAGAACCACGAGTTTATGAGGTTCGGGCTGTGTAATGGCTCGCTTTGGAATCGCGATTACACTCACAACCCGATCAATGAGTGCTAACGCCTGATTACAACAATCAACGTTCAGGCATTCACGCACAGTTGCTGTGCTATCATGCTGGCGGTAGTCTGATGGCCCTGCTAAATAAGCGCCAGCAAACAGGATTGAAAGACGAATTGCCGCAGCGGTCTAGCTGGTCCGTGCTCGATCTCTTTTCCATTGGACCGCCTTGGGACCTGCGCTTCGTGCCTGGGATCGTCTTCGTTATCGTCTTGATCATCTACATTCTTGCCCCGCACAACCGTACTGCACATCTGCTCGACAACCTAATCTCGGGTTTGTTCAGGTAGGAACAACGCAGTACGCAAGCCGAAGTGTCCGCATAAGAAGTACCCAATTGGCGATAAATCCCGATAGCACTCATTGATTACCGCTGAGCGTTTTGCCCATCTGGGGAAAGGAAAAACCGCTATTGAATCAGGCCAAAAGCTTTGCCGCGTCCTTTGCGTAATACGTCAGGACAATGCTCGCCCCGGCGCGACGGATGGAAGTAAGTGATTCCAAGATGACGCGGTCTCGGTCAATCCAGTTGTTGCGGGCGGCTCACGCGCGGTGGCGATGACATCAAGATACGGCATGGCGGGCTTAACCATGACCATGTCAGCGCCTTCTTCGATATCGAGCGCGATCTCGCGGATGGCCTCCCGGAGATTGGCACCATCCATTTGGTAGGAACGACGGTCGCCGAATTGCGGAGCGGAGTCGGCGGCCTCGCGGAACGGGCCGTAAAAAGCAGAGGCAAATTTAGCGGCGTAGGAAAGAATGGGAGTGTTCTCGTGGCCGGCTTGGTCGAGAGCCTTGCGAATGGCGGCAACGCGGCCATCCATCATGTCAGAGGGAGCAATGATGTCCATCCCAGCGCGCGCAAGCGATACTGAAGTACGGGACAGTAGCTCCAGCGTGGCATCATTGACAATTTCGTAGTCCGCGCCAGTTGCGGTGGGACTGGCCACCGCCGCTCCGAGCGGCCGCGGGCCTGACGTTTTTACCACGCCGCAATGGCCATGCGACGTGTACTCGCAAAGGCAAACGTCGCCGATCACAACCATTTCCGGAATCTCGCGCTTCATCGCGCGAGTGGTGCGCTGCACAATGCCGTCCTCTTCCCACGCGCCGGTCGCGACCTCATCCTTCTTCTCCGGCAGGCCGAACAGGATTACCGCCGGAACTCCCAGCGCATGCGCATCGTCCGCCTCACGAACAGCTTCGTCCACGGAGAGGTTAAAAACACCGGGCATCGAGCGCACTTCCTTGCGCACGCCCTCGCCGGGACAGACGAACAGAGGATAGACAAAGCTCTCAGGCGAGAGCCTGGTTTCGCGCACCATGCCGCGCAGAGCGCTGGTGCGGCGCAGTCGGCGCAAACGGGTAGCCGGGAAGGCCATAGGGAAATTCTAGCAGCCCAAGGCCGGTTTTCAGCTACTGGCGATCATTAGGCCGACGAAGCCACAACAGAAGATATTTGAGACGAACGCGAGACGAAGTTTGAACCGGGACGGTGGCCATAGCCATTTGAGCTCCTTAGGAATTAGCCCCAACGATGGCGTCGTAGAGATTTGGCACAGTAAACGACGGGCGCAGTCGCTACCAGCGCCGAATACATTACCATGAAGCAGTGGCGGCAGTCCTGAAAAATTCGAGTGCGCGGGTGTTGGAATTTGACGCTTTGCGGGGCCTCTTGCTGGGCTATGCCGCTTCGGAGTTGGGACGCGCCGGAGTAGCGGTCCTTGTTCCCTCGTCTGATCTCGAGTGGATTCAAAATCAGCAGCAACTTACCGCGGACATCCGTGAATGGCGGCGCGTAGGCGGAAGCTTTGAGTTTACCGGGCTAAGAGACATTTCTTCGCTGCTCGACAAGTCTCGAATCTCCGGCGCGACGCTGGAAACGCTCGAGATTCGCGATGTGGTTTCGGTTGTAGATCGCGCCGCCGAGTGGCGGGAAATTGCTAGCAATCCTCCGCAAGGAATGAAGAGCGCATGGACGGCAATGCGCCAACTTTCGTCAGGGATTGCGGATTTTACAGATTTCCTGCGAGGCTTTCGCAACAAGATATTGCCCGATGGCACTCTCGACGACCGTGCCTCTCCGGAGTTGGCGAGCATTCGCCGGGAAATCGAGAAACAGAAACGCGCGATCCAGCAGTCGTTGCAGAGTTATTTGCGGCGGCTGACCGAAGGCGGCGCGGCACAGGAAGCAGTGGTCACCATCCGTGGCGAACGCTTTGTAATTCCAGTTAAGGCTGAGCACAAGCGTCGGGTACAGGGCGTAGTCCACGGCGCAAGTTCCAGCGGACAGACTGTTTTCGTCGAGCCTCTCGAAACTATTGAACAGAACAACGAACTAGTGCGACTGCTCGAAGAAGAACTCGCCGAAGTCCACCGAATCCTGCTGGAAATGACTCAGCGGATCGGTGAACGGGCGACGGACATTGCTGCTGCGCTCGACATTCTCGCCGAACTCGAGTTGCAGTTTGCGAAGGCGCGGTTTGCGGAGGAATACAACTGCGTAGCTCCAGTCGTGGTTGATGGCGGACGGGCAGCTTTGATTTTGCGGGATGCGCGACATCCGTTGTTGGAGAGGAATTTGAAATCAAAAGCCCCACCCTCTCGCAAAGAACGCGAGAAGGATGGGGCACCCTCGACGGACTTAAGAACAACTGCGTCGGACAGGAATGTCCGACCCACACGGACCGTGGTCCCAATCACCATCGAACTCGAAGGACAACGGCGCGAACTGATCATCACCGGCCCGAACACCGGAGGAAAAACAGTCGCGCTCAAGACGGCAGGCCTGCTTGTCCTGATGTCGCAGGCCGGAATTCCAGTTCCTGCAAGCCGCATGGAGATGCCCATATTCGATTCGGTGCTGGCCGACATTGGCGACTATCAATCGATTGAGCAGAGCCTCTCGACATTTTCAGCGCACGTCACCAACATTGATTTCATTTCGCGCACGGCGACTCCGGGTTCGCTGGTACTGCTCGATGAGCTGGGATCGGCAACCGATCCGGAAGAAGGCGCGGCTCTTGCCGTTGCAATTGCCGAGCACTTTCTCCGCACTGGATGCTTCACCATCATCTCTACGCACCACACGTCGCTAAAGGTATTCGCGTCGAACTCTCCGGGAGTGGTAAACGCAGCCGTCGGTTTTGATGAAGCTACGCTGCGGCCTACCTATGAACTCAAGATCGGAGTTCCCGGCGCTTCGGCGGGCATCAACATCGCGCAGCGGCTGGGACTGAACCCGGAAATTATTCAGTCCGCTCGCTCGCGTTTAGGAACACAGGCTCGCGATGTCGGCCAATTTCTGGATCGCCTTCATGCCGAATTACGCGAGGCCGAAGCCGAACGCCTGCGGCTGCGCAGTAAAGAAGATGACCTAAATCGCCAGCGAACGCGGCTGGCGTCCGAAGGAAAGCGCGATCAGCAGGAAAAAATAAGGGATCTGGAAAAGAAAGTCGAGAGCCTGCTGCGGGACTTCGAGTACCACGCGCGCGAAGCGGTGAATGCGATTCAGGACCGGGCCGCCGCGCAGAAAATGTCTAAAGACGCGGAGCGGCGAATCGCGAAATTGCGGCGGGATTTTCGCGAGCAGTTCGACTCCACAGTGGTCGCGCATGTGAGCGGCGCCGATCGTGGCGATCCCAACGCCCAGCCTCGGCTCGTGCAGCACGTTTCCGAAGGCGATTTCGTGAAATTAAAGTCGGTGGGGCGAAACGCGAGAATAACTCGCCGACTCGACGACAGCCACTTTGAAGCCGAAGTGGGCTCCATGAAAATGCGCATTGCGCGCGAAGACATCGCGGAACTAGTCAGCAAGGCCGCGGAAACGCCGATCAAGGCAGCGCGGGCGAAGGGCGTCTCGGTGATGCTGGAACGGGACATCGACAACGTGCCTTCCGAGATCAATGTGATCGGGCATACTGTAGATGACGCGACCCGCGAAGTGGAGAAGTTTGTTGACCGCGCGTTCCTGGCAGGATTGCCTCGGGTGAGAATTGTCCACGGCAGCGGCATGGGAATTTTGCGGAAGGCACTGCGGCAGTTTTTGCAGCAGCATCCCCATGTGGAATCGGTTGCAGAGCCGCCTCAGAATGAAGGTGGAGCGGGAGCAACCATGGCGGAGTTAAAAATATAGGCATGCTAAAGATCCGGCCTGCTGGTCGTAATGATGCGACGGTATTACTTTCCCTCATTCGCGAGCTCGCGACGTATGAGAAAAAACCGCACAAGGTCGTAGCGACTGATGACGACCTGCTGCGCGACGCCTTTGGGCCGCAGCCGAAATTTCGCGCGCTGATTGCCTCGTGGGATGATGAGTCGGCGGGCTATGCTTCGTTCTTTTATTTCTATTCGACTTACCAGGGCCGCCCGGCATTGTTCATTGAAGACTTGTTCGTTCTAGACAAATTTCGGGGCAAGGGGATCGGGAAAGCGCTGCTCGCGGAAGTTGCAAAGATTGCTCTTCAAGAAAAGTGCTACGGCCTGCGATGGGAAGTACTGGACTGGAACCGGGCTGCAATCGAGTTTTACCAGAAGCTGGGAGCGACATTTTTGAATGAGCGCAGGGCCGTCGCGTTCGACGAAGAGGCTTTGCGAAGAGTAGCGGAAGATCGCTCATCACAGAGACACCGAGGCACAGAGAAGAACAATTCTTAAATCTCTGCGTCTCTGTGTCTCTGTGGTGAAAAGGGTTTAATGAGAAGAGTCAAGATTATTGGCGCGGGACTTGCAGGATCCGAAGGGGCGTGGCAGTGTGCGCGTCGCGGGGTAGCTGTTGAGTTGTTCGAAATGCGTCCGGTGCAAACCACGCCTGCGCACCAGACCAGCGACTTCGCCGAACTGGTCTGCTCGAACTCGTTGAAGTCCGAAAGCGAGAATACTGCGCCGTGGTTGCTGAAGGAAGAAATGCGGCGTGCCGGATCGTTGCTGATCGAAATCGCTCGGGACTGCGCGGTTCCTGCCGGACATGCGCTGGCGGTGGATCGTGCAGCCTTCTCGACCAGAGTCACTGAGGTGATCTACAGCGAACCCCTGATTCATATCCAGCGGGAAGAAGTCACTGAAGTCCACGAGGATGAAGTTACGATCATCGCGACAGGCCCATTGACCTCGGATGGGCTCTCGCAGGAGATTGCCAGGCTAAGCGGCAGCTCGCATCTTTATTTTTACGATTCCATCAGCCCAATTGTTGACGCCGACTCTATCGATAGGTCGAAGGTGTATCTGGCGGCGCGATATGACAAAGGCACAGCCGACTACATCAATTGCCCAATGTCGAAAGAGGAGTACGACCGCTTTTACGATGCGCTGATCTCGGCGGAATCGGTCGAAGCGAAGGAATGGGAAAAGCTCAACTATTTCGAAGCCTGCCTGCCGATCGAGGAAATTGCGCGTCGCGGGCGCGACACTCTGCGCTTTGGGCCGATGAAACCGGTGGGACTCAAAGATCCGCGAACTGGCAGCCATCCTTATGCCGTTGTGCAATTGCGCCAGGAGAATCTACGCGCAGACTCCTACAATCTGGTCGGGTTTCAGAATCATTTGAAGTTCGGCGAGCAGGCGCGAGTTCTGCGGCTTATTCCGGGCCTGGAAAACGCACGCTTCCTGCGCTTTGGGCAGATTCATCGCAATACATACATCAACTCGCCGGCGCTGTTGAATTCAACGCTGCAGATGAAAGAGCATCCGAAAATTTCATTTGCGGGACAGATCTGCGGAGTAGAAGGTTATGTCGAATCTATTGCGACCGGGATGCTGGCGGGGATTCATGCTGCCACACTCGTCTCGGGGGAAGTGACGGTTGCACCGCCCAGGCCAACGGCTCTCGGGTCGTTGATGAACTACGTGACCAATGCCGATCCCAATAAATTTCAGCCGGCGAACATCACCTTTGATCTCTTGCCGCCTCTGGGCAAGAAAATTCGCGATCGTCAACTGCGCCACAAGATGCAATGTGAGCTGGCGCTAGCCGACTTGGCGCGATGGCTGGTAGAAATTGCTGAATTAAGAACTCGGAATGCAGAAGTCGGTCGAGCTTCTTAGACCTCATCTCATATCCCGCCTCATCGATCAACAAAGAAATTAAATCTGGTTTTGAACAGGGGATGGGGCAACCCGGTCAAGGCTTGCGTCTCTAAGCAAGCGACTATTTCGAACATATCCTCCTGGGGGAAGCCGGAATCTGTTCTCGATTAGGTAGTCCCCAAAAGGCAGTTCGTCGAGCTTCGGGTCGAGTTGTTGGCTAACCAGCCAAGACCTGATCGGGTGATGGCGTCTTCATCAAAACTGGCCGCACCAGCTTGATCCAGAATCGCCGAAATCACCACACGATAATCAGCTACGAATCAGCCACGAAATTGATGAGGTGCAGAATGCGAGTACAAGACTTAATGTCCCGGCATCCTGTGTGTTGCCGCATGAGTGATACAGCGCAGTCCGTGGCCAAAATCCTTCGCGATGAGGACATCGGTTGCGTGCCCGTGGTTTCCAGCGAAGATTCGAAGCGGCTGGAGGGAGTCATCACGGACCGTGATCTCTGTTGCAGCATTGTTGCTGCGGGCCTGGATCCGAGGACGACTGCGATTGGACCTTATGTGACGGGGAATCCGGTCACTTGCCGCTCTGAGCAGAGTCTAGATTCGTGCGCAAGATTGATGCAGGTGCACCAGATCCGCCGAGTGCTCATCATCAATGGCGATATGGAGTGCGTAGGCATCGTTTCGCAGGCCGACGTGGCCCGATGGGAAGACGGCGAGAAAGTACACAGAACGCTGGCAGAAATATCACGCCCAGCGCAAATGATTAAGCTGCCGGCAGCCGGATGAGGATCGTATGACAACTCTATTGATTGTAGATATTGAACAATTACGCGAAAAATGGGGATGGTTACTGGCACTCGGAATCGCCATGATCGTTCTTGGAACCATTTCCCTCGCTGTTGTCCCCGCGGCGACGATAGCGACAGTCATGCTGTTAGGTTGGCTGGTTGGGCTAAGCGGCATCATCGAGACGATTCACGCCTTCCATTTACGCGGGTGGGGAGGCGTATTTCTGCACTTGATGGGCGGGGTTCTTGGTGTGCTCGTCGGCCTGCTCGTAATTACTCATCCAGTGGCCGGAGCTCTCGCCTGGACGTTGCTGTTTGCTTCTTTCCTGACCATCATTGGTTTGTTCCGGCTGGTGGCAGCGATTCGATTGAAATTCACTCACTGGCAGTGGGCCGCCCTGGATGGCAGCGTAACCCTTTTGCTTGGGATTCTGGTTTGGGCGGGTTGGCCTTGGTCAGGAATTTGGTTCCTGGGTTTGAGTGTTGGAATTGCATTGATCATGCGCGGCTGGTCTCAAGTTATGCTGGCGCTGGCCCTTCGTCGCAGCTTTCCCATGCGAGAAATAAAACTGCCTCGGGCCGCATAGGCGATTGCCTCAAGACTGCGTCACCGCTCGCGTCGGCGGGCGGGATTTCCCGCCTTTTTGCATTCGTGTTTCTTTGAACAAACCCTCTTCTGATTCCGTACCCCCACTTAGCGACGCCTCCGCCCGGCTTACTTTCCACCCGGGTGAGCGTCCAACCCTGAGTCATGGTTCTGCGCGATCTCATTAGCGACGTATTCCGTACCCTGTGGTCGCATAAGCTGCGTACATTTCTGACTATGTTTGGGATCGCCTGGGGCATTGTTTCCGTCGTCCTCATGGTTGCCGCCGGCGAGGGCTTGCGCAAAGGGCAGGAAGACCAGTCGAAGACTCTCGGCAAAGACATCATGATCGTTTTTCATGGCCGCACCAGCTTGCAGGCCGGAGGCACACGTGCCGGGCGCGTCGTGCATTGGGAAGATGCTGATGTTCAAGCAGTGCAGGCTGAGGGGCCGGACTGCCAATACGCGATTCCGGAGCTCGAGCAGGGCGATGTCCGCACTCACAGCAATTACAACAATGCTGCGTTTCTAGTGACCGGATCGTATCCGGAGTTTGGCGAAATTCGCAGCCTGAATGTTGGCCAGGGACGTTTCTACAACTGGGACGATGAAAAGGAAGCGCGCCGAGTAGCGTTTCTCGGCACCGACGCTGCCAAGCAACTGTTTCCCGAGGGCCGCAACCCGCTGGGCGAGAATGTTTATCTGAACCAGATTCCCTATCTTGTGATCGGCGTCATGGCGAAGAAGAAGCAGGACTCGAGTTATGACGGCTGGGATGTAAACAAAATCTTTGTCCCTTTTGCTGCCATGCGGCGAGATTTCCCCGACAAACCGCCAGCGACGGCGCGGACATTTGACCAACTGCTGGTGACTCCAAAATCCGTGCAGCAGCACGAGGCCTGCAAACATCAGGTCCGGGCGGCTCTGGGCAAGATGCACAATTACGATCCCACCGACAAAGAAGCATGTCCGATCTGGGATACGGTGCAGGAAGCGAAAGCATTCAATCAAATGACGGATGGGATGAAGTATTTTCTGGGCGCGGTGGGATTTGTGACGCTGTTCCTGGGCGGCATCGGCGTGATGAACGTGATGATGGTGGCGGTGCGCGAGCGTACTCGCGAAATCGGAGTGCGGAAAGCGTTGGGCGCTCCGGCACATGCCATCCTGAAACAGTTTTTCATTGAAGCATTGATCATTGCTTTGTTTAGTGGCGCTATTGGGCTGAGCATTGCTTACGGCTTATGCGCGTTGGTGAATTTATTGCCCATGCCGGACTTTTTTGCGGGACTGCTGCCGACCTGGAAATCGGGGCTGCTGGCTTGCGGCATGCTGGGCGGGATTGCCGTGCTTTCGGCATTGTTCCCCGCGCGCAGAGCGGCTTCGGTGGATCCGATAGAGGCTTTGAGATTTGAGGCAGGTGGGTAAAAAAGTGATCAGTGATTAGTGGTCAGTGGCTAGTAATCAGCACAGGCGAAGAAAGGTACACGACAAACTGACCACTAACCACTGGTTTTATGCTGATTGAAATCATTCGCGAAGCTTGGGTAGCGCTGAAGCGCAACTACACGCGCACCTTTCTGACCATGCTCGGCATTGTGTGGGGAATTGCGACGGTCACGCTGCTAATCGCATACGGCAGCAGCTTCCGGAAAATCCTGGTTGGCGGGTTTGATGCCTTCGGTAAGAGTGTTGTGATCTGCTGGCCGCAGCAGACCAGCGAACAGCCAGGCGGACAGCGTGCTGGTAAGAAAGTGGTGCTGGAACAGGCCGATCTCGACATGGTGAAAGCGACATCGCCGCTCGTGAAGTACGCGTGTCTGGAAACCGTTCGACGTCCTGGGATCGCCTATCAGGACCGGCTGGTCGGAACCGCGGCAATTCGCGGTGTCTGCCCGGAATATGGGGAGATGCGGAACGAGGTCCCTTCTGAAGGGCGCTGGTTCAATGCCAGCGACGAAATCGAGCGCCGCCGCGTGTGCTTTCTGGGTGGACGTATTCGTGAGCAGCTCTTCAGCGGACGTCCGGCCGTGGGCGAAACCGTGGTGATTGCCGGCGTGCGCTTTGAAGTTGTTGGCGTGATGCAGCGCAAGATCCAGCTTAGTAATTATTTTTCCAGTGACGACGAGTCGGTTTGGATTCCGTACTCGGCGGCCGGCGATCTCTGGAATACGCGCTATGCGGCGGTGCTGGTGTTCGAGCCAATTGCTCCTCAATTTGAGAAGAAGGCGATGGCACAAGTCCTCGCCGCCATAGCCACACGCCAGCAGTTTTCGCCCACTGACAAGAAAGCTTTTCAGATGTTTGGCCGTGACGAATTCCGTCCGGTCATCGATGCAATTACGATTGGCCTCGAGGTACTGCTAACATTTGTGGGAGCGCTCACGTTGGGGATCGGTGGCGTTGGCGTGATGAACATCATGCTGGTCTCAGTCGAAGAGCGCATTCGCGAGATAGGGTTGCGTCGTGCGCTCGGGGCGAAGAAAATTCACATCAAACTGCAATTTCTCGCTGAAACTCTGCTGATTATGCTACTGGGCGGCGCTATCGGAGTGGTTGTGTCGTACGCAGTTGCTGCTGCCGTCGGCACTCTTCCGCTTATGGGGCCGCTGTTTGAAGATGATTCCGGCAGGGGCGACATTCACCTGCACATTTCGATGATGACGCTGTTTGTTTCAACGATGGTGCTGCTGATTGTGGGAGTGATCAGTGGCTTGATCCCTGCACTACGCGCGTCGAAGCTCGACCCCGTGGAGGCTCTGAGATATGAGTGATCGATCGAACTTCACTGCGTAGCCTCTGCCCGTGCCAAAACCACAGCCGAACCCGAAGCCATTGACTCGTAATAACTGACGAAGCGGCGAGGTTCTGCCGCGTCATACGGAGCAAGGTTGTGCGCCCAACGAAATCCTATGGGCTGATAACACAACTCGGCTTCGACATGGAACGGACCCTGAGTATCGCCGATTGGCACCGAATACTTCACCAGACTTCCTGCGCCGGTAAAATCCGGATCGTCTGCGGCTTCACCAACAACTGCGATATCTTTTTCCGCAGTATCCTTGCCAAATCCGGAGGGTAGCAGCCGGTTGTCTTTAAGATATCCAACCGCCTTGAGCAGGCCGGTAGTCACGCCACCCGCTGAGTCTTTCAGTATCGGCTCGTAGATCTCAACCTGATCGCTCCTGGTAATCTCGCGATAATGGGGTTCAAAACGCGTCGGGTCGGCATCATTGTCATTTTCCTGGATAGACCCGTCAGGATTCAGCGCGCCTGATTCAAATACCGTCCGTCCGTCGTGATCTTTGACAACCACATGCAGCCAGGCCCGCCGCGAAGGATACGCTGTCGGGAGTTTGTGGCCACTGAGATTTTGGACAAACACCTGCGCCTGGAGAGTACCCGAAGCGATCACGATGTCGCGAATAGTCACCCGAGCAGATTCGGATTGCAGAAAGGCAACCGTTCTCTCGGATGCAGCAGTCAGCTCTTCCGGCAGCGCTGCGACGTTTAGATCCTGGCGATACCGATTCAGCATCCCCTCTACGAAAAAGTTCGCCGCGACAAAAGTGTGGCGATGCACTCCCGTGCGCGGCACGCCAAGAATTGCGGTGACGGGTACCGCTTCGTGTACTTCGGGCATGTGGCATGACTGGCAGGTACTCTTGTTGGGATAGTCGCTGTGGAGCCATTCGAGGTACGGCATCTGTTCCGGAAATGAGCCGATAACCTTCCCGCCCTCTCCCAGAGTTTCCGTAATCAGGGTGTGGCACGTTCCGCAGAGCGCAGAGTCCCGGATGTGCGCAGTGGCTTCCGTGGGATGGAATCCTCCTGTAGAAGTCTGCATGATGCGCTGCTGTCCCGCTTGAATCGCAAAAGGACCGTATTCCGGATGATTGCCGGGAGACTTTGGCGTTTCAATCACAAATCCGCCATTGAAACTCTCTCGAGTTCCCAGCTTTTCACGGCTTATCTGGTGACACACCGAGCAGGATACGCCATCTTCAGCCGCAGCAGATTTCTTTGGGTCAGCCTCAAAAGGCAAAAACGAAAACACCTCGGCCTTATGGTCTTGCCATTTTGCCTCGTAGTGAGACATAGGCATATGGCAAGTGGAGCAGACATCTTCAATGTCGGCGCGCGATTCCGGATGGTCGATCGATTCTCGCCGCACACTTCCCTGCCAATACGGATCGCGCGAAGAATTCGCCATCATTCCGGAACGCCAATCGATTCCTATGGAGACATCTTGTCCCGAAGATGTCGTCATGCCGTTATGACATGCGAGGCAGCGATCCGATGTTTGAAATTTGCGGTCCAGTGCGGGATGCTGCGCGCCACTCATCAGCCTAGGCGCCGCAATTATGAGGCCTGCAAGAATGGACAAACACCGCACGTGCTTTGGCATCACCAACCTTCAGTCAACTTGCCGTCTTGCCAATCCCACAGAATGTAAAACATCAGTTGCACCGGTCGTCCCGCCGTATTGCTCACCGGCGTGCGAACACCCAAGTCAGCTTTGATGTGCTGCCGGTGGCTGATCGTCACCTGCATTTGCGGCAAGACATCCCAGTTCGTTTTTGCTCCGGTAGTGAGATCTCTGTCGGCCAAAAACTCCACCATCGGCGACCATAATCGGCCCAGCCCATGATTCGCAGCGAAGCTTTGGCCTACTGCTGTGCGCCAAAATATCGATTGAGGAGCTATATCCGTGTGCCGTGGTAAATCTGCCCCCATTTGAAATTGCACGAAAGTATTCGTCGGAAAAAGCTGGTCAAACGCCGCAAACGTCTCGAACGTCGTCGTGCCAGTGCCCAAGCCATGCGTGGTATCGCCCACGCCTCCGTGCCAGACGTGGTTCGTATCTAGAAAGTCGATAGGAACATCAACCTCAATCTGGTTTTTCACGCCGAAGCGCTGCTCGTGAATAACATCAGTGGAGACGCCCGGCGCTCCCCGAGCATTGACTGCGCTCGAAATAACAACTTCGTCCTCGGGGTATGCTTTCTCGGTCACCAGCGCCCGGGGCAGATTCAACTCTCCGCGCGCCCAACCCTTCTCCCGGCAGAAACTTCGCAAGTATTTGACCACTTTACTGATCTGCTCAGTAGTCAGCGCATCCCCGAATGCGGGCATGATTTGCGAGAATCCGCGAGAACGTCCGCCGTGCGTGATCACATCTTGCCATGCGCTGTTGGGCTCTGCCGTTGTCTGATCGCAGCGCGTGAAGTCCGGAAAGGAATCCGGCGGCTCAAATCCGGCGATCGTTTTCGGTGTCCCCTTGCCATCAGGTCCGTGGCAGGCTATGCAAGCTGATTTGAAGATGTGCTCTCCAGTATCAAGATGCAGGCTCGATTGATTTCCACTTTGAGCAAACAAAAAGGCAGGGGCAAGCAGTAATAAAAAGAGGACGTGAGATATCGAGAGGCGAACGCGAGCGCGCACGCACAAAAGTTTAGCAGAGAACTTCACGTAACCCATTTTCGTTGGAGGTGGAACTTATGTGACGCCAGTATTGTCAAATCTTCCAGACACGCGCGTGCTTGAGAGGAGCTTTACATGGCATTCTCCACAGCAGGCGGTGGTCCGCTCCGAGCAGAGATCAACATCACTCCGATGATTGATATCTTGCTGGTCCTCATCATTGTGTTCATGGTCGTGGTATCGATGTCACAGCAGAAAGGACTGAAAGCGCAAATTCCGCAACCGGCACCCGACAAGCCCCAGCCTCAACCCGAGCGCACCATTGTGATTCAAGTCGCATGGCGCGGAGACAAACTGCAGCCGTCATTAAAGATCAACGACGAGGATGTCAAATGGGACAAGCTGCACGACCGGCTCTCCGAGATATTCAATCAGCGCATGGAACGGGTCGCGTTTATTAGAGGGGATGATGACGTGGATTTCCAGTATGTAGCTGATGCAATTTCGATTGCCCGCGTTTCGGGAGTGGACAGGGTAGGATTACTGACCAAGGGCCTGCAGTTGCCGACGGAGTAAGAAACAGTCGCGCAAGCCTTTAGCGACGCCAGTCCAGCAAGATTCTGTTCTGGGACTTGATCGAGTACAGAAACTATCGACGGGGCGTAATGGCAGGGCTGCCCTTCCGGCTTGGACTTTTCTGATCCTCTATATACTGAGATTGCGGTGCTTCCGCTAAGCTTGACGGCGTTCCGGCGGGCGTGGACACCCGCCGTTACCCACACATGTTCATTGATGAGGCCACAATTCGCGTGAAAGCCGGAGACGGCGGGAACGGCTGCCTTGCTTTTCGACGGGAGAAGTTCGTTCCGCGAGGAGGCCCGTCGGGCGGAGATGGCGGCAAGGGCGGCGATGTAATCATGGAATCCAGCGAGCGGCACAATACGCTTGTGCATTTTCGTTTCAATCCTGAATACAAGGCACAGCGCGGGAGACACGGAGAAGGCTCAAACAAGACCGGCCGTGAGGGCGAAGATGTTCTGCTGAAGGTTCCGGTCGGAACGATCGTGTACGACGCCGACTCCGGCGAAAAGGTGCATGACTTCTCGTACCCCGACGATCGAATTGTGATTGCGCGTGGTGGACGTGGCGGCCGTGGTAATGCTCAGTTCAAGACTTCCACGCACCAGGCGCCCCG
>WNFR01004283.1_pt1 | contig 14674 bp, 15 predicted proteins | sample 5400221 | NCBI WGS metagenome assembly WNFR01 (sample SAMN13153357, study PRJNA577476) | soil metagenome | isolation source: 40 cm soil under Madrone tree | place: USA:California | collected 2016-06-14 | reverse complement strand
ATCGGATCAGGTTTCGCGACTGCTTGCGGTCTCATCCGGCGGTTGCGCAGGAGTACACGGTGCTCAAACATCGCTTGGCGCGCCTCCACCGATTGGATCGAGAGGCTTACACTGAGGCCAAGGGGCCGTTCGTGGCGCAGGTTCTGGACAGGTATGCGCCTTCGGAGACTTGATGCCGATCTTCGCTGGGCTGCCTAACAAGCGCTTGAAGCTGACGGCGCGCGTAGATTGAGGAATGAATCTTTCTTCAACGCGCCGCAGCTTAAGCGCGATTCGTTAGGCAGCCCTCTCGAATGTCTCGACGAAGGAAGCGCAAAGTCCACAAACCCACTGGCAGTATCGGGCACATAGAGGTGGATCCCGAGGCGAAGACCGCGGATTTCATGCCCGTCGATTTCCCATCCACCAAGGCAGAGATCGAGCAGTACATGCTGCGGCGAGTCCTAGCCAGCCCCAATGAAGCAGCCCTCAAGTTCTACAAACTTTCTGGAACGCCGATTCGCAACCCTGAGAGCCATTTCGATTTCACGTTGCCAACCATAAATGGTTTGCAGTATCTCGACCTCATGGAGATCAAACCCACAGACGGACGACATGCGACGGCTCCGGGATCGTACTGGGTCTGGGATTTCGCGGAGGCCGTATATGCACAACTCAAGAGGAAATCAGACAAGTACGGAGCTGAGCGTGCTGACAAGATTCATCTGGTGCTTTACAACACGGACTGGAGACAGGTGCCAGATCGTGGAGTTATGCAGTTGCTAATGGTTTGGCTCGCTCACGGAACCCATTGCTTCCGCACGGTGGTGAACTACGCGCTGTACGGTGGCGGCGACGGCGAATTGTTCCGCCTGTTTCCGTCTCGACCTGAGGAGCGCCGCAGGATCGATGTGCACGCTCTCAGGAAGGACGCAGTAATGGGAGCAGATTTCTCGAAGGTCCGTGTTGAGCCCGGCGGCGCTGCTGTTGTACCGGTGAGTCCTCCACCTCCAGGTTGGCGGCCCGATTTGTGAGGGCTGCCTAACAAGCGCTTGAAGCTGGCGGCGCACGTAGATTAAGGAATGAATCTTTCTTCAGCGCGCCGCAGCTTAAGCGCGATCCGTTAGGCCGCGGCAGCCCCTTCTCCCTCGGAGGCCAAGATCGTCCCGGGTCATCCTACCTCTCGATGGACACCCGGGCGTATCCTCGTGGCGGCCGTCGTCGTTGGTTTCGGTGTTCTCCTCGGATATTCAGGCGCTGCCGATTGTTATGCCGGAGTCCAGAGCGAGAACTGGCCGACCGCGCCGGGTAGGGTGCTCGTATCGGAAATGGTCCGCATACCGGGCCACGGGCGTGTAGCGCATGGGTATCGCGGTCACGTGGAATATCGTTATCGCATTGGGACGCGCACTTACGTTGGGGATCGAGTCTCGTTTGGCCGCGAGTGGGTGCTTGGTAATGGTTCGGAGGACGCACGCCGAGTCGTTACGCGATTTCAACGGGCGCAGGACGTCCAGGTCTATTACGATCCCTCCGATCCCGATCGTGCCGTACTCGATCCTGGTTGGACCTGGAGCGCAATGATCCGCGTCGCCACTGGCCTCATCATCGTGCTGATGGGAGTGCTGCTTCGCCGCTTCCGGAGCGTCCCCTTACCGCGCTGGCTGGGAGGGACGCCGACCGATCGGAATCCTGAAACCGCGGCCTAACAAGCGCTTGAAGCTGGCGGCGCGCGTAGATTGAGGAATGAATCTTTCTTCAGCGCGCCGCAGCTTAAGCGCGATCCGTTAGCCGGACGCGCGAGCATCAAATGTCCCCTAAAGATGTGAACGACAGGGCCCGATTGGAGTGGCGGGAGCTCGGCTTCTTCTACAACTTCGACAGCTCGTCTCGAGAACGGCAACTTCTCGGGTCCAAGACCGGTCTTTTGGGGTTTCGCGATCTGCTCCTGCGTTATGCGGACAATCCTCGCAACGATGTGAAGTCTGAACATGACCATTACGGCCCTTATGGGCATCTCGAGATCATGACTTGGCCTGATGCGGGAATGGACCATCATGCCATTTATGGCAGTCTCGCTGATCTACGCCGGCTTGCATCGCTAGTCGAAGAGAAACTTGCTGAAGCGCGACCGGGGAAGATGATACGGATTCGCGAGGAGTACGCAGGAGAATCCACGTACACATTGGTCTTGGATGTTCGTCCCGATGATTTCGATCCAGCCTCTGCTGATCCCTACCTGTCGGACCGCGCCGGCTAACAGGCGCTTGAAGCTGCCGGCGCGCGTAGATTAGGGAATGAATCTTTCTTCAGCGCGCCGCAGCTTAAGCGCGATCCGTTAGGCAGCATTCAAACGTCGTGTGGACAACGAACTCGTCACTGTGTTTCGTACCAGCGATCCCGTTCTGGTCGCCGTCGCCAAGGTCGCCTTGGACGGCGAGCGAATACGGTACGTCGTGGAGGGCGAGGGTGTTCAGGATTTGATCGGTTGGGGCCGATTTCCTGCTGGCTACAATGCCGTGACCGGCGCCGTGCGGATTCAGGTCTCGGCCGAGAATGCTGAGCGGGCCCGGCAAGCTCTGGTCGGCATTGGTAACGAGTCGTAGCGGTCATCTCGCATGCTGCCTAACAAGCGCTTGAAGCTGCCGGCGCCCGTCCTCAATGGCTCCGGCTGCCGCGTCGAACGCAGGTGTGATAGGTTTTCATTTGTGATCACGTCAGCTTGGCGCCGCAGCTTAAGCGCGATCCGTTAGGCGGCCGATCCAATGTCCGAGCAACTTCGTCTCTCGAAATGAATAGCGATTGGCTCATCACTCCGCTTGTCCTCGCAATAGCTGCCGGCATCGTGTTTCTCGCCGACAGAACGCGGGGTATCGTCTTTCACACTAGCGTTGCGCGAGATGGGATTCGGGTTCGTTTCTTCGGAAAGATCCCCGTCGTGCACATTCCGCTCGACCAGATTCAGGAGGTTGAAAGGCAGTCCTGGTTTCATCTATTAATGGAAGGTTCGCTCAAACGATCGTCGTACGCGGGGTCGGGCTGGTGGTTTCGCAAGCCGGTGGTGATTTGGCGACGTGACCGTGGGCCCTTCCTCATTACATCCGCGAGATCCAGAAGGGTTTATGAATGAGGTTCGGCGTTATCTCGAACTTGGGCAGCCGGCCGCCTAACAAGCGCTTGAAGCTGGCGGCGCGCGTAGATTGTGGAATGAATCTTTCTTCAGCGCGCCGCAGCTTAAGCGCGATTCGTTAGGCAGAAGGCGGCCGTGACATTTCACTTAGCCGGTCTGGTGCTCCTCGCCCTAGTCCCCTGCCGTAACTCAGCGGCGCAGGCCACCTATCTAGGTGTCGCTGTCAGTGGCAGCGCGCACCTCCTTCAGGTCGTCTCTCGGAACGGCTCAATCGTCCATTCAACGGTCGCGGCAAACGTGCTCAAAGCAGGTTCTACTGCCCGTGGCCTCTCCATGCGCGGCAATCTCGTCCGCGTTCAGATAGACAGTATTCGCGAGCCATACGAGCCTCCAGATGCCGAGTTCTTTGTGACGGTTCAAGGGCCCATCCCGGTTGACCCCTCGGGGGCGCTTTACGATTCCCTGGTCAGCATACAAGACAGCATGAGCCGGTCGGTGCCCGATCCAGGACTCTTCGGAGCGCGTCGTACACCTCAGAATGCGCCGTCTCCCCGATTTGCCGGCGTGCAGCAACGCTGGCTCAAGGCCTACAGCACCTATGGATCCCCTCATGCCGTTTTGCTTTGGTCGGGCCCCGATGCACCGATATATGTGGCTGCCTCAGTGGCGGAACTCGATTCGGGCCTTGCGACTGTGCTTCGCCGCGCCACGGACTCCCTCTGGCGACGCGCCGTCCAGGACCTTCCTCAGGATGACCAGCATGTTTCGTACCGATTTGGCCGCCAAGAGGTGAGTAAGGTCGCAGCCCTGCCAAACCTGCTCTATGTGTGGATCCAGGCGATATCGTCCCAGAACGATTCGCGGGGCTCTTTCTTTTTCATTGTCAATTCCCGCGACAGGAAAATCGTTGTCGCCAGTTTCGGGCATCCGGAATGGAGTCCCAACAGCGACCTGATCCAAACGCGTCCCTATCTGTTTTTTACCATGCCAGGTAAGCCTCGCGTTTTCCTCCTCGTCGAGCGGGCCGGGGCATGGGAAGACTATTCAGGTGGTTGGGCAGTCCTCGACGCCACGAACGGCCGCCTGGTGGCAGCGAGCAACTGAGCCGATGTGGCCGCCTCTGCCTAACAAGCGCTTGAAGCTGACGGCGCGCGTAGATTAAGGAATGAATCTTTCTTCAGCGCGCCGCAGCTTAAGCGCGATCCGTTAGGCGGAACGCACCGTTCAATGCAACAACAGCCCCAATTGATACCAACGCCTCGCCGAGGACGGCATCCATTGGTTTATGGAGCCGGCTTCTTCCTGATTCTTTCTCTCATCGTGTTTCTGGCGGGGCTCGGAATGGTCTGGGTCTTGATTGCTGCCGGCCTAGCGGTTCTGATGGCAATCACTGCGTTCGTGGTGGCTCTTCGAGGTCCTCGAGCGTCCGCCTAACAAGCGCTTGAAGCTGCCGGCGCGCGTAGATTGTGGAATGAATCTTTTTTCAGCGCGCCGCAGCTTAAGCGCGATTCGTTAGGCGCCACCGCCCCGACTGCGTGTCATTCATACCTCCGCTCACGTGTCCAAAATGCGGCCATTCAGCTCGGCCCGGTGAAGAGGGGTTTGGATTGTCTGGTAACGACGTGATGTGCACGTGCGGAAACAGATTTACCGATTCTTCGATAGATCAGCGCATCCTTTCCTCCAACATCTTTGTGCGTCTCAACGCGTTGTCCAATCATTCGGAATACGGAAGCGCATCAACGACTATCGGTCGGGCAAAGCAAGTAACATTCGCGGTCCCATTTGATTTTGTCGGACGGGTCTATTTGACACCGACCGGTGAGTTTCCGTTCGCTGCCAAAGAGTATTTCGAGAACACACAAGGAATGTTGGTCCTTACCTCGTTCTTAGAAGGAGAGGCGTCCGGAAAGCAGGTGCCTCCTACCGTCCAGTTCAACTGGATGGTCTACGGTCTCAAAGACATTGATAGCCTAGCTCCCTGGTACGTTTTGTTTTACGGCGCCACCACACAAGCGATAGCAGGATTGTTTAAAGCAGCGCTGCTTGATTACGCCGTTGCTTTTGAGGCCTTCCTTGAAAGTTTTCTTGCTAAGAGACTTACCGAGAAATACGGCGAAGAGCTTTCAAAGTATCTAATGCGCCGCGCATGGCGGGTTGAGGAACGCAGTAAGGACGTGTTGGAGGTCGTTACTGGGCACAAGCTCTCGGAGCGAGAGGATGTTTATCAGCCTTGGTTCGAGCATGTGAAGCGTCCGCGAGATCTCCTCGCACACGGTGATCGGCTCGCGGTGCGTCAATCCGATACTGAACTCGCCCACAATGCCGTGTATCAAGCTATTCGTTGGATAGAGAGTGTTGCGTAGCCTAGCGGTGGCGCCTAACAAGCGCTTGAAGCTGGCGGCGCGCGTAGATTGTGGAATGAATCTTTCTTCAGCGCGCCGCAGCTTAAGCGCGATCTGTTAGGCGGCGGCGACCCACTTCGGAGAGAGATCCCCCGTGACGGCGCGTAAAACCCTGACCGACAGAGTGAGAGCGGCACTCGCCCACTTACCGCAAGTTGCGGAGAGGAAGATGTTCGGCGGCATCACCTTCATGGTGAACGGCAAGATGTGTATCAGTGTGGGCCCTAACCGATTGATGTGCCGTATCGACCCTGAGCTGCACGAACAGGCGATCGAGCGCGAAGGTGTGCGGACAGTCAAAATGAACGGGCGTGCGTATCGGGGCTTCGTCCACGTGCGCGAGAAGGCAGTTGCTTCAAAACGAGATCTGAACTATTGGGTGAACGTGTGCCTTGAGTTCAACAAGCGCGCGAAGGTCTCGCGATGAAGCCGCCGCCTAACAAGCGCTTGAAGCTGGCGGCGCGCGTAGATTGTGGAATGAATCTTTCTTCAGCGCGCCGCAGCTTAAGCGCGTTTCGTTAGCCGCCCACGCCATGGTGTGCGTCGAGGTGACCTTGGACGGTAGCCCATTTCGAAGAGTGGGAATCAAGGACGCGTCCCTAATCACTCCGACGGTTCACGGTTTCGTGGATGATGGAGCGCCGGCCCGCCTGGAGCTGAGTGGGATGTGTGATCTCGGCGGAGAGCGAGCGGCGCATGTCTACTGGGGGCCCGATGACGTCGCATTGAACGACGGGACAGTGGTCACCTTCCGGTTGGCGATGTGTGAATTTCCTTCTCCGCCCGACCAGGTCGTGCCCACCGATTCCCCGGCGTACATCGAGGAGCAACGTGAGTTCGCGACCCTCAGGAAGTCCGTCCTACCCTATATCAATCCGTCGCGGCGAGCCTTTCCAGAGCTAGCATTTTATTGTCGCATCAATCAGGGATTGGTCACGGTGGCACGGCTCAATCCTGGTGAAGACCATATTCTCTGTTCGATGTTTTGGGGGAAGTGGCATCCTGATCGCCTAGAGGTTTCGGTGAGCACTTTTGGCGACGATACAGCGAAGACTGAATGGCTTCGTCAAGATCTTGCGGTGGGGGATGAGCTCGAAATCCGCGTGGCGGCGTAACACGCGCCCGAAGCTGGCGGCGCCGTTTTTCTGTGGAGGCCATCGGTTTGTGAGCATTCAAGAATCGCCGCAGCTTACGCGCGATTCGTTAGGCCGCCCGATGCACGATTTGCCTGCAGCAGCTGCATGGCGACGAGCCGGATCAGCGCCGAATTACGAGATTCACCGTAAGCGTATCGAACGGGGCGCCGCCTCGCAGCTCGAGATGGAATGGTCCGAGCACGGTGTCTCGCGTGCTAACGCCACTTCCCGTTCGCGCTCCAACGAACACGCAGGCTGTGATGGGTCCGGCCCATGCGAGCGTCAACCGATACTGCCCCGATGAGTCCGCGTGCCCAAGGACATTCAGCGGTTGCTGAGTACATGCGAACTCATTGTTGACGACAGAGGCAAGGATATCAGCGTTCGGTATTGGGGCACCAGAATCGGTGACGACCTCTCCCCGTACATACCCAACGCCAGGTGGAAACGGCGAACATCCGCACAGAGGCTCAGAACATGAGGCCAGTGCAAGAGACACGAGGACCAAATAATGAGCGAGCTTCATCACTGTTGCTCTTTACTATACCCCGACTGACCAGCCTTGCGTCACGGACCTCCTAGCATGGGCGGCCTAACACACTTGGCTGGAGCTGGCGCGGCCCGCCACAGTAGAATTGCATTTGTGAAAGGCGAACCTTGGCGGCGCAGCTCAGCCGGGCCCCGCTAGCCTGCGACAAATCAGTGCGTTGTGACATTGCTACGACGTCGGATTCCAATCCCTATCCCCCAGGATCGTGCAACTTTCACGACGTTTGCATCGCTGTTCAGAGAGACGGGAGCTCTAGGCATGAACTCAAGCAAGACCGCGTCACAACGCGCAAACGCTGACGAAGCGAAACGAAATCTCGCTTCAATTAGCCCGTTCTTCATCGTGAAGGACCTGCAGACCTCGATCTCCCACTACATCGAGCGCTTCGGCTTCCAGTTGGACTTCCAAGGTCCACCCAACGACGTGTATTATGGCCACGTGAGCCGGGACGGGATCGGCATCATGCTCAAGGCCATCCATCCCGACGTGCTTCCATCTCCAAACCACACCCGGCACGAATGGGCTCGCTGGGATGCCTATATCTACACCTTGGACCCCGACTCGCTGTTCGACGAGTTCAAGCAGCGGGGTGCGTCGTTCGTGAAAGAGTTGTCGTTTATAGATGACGGTCTGTGGGGCTTCGAGGTGATCGATGCCGACGGGTACGTTCTTGCCTTCTTTCTGATCCGCAACGAATAGGGGCCACTCAGATGCTGTCGCAGGCCAACTACGCGTTGAAGCTGCTCGCAGCTCAACGCTTGTCCGTTAGACGGCTCCTCAATCATTCTTTTAGGCCCGAGACTCTCATGGCGCACACGATCAAAGTCATCGCTGCTGGCTTCGGCCTGCTTGGCTTGTGCCTCCTCATCGGTGCCTGGTTAGGCTCGCCCACTTCTGCAGGTCTCGCGACTGCCGCGAAAGTGTTCATTCCGCTTTGGCTTGTCGGGGCCGCCATCAACATGTGGTTGGGGTCACGAAGGCGGGGTACTCAGTCGCCGAAGAGGTCCCATTCTTCCTGTTGGTTTTCGCGGTGCCGGCCGCCGTGGCGGTCCTTTTGGCGTGGCGATTTGGCCGGAGTTGAGGACTTGTGTGGTCGCCGTCTGAAATCAACTTTGAAGTGCAACGATGGTGCTGGACCCGCCCGGCATTCCCGACACGTAGATGACCTGCGCTAATCCGAGCACTTCGATGGTATGCGGCAGGTTCGGCGGCAGGTCGAGCCGGTCTCCAGGCCCGAGGTCGACCGCCTCCGCGCCGGCGGTGATCCGCAGATAACCCTCGACGACCCAGCGCGTTTCGGGAAACGCGTGCGCGTGCTCCGCCATCCGCGCGCCCGGGAGATCCGACCACCACGCGGTGACCATGCCCTCGCGCTCGAGCGCGCGACGCAGCGTGGCCACCTGCAGCGGCCCGAGCTGCGGATCCCAGGGACGTCGCGCCAGCATCACGACACGAACCGCGGCGCACCGACCAGGATGCGGCGGGCGATCAGGATGATCGCGCCCGCATACAACAGATGAATCGTGCCACTCGGCACGTGCGCCACGAAGAGTAGCAAGAACCACGCGACCAACATCACGACAGCGGCGAGCAATGAGAGATTCAGGGCGATTGACCTTTAGGGTCCGGAAAGTATTCTAGTACGCAGGGGCGGGGAGATCAAACTATTGAGCCAACAAGCTCGATTGCGGACCCGGATACTGCGGCCCATGTCATGCCCCCACCGTGGGGAAGACAGAATTCGTGGTGAGGGACCCATCATTACTTTCGGGCTTCAATAACCCTCCTCGTTCCTGTCGTAATCGGTCGGCCGGTCCATGTTATGTGGTCCCGGCCGATCGTTTTTGCGTGAGGGTCTGCCAGAAGTACGCCGGCGCCCGGAGCGGTTGACCTTTCACGACGAATCCGATGACGAGCACGAGCGCCCAGACGCCGTACGCCACCATGACCTCGATGCGCAGCTGCGGCAGCGTGAACTGCACGGCCCACAGCACAAAGAGCGCCGTCGCGTCTATCCAATCGAATTCCATGTTTGCGAGCAGTAACACCCCCAGCACCGTTTGCAGGAGCGTCAGCGCGAGTTCGTTGCGCTGAGCGATGTCGAGCGGGAAATCGGCCCACACACCGTGGTGGTGCAGGTGCGAGAAGCCGTACACGATCGGGATCATCGCGGCGAGAATCGTCCATTGATTGATATTGCTCGACACGATGTTCATGAGCGCCATGGGGGCACGCGTCACGCGCCGGGCCCAGCTGAACGTCGAGACGAATTCCGGAAACTCCGAAAGGAACGGCGCGACCCATTGCACAAGAAAGAACTGGCTGATTCCCACCACGGCGGCGAGCGCAATCATCGAGTTCAAGAACGGGTGCGCGGTCACGTACAGCAGCGCTCCGCCGACGCCGAACAATCCGCCGATCGCGGCCTTCTGACGCCAGCCGGGCTGGCCATGCGCCCAGCGTGAGACCAGCGGTGCGTCGGCGATCGCCTCGACTTCGCGCGGCGGATTACGCATCAGGACCCAGAGATAGGCGACGTACAGCGCGACGAGCACCGCTGCGTCGATCCAGCCGAGGCGCTGGCGCCACAGCACCAGCGCGAAGTACAGCAGCGGCGGAACGAGGCCCATCACCTCGATCGCGTGCTCGGGCTCGAGCTTGATGGGCGGCAGCTGTCTGACGCCTCCCCGCGGGCCCCGTCGACGGCTGGCAGTTGCAAAGACGAAGTAGATCATCGGCCAGCCCAGCCCCAGCAGCAGACGGATCGCGCCCGTCAGATTGGCGATCGCGAGGTGCGCGCGCTCGGGATCTCGTCCCGCGTCCCAGGCGATGACGGCCTCGACCGCAAACTCGGGCAGCGTCTGGAGCCACGCGAGGATCGCGAGCGCCAGGCCTTGAGAGATGAGAAACTGCGCGGCTTCCGCGCCCCATGCGACGAGGAACGCCGACAGCAGCATGGATGGGAAGGTCCACAGCGCCGCGAGCGCCGTGCCTCCCGCCTGCGTCGCCTGGGCGAGTAGCTTTAAGAATCGCACGGGGGCCCAAACTTACCATGGCACGAGACAAGACGAAATCCGCGAGCCTGCACAGCTTCCACGAGTCGCGTACGGAGCCGACGGCGGTGCGCATCCCGTTCCCGACGCTCGTCCACGAAATATTGGAGCAGTTGGGCGAGGATCCCACGCGCGAGGGGCTGCGGCAGACGCCCGCCCGCGTCGAAGCGTCGCTCAAGTGGCTCACCCGCGGCTATGGCATGGTGGTCGAAGAAGTGATCGGGGACGCCCTGTTCGAGGAGACGCACGAGAGCATGATCTGCGTGCGCGACATCGAGATCTACTCGATGTGCGAGCACCACCTGCTGCCGTTTTTCGGCAGAGCCCACGTCGCCTACCTCCCCAACGGCAAGATCGTCGGGCTATCCAAGATCCCGCGGGTCGTCGAGGTGTTCGCACGCCGTCTGCAGGTGCAGGAGCGGCTCACCGATCAGGTGGCCGAGGCGTTGTGCCGGGTGCTGGACCCGCTCGGGGTGGGCGTCGTCATCGAGGCGTACCACCTCTGCATGATGATGCGCGGCGTGGAGAAGCAGAACTCCAAGACGGTGACGAGCGCGCTACGCGGCGCCTTCCGGGACGACGCCAAGACGCGCGATGAGTTCCTGCGGCTGGTGCACGGAGGGGCCGGGCTGCCTTGAAGCTCGCGCTCGTAACGGGCGCATCGCGGGGCATCGGCCTCGCGGTTGCGGAAGCGCTGCACGCGACCGGCATGCACGTCGTGCGTGTGGCGCGGAGCCTGCGCTATCGGTCGAGCGAGCGGATGACTGACATCCCCTGCGACGTCACCAAGCCGCTCGCCGTAAAATCGCTCGTCGACCGGATCGTCGGCGAGCTCGGCCTGCCCGACATCGTGGTGAACAACGCCGGAATCTTTCTCATCAAGCCGCTCGCCGAGACCACGTATGATGACTTCGCGCTCACGCTGGCGACGAACCTGACGGCGCCGTTTTTAATCGCGCACGCGCTGGTGCCGGGCATGGTGCTGCGCGGCAGCGGCCATCTCGTCACCGTCGGCTCGATCTCCGACTACATCGGATTCCCCGGTTCCACCGCCTACGCGGCCAGCAAGTTTGGGCTGCGCGGGATGCACGAGGTGATCCGCGCGGAGACGGCGCGCAGCGGGTTGCGCACGACGCTCGTGTCGCCGGGGCCTGTGGACACGGACATCTGGGATGCCGTTGATCCCGACTCCAAACCGGGGTTCACGAAGCGCAAGGACATGATGCGCGCCGAGGATATCGCCGCGGCCGTGCTGTACGCCGTCACGCAGCCGGAGCATGTGGCGGTGACCGAGATCCGGCTCCTGCCGACCAACTACTCACCGAGGGGGTAGGGGGCGTGCACATCGAGCTGACGGAAATGCTCCGCTGTCCCGAGCCGCACCGCGAAGAAATGCTGGTGCTGTCCACGGGCGAGATAAAAGACCGCATGGTGCGCTCGGGGCTCATCGGCTGCCCGGTCTGCCACGCGGAGTATCCGATCTCGCGGGGCATCGTGAACTTCCGCCGCAGCAAGGAACGCGTCGCGAAGGAATCGTCCGGCCCGCGCCCCGCGTACGCGCCGCCTTCGCCCCTGCCGTCGGCTGATGCCGCGAAGCTCCAGGCGCTGCTCGAGCTCTCCGGGCCCGGCGGCTACGTCGTCCTGGTGGGCGCCGCGGTACGGCAGGCGCCACGCCTCGGCAGTCTGATGGAAGGGATTCACTTCGTCGGCATCAATCCGCCGCCCGACATGGAGGAGCTGCCCACGCTATCGCTTGCGTATGCCAGCGAGAAGGTCCCGCTCCGCACATCCATCGCGCGCGGCGTCGTCGTCGGCGCAGACCTCGCGACCTCGCCGTGGCTCGTCGAAGCCCATCGCGTGTTGCTGCGCGGCCGCCGCTTTGTCGTGGAAAACGAAGAGCCCGAACTTCCGATCGGGCTCCTCAAGCTGGCGGCGGAACACGGACTCTGGGTGGGAGAGAAACGCTAACCCTCAATCGATGCCGCCATCGCGTCGCCTGACGCGTACACCGCATCGATCTGAGCCTTGTACCGCTTTTCGACCTCCCGGCGCTTCACCTTGAGCGTCGGCGTCAGCTCGCCGTTCTCGATCGTAAAGTCGTCCTCCAGCAGCAGGACCTTCTTCGGCGTCTCGAACTTGGCGAGCTCGCGCAGCATGTCCATGACCTCGCGCTCCACCTTCGCCTGCACGTCGGGCAGCTGCAGCAGCTCGGCGCGCGCTGAGTAATGCAGGCCGCGCTCCTGCGCCCAGCGCTCGAGGTTGTCGAAATTCGGCACGATGAGAATGAGCGGAAATTTGCGGCGGTCGCCATACATCATGGCGTTGGCGACGAATTTGTTGCGCTTGACCACCATCTCGATCGGCTGCGGCGCGATGTACTTGCCGCCGGCCGTCTTGAGCAGCTCCTTCTTGCGGTCGGTGATCTTCAGGTAGCCGTCCGAGTCGAGCTCGCCGATGTCGCCGGTAAGAAGCCAACCCTCGGGGTTGATCGTCTCGCGCGTGGCCTCCGGCAGCTTGTAATAGCCCTTCATGATGTTCGGGCCACGCGCCAGGATCTCGCCATCTTGAGCGATCTTGAGCTCGACACCGGGGATCGCGCGGCCGACCGTGCCGAGCTTGATGCGATCGAGCGGATTGAGCGTGAGCACGGGCGACGACTCGGTCAGTCCGTAACCCTCGATCACCGGCAGGCCCGCGCTATAGAAGAACTTGGCGATGTCGGCCGAGAGCGGCGCCGCGCCGGAGACGAAGAAGCGAATCTTTCCGCCCGTGCGCGCCCGGAGCTTGGAGAACACCAGCCGGTCCGCGATTTTTTTCTTGAGCTTGAGTCCGCCGGGAATCGGCAGCCCCGCGAGCGACAACGTCGCCCACTGCTCCCCGGCGCGCTTCGCCCAGAAAAAGATATTGCGCTTAATCGCGCTGCCCGACAGCGCGTTTTCGAGCACCCGCGCGTACACCTTCTCGTAGAGCCGCGGTACCGACAACACCACCGTCGGCTTCACTTCCCCCAGGTTTGCGGCGACGGTGTCGAACGACTCGGCGTAATTGATGATCACGCCCGCATGGAACAGCGTGTAGTCCACCATGCGCTCGTAGCTGTGCGACAGCGGTAACATCGACAGGCACTCATCGCCGCCCCCGATGGGAATTATCTGCAGCACGGCCTGCACGTTGGACCAGATGTTGTAATGCGACAGCATCACGCCTTTGGGGTCGCCGGTCGTGCCTGACGTATAAATGAGCGTCGCCAGGTCATCGGGCTGCGCCTGCAGCGCTTCCACTCTCCAGTTGGGATGCTTCGGCGCGGCGGCGCGGCCCTTGGCCTCGACCGCCTCGAGGGACACGATGCCTTCACCCCGCCGCTGGGACACCGCGGCGCCGTCGAACACGATGACGTACTTGAGGCCGGACAGGTTGCCCCCCCCCTTCGCCTCGAGGACCTTGTCCAGCTGAGCGGCCGTCGACACGAACACCGCGACCGACTCGGAATCGCGCAGGATGTATTCGGTCTGCTTCGCGGTGAGCGTCGGGTAAATCGGAACATCCGTCGTGCGGGAGGTCAGGCAGGCGTAATCGCTCAGCGCCCATTCCGGGCGATTCTCCGAGACAATCGCAACCTTGTCGCCCGCTTGGATGCCCAGCTCGCGCAGGCCGAGGGAGATCGCCTGGACGCGCTCGAGCGCCTGGCGGTGGGTGACGGGCACCCACGCACCACCCACCTTCGATCGGAACGCCGCCGGGAGGCCGGCGTGCCGATCCACCGTGGTGAAGAACAGTTGGTTGAGCGTGCCTTTCATGGGCCATACTCCACGACGAAACGTACGGGACTGCCGGCGATTTCTGTGCCGTCCAGGCGCTTCATGGTCGCGGTCACGACGACCGAATCGGCTCTGGCCCCGGGAAGGACCCGTAGCCGCACCGCGGCGATGCCGGCCGACGTCAGCACGGTGTCATTCGGCACTAATGTGACGACCGGGCCGGTGGTCGGAAAGGTGGTCGCGACATACACGACGCGCCGACGCTCGGCGGTGCCCCCGGTGGCGAACGCCTGCACCTTGAGCGGTATCGACAGGGAGTCGAGGTGCTCGGTCGAATCGGGCGTCAATTTGACGGTATCGCGGGTCGCGCTGTCGGCGCGTACAGAATCGAGATGTGCCAGCACGGTCACGGACTGGGGATTCGAGAAGAGGTTGCCGGTCCGCGCCTCCAGTCGGCCGATGCCGACCGCTTTCGACAGCGACACCCCCGTGGTGCTGTCCAGAACGGCGATCGTTGCCGTGTCGAGCGAGCTCCACAAGAGATCGGCTGGCACGGAGTCCCCTAACCCGTTGAGCGCGCGCCCCCGCGGCCGGAAGGTATCGGGGAGCTCGACGCGGCCGCTGTCCGGCAACACGATTTCGATCGCCACGGGCTGGTCGGGA
>WNFR01010367.1_pt1 | contig 14676 bp, 13 predicted proteins | sample 5400221 | NCBI WGS metagenome assembly WNFR01 (sample SAMN13153357, study PRJNA577476) | soil metagenome | isolation source: 40 cm soil under Madrone tree | place: USA:California | collected 2016-06-14 | reverse complement strand
CGGCAGCGCCGAGCGCGACTGACCCGACCGCTCCGACCCCGCCGCCGCCGATATATCGTGTCGTGACGCGCCGCCTCGCGGCCGGCCTTGCCGGAACCCGCGCGCCGGAGTAGCATGCCGGGCACTCGAACCAAGGAGGGGCCATGAGAGCGATCACCGCCGTCCTGCTGGTGCTGTCCCTCGCCATCCTCGCCGTCGAGCCCGCGCTGGCCCAGGGGCCGCCGCCGCCCTACGGCATGCCGATCAGCCTCGAGCAGGCCAAGAAAATCCTGGCCGGCGCCGAGGCCGAGGCGAAGAAGAACAACTGGAACGTGGTGATTTACATTCTCGACTCGGGCGGCCAGCCCGTGGCCATGCAGCGCCTCGACGGCGCGCAGTGGGGCAGCGTGGACGTGGCGCGCGACAAGGCCTATTCGGCCGTCGCGTTCCGGCGGCCGAGCAAGGCCTTCCAGGATGCCGTCGGTCAGGGCGGCGAGAACCTCCGGATCCTGAAGCTCGCGGGCGCCAGCCCGCTCGAGGGCGGCATCCCCATCGTCCTCGACGGCAAGATCATCGGCGCCATCGGCGTCTCCGGCGTCACCTCGCAGCAGGACGCGCAGATCGCCGCCGCGGGCGCCGCCGCGCTGAAGTAGTCGCGCCCCGGGGTCGCGCCGGTCGCCCGCTCGGCGGCCGGCGCGAACACCGCGTGGCGCGCGGGGTCAGCCCGATGCCACGCCACGCGGCCGACTGACTCCTTTGGCCGCCCAGTCCGCGCGGTAGTCGATGCCGAGTACTTCATCTCGGCCCTCTTCTCGCCCCAGAACGCTTTCTGCTTGTCAGGAGGGCGCACGCCGGCGGCGGTGTTGATGCGCTCGAGCGCCGGCTTCGCCGGCGCAATCCTGTCCTGGGGGGAGGCACCGAGGAGCGCGCCGTGAGGCGCGAGACGAGGGTCGGAAGGGGGGCGAAGCCCCCCTCCGAGTTACTTCACGGCGCCGGCGGTCAGGCCGGAGACGTAGTAGTCGAGGAAGAAGACGTAGAGGATGACGATGGGCACCGAGCCGAGGATCGCGCCCGCCATCAGCTCGCCCCAGAAGTAGATGTCGCCGCGGATCAGCTCGCTCGTCACGCCCACGCTGGCCGTGATCTGTTCCGACGACGACGTGAAGGTGAGCGCGTAGATGAACTCGTTCCAGGACAGCGTGAAGGCGAAGAGCACGGCGCACACGAGCCCGGGGATGGCGATGGGCAGCACGATGCGCCAGAGCGCCTGGATGCGCGTGGCGCCGTCGACCATCGCGCACTCCTCGACCTCCTTCGGCACCGTGCGGAAGTAGCCCATCAGCAGCCACGTGGTGAAGGGGACGAGGAACGTCGGGTAGGTGACCACGAGGGCCCACTTCGAGTCCGCGAGGCCGATCCAGTTGACCACCTGCGCCAGCGGCAGGAAGAGCAACGAGGTCGGCACGAGGTAGGTCACGAAGATCCCGGTGCCGAAGCTGTTGACGCCGCGGAACTTCAGCCGCGACAGCGCGTAGGCGGCGAGGGTGCCGATCACCACGGAGGCGCCGGTGGCGAGGATCGTCACCAGCAGGCTGTTCTTGGTCCAGGTGAGGAACTCCGTCTCCCAGAGCAGCTTGGTGTAGTGCTCGAGGGTCGGTCCCTGCTTGATGATCAGCGGCACCGCGAAGCGGTCGTAGAGCTCGCGGTCCTGCTTCAGCGACGTCAGCAGCATGTGATAGAAGGGAAACAGCGCGAAGATCAGGAACGGCACCAGCAGCGCGTGCATCAGCACTTTCGTCCGGAGCGTGCGCCGCGACATCAAAAGACCTGCTTGCGCACGAAGCGCAGCTGCGCCCACACGACGAACATCAGCAGCGGGAACAGGTAGAGCGAGATCGCCGCGCCCTCGCCGATGCGTCCGCTCTCCAGCCCGATCATGCGCGAGTACGTGGCGAACAGGTGCGTCGAGTTGATGGGCCCGCCGTGGGTGAGGACGTAGACGATGTTGAAGTCGCTGAACGTGAAGATGGTCGAGAAGAGCACCACGATGGCGAGCACCGGCTTGAGCATGGGCAGCGTCACGTACCAGAAGCGCGAGCCCGGCCCGGCGCCGTCGGCCTGCGCCGCCTCGTAGAGCTCCTTCGGAATGGCCACCAGCCCGGCCAGGATCGTGATGGCGAAGAAGGGCAGGCCGCGCCAGATGTTGACGGTGATGACGGCGGCCATCGCGTAGTACCGCTGGCCGAGCCAGTTCGGGCCCGGCGGATCCATGATCCCCATCGCGATGCCCGTCCAGTTCACGACGCTGTAGAGCGAGTTGAACATCCACCACCAGCCCAGCGTCGACAGCGCGGTCGGGATGACCCAGGGCAGCAGCACGGCGCCGCGGATCATCCGCTTGAACCAGAGCTGCTGGTTGAGCAGCAGGGCCAGCGAGATGCCGAGCACGAGCTTGAAGGCCACCGAGATCCCGGTGAACACGAAGGCGTTCTGGAACGTCTGCCGGAAGGCGTCGGCGTCCCAGAGACGGATGAAGTTGGTCAGGCCGATGAAGTGGCTCGGCCGCCCGATGAACGAGTTGGACACGGAGAAGTAGACGGCGACGCAGAACGGGTAGGCGACCAGCAGCATGATGAGGATGAGGGCGGGGGTGATGAACAGCGGGCCCAGGACGCGCTCGCGGTCGAGCATCTCGCGCACGCGCGTCCGCCAGGGCAGACGCGCACCCTCGGCGGTCGTCGGAAGAGTGCCGATGGCCATGGTGGGGCTAGCCCGCCATGATCTTTTTCATCTCGGTCTCGGCCCAGGCGATCGCGTCCTTGGTCGGCGTGCCGGTGACCGCCTTGGCGATCATGTTGGGCAGCAGCCACGAGTTGGTGATGAGCTGCACCTTGTCCGACGGCGGCGCCGGCCAGCCGTACGTGTGGTACTGGACCCCCTCGCCCCGCAGCGCGGCGTACTTTGGATCGCTGCGCAGCACGGGGTGGTCCTGGAGCTTCTCGTAGGCGGGCAGGTTGAAGGCGTCGCCCGCCATGATGTACTCGTCGTACTGCTCCCGCTTGCCGAGCAGGTAGCGGATCCACTCCTTGGACGCGTCGATGTTCTTGCTGAACTTCCAGATCCCGATGTGCCGCGGCGTGTCGGTCTCGTGGCGCCCGTGCGGGCCGCCGAGGCTCCGGTGGTGGTTGATGCCGTCGGCGGTGACCAGCTTGCGCTGCTTGGCCACGATGTAGGCGCTGACCGGATTGTGGATCCAGCCCGCCTTGCCCTGCTGGATCGACTCGTTGTTGCTCGCGTCCGACCACGACAGCACCTCGGCCTCCATGCAGTCGCGGAACATCTTCTGGTACCACTCGATCGTCTGCACGGTGGCGGGTGAGTTGATGCGCACCGTTTTGCCGTCCTTGTCGACTTCCATGCCGCCGAACGACCACAGCACGGGCCCCGCCGTGGAGATCGAGTCGTAGTTCTGGCTGATGGGGATCCCCACGGGATTGCCCATCTTCTTGAGCTCCTTGCCGACGACGTAGAGGTCCTCCCACGTGTCGGGCACCTTGAGGCTCGCCTTCTTGAAGAGGTCCTCGCGATAGGTGGCGACGAACATGCCGTGGTATTGCGGCACCCCGCGCCACACGCCCTTGACGTAGGCGCCCTCGTACGCCGACGAGATCGCCTTGCCGTACTGCTTCTCGAGCCCCGCCACCACGTCCGAGACGTCGACGAGCTGCGGCTCGTAGAGCCAGGGAAAGTGCATGCGCATCTCGACGAGGTCGTGGCCGGCCTGCGTCTGCACCTCGGAGGCGTACTTCGCCTGCTGCGGGCCCATGTGCGAGATGTGATCGATCTTCAGCTTGATGCCCGTGTCTTTCGTGAAGCGCTGGCCGATCTCCGCCAGCTTCTTGTCGGAGTTGGGCGCGAAGTTGTTCCAGCAGAGGTAGCTGATCTCACGCGTCTGGCCGACGGCCGGCGCCGTGCGTGTGACCAGGATGCCGGCGAGACCGGTGGTGCTGCCGATCACGAATTGTCGTCGCGAGAGCCGTGTCATGGGAGCTCCTCTCGGCCGCGGAGGGCCGGGGGATTTTTGTCGAAACGAGTGACCGAGGATAGGACCGGTGGCGCAACCTGTCAAGGCGCAGGGCCCTATCCGGCCATGATTTTCTTCATCTCGTTCTCGGCCCAGGCCATGGCGTCCTTGGTCGACGTGCCGGTAACCGCCTTGGCCAGCATGTTGGGCAGGATGAAGGAGTTGGTGATGAGCTGCACCTTGTCGGACGCCGGCGCGGGATAGCCGTAGGTGTGGTACTGCACGCCCTCGCCCTTGAGCACGGCCAGCTTCGGGTCCGTCTTGAAGACGGGGTGGTCCTGCATCTTCGTGTAAATCGGCTGGTTGAAGCCGCCGCCGGACATGAGGTACTCGTCGTAGACGTCCTTCTTGCCGAGCAGGTAGCGGATCCACTCCTTCGACGCGTCGACGTTCTTTCCGAACTTCCAGATGCCGATCGAGCGCGGCGCGTCGGTGTCGTGGCGGCCGGCCGGACCGGCCAGGCTCTGGTGATGATTGATGCCGTCGGCGGTGACGAGCTTCTTGTCGCGGGCGACGATGTAGGCGCTGACGGGGTTGTGGATCCAGCCCGCCTTGCCCTGCTGCAACGACTCGTTGTTGCTGGCGTCCGTCCACGACAGCACCTCGGGCTCCATGCAGTCGCGGTAGACCTTCTTGTACCACTCGATCACCTCGGCGGTCTGCGGGGCGTTGATCTTGACCGTCTTGCCGTCCTTGTCGACTTCCTTGGCGCCGTAGCACCACATGACGGCCGAGCCCGTCGAGATCGAGTCGAAGTTCTGGCTGATGGGGATGCCGATCGGGTTGCCCATCTTCTTCAGCTCTTTGCCGACGGTGTAGAGGTCCTCCCATGTGTTCGGCGTCTTGAGGCCCGCCTTCTTGAAGAGGTCCTCGCGATACGCCGACAGGAAGACGGTGTGGTACTGCGGCACCGCGCGCCACGCGCCGTGCACGTACGCGGCCTCGTAGCCCGAGCCGATGGCCTTGCCGTACTGCTTCTCGAGCCCGCTCACGAGGTCGGAGACGTCGACGAGCTGCTGCTCGTACAGCCAGGGCACGTGCATGCGCATCTCGACGAGGTCGTGACCCGCCTGGCTCTGCACCTCGGAGGCGTACTTGGCGGCCTGCTGGGGCGCCGCGATGTGGTCGATCTTGATCTTGATGCCGGTGTCCTTGGTGAAGCGCGGCCCGAGCTCGGCCAGCTTCTTGTCCGAGAGCGGGGCGAAGTTGTTCCAGCAGAGGTAGCTGATCTCACGCGTCTGCCCGACAGCCGGCGCCGTGCGCGAAGCCAGGATGCCGGTGAGACCGGCGGTGGTGGTGCCGAGAAAGCGACGTCGCGACAGCGTCATGGGGACCCTCCTCTAGGGGGACGCGAGATGGCTCGTGATTGTAACGGACTACGGGCGCCGCGCGGTGGCGACGAGCGCACGCAGCGGCGCGCGCAGCGGCCGGTCGCCGAGCTCGCGCGCGAGATTCGCGGCGACCGCGGCCTCGATCTCGGCCAGCGCCTCCGGCCGACGCTGCATGATCTCGCCGTAGACGGGATTGCCTTCGACCAGCCCGATGGCGGCCTCCGTCGCGGACGGGCTCTGACCTTCCTTCGCGACGCGCTCGCACCGCACGTCCGCGAAGCCGGCGTCACGCAGCAGGGATGCGAGCACGCCCGGGTCGTGATAGCTGAACGGCACCGTGTAGAACCTCGGGGGATCGGACGGGAAGAATTTCGCGATCGTCTCGTGGGTGATGCGCGGCACGGGGTTGCGCTCGAGCGCGTCCCAGACGTTCAGCAGATAGACGCCGCCCGGCGTCAGCACGCGGAACGCTTCCCGCGCGCCGGCCGCCTTGTCGGGAAAGAACATCAGCCCGAACTGGCAGACGACGGCCTCGAAGGAGCCGCTCTCGAACGGCAGGCTCGTGCCGTCGGCCGTGCGGTATTTCGCATCGTGCGGGCCCGGCAGCCGGGTCCGCGCGTGGGCGAACATCGCCTCGTTGAGGTCGGTGGCCATGACCGTCCCGCGCCCGCCGAGCCGCTCGACCAGGCGCCGCGTGACGATGCCGGTGCCGCAGGCGACCTCCAGCACGCGCATGCCGTCGCTCACGGGCAGCCGCCCGACGAGGTCGGCCGCGAACGCGTCGAAGAACAGCGGGGCCAGATAGCGGTCGTAGTTCTCCGGGATCTTGCCGACGAACGCGGCGGTGGCGTCGGCCATCCTCGTCAGTCCTTCGGCGTCCAGCCCTTGAAGCGCTCGCGCAGGACCTTCTTGTCGAACTTCCCCACGCTCGTCTTCGGCACCGCCTCGATGAGCACGACCTCGTCCGGCAGCGCGAATTTCGCCAGCCGGGGCCGGAGGTACTCGACGATCTCGCGTGGATCGAGCGTCATGCCGGGCTTGGGCACGACGCAGGCGAGCGGGCGCTCCACCCACTTCGGATGCGGCACCGCGATGACCGCGGCCTCCAGCACCTTGGGATGGTCCATGATCATCGTCTCGACGTCGATGGACGAGATCCACTCGCCGCCGGACTTGATGAGGTCCTTGGTGCGGTCGGTGATCTGCACGTAGCCCTCGGGATCGACGGACGCGACGTCGCCCGTGCGGAACCAGCCGTCGGCGGTGAAGCGGTCGACCGACTCGGGATTGTCGTAGTAGGAGCGGATGACCCACGGCCCGCGCACCTGGATCTCGCCCACGCTCTTGCCGTCCCACGGCTGCTCGACCCCCGCGTCGTCCACGATGCGCATGTCCACGCCGCCCGCGACGTAGCCCTGCTTGGCGCGGATGGCGTAGCGCTCCTCGTCGGGCAGCGCGTCCATGTAGGACTTGAGCCGGCACACGGTGCCCAGCGGGCTCATCTCCGTCATGCCCCACGCGTGCAGCATCGGCGCGCCGTACTTCTTGTCGAACTTCTCGATGAGCGTGCGCGGCGCCGCCGACCCGCCGATCGGGATGCAGCGGATGGACGAGATGTCCCAGCGCGGCTCGGATTCCAGAATCGCGTCGATGGCGATCCACACCGTGGGCACCGCGCCGACGAACGTCACCCGCTCGTTGTGCACGATCTCCACGATGTCGCGCGGCTGGGGGTTGGGGCCGCCGAAGATCTGCGTGGCGCCGTTGAGCACGCCCGCGAACGGCACGCACCAGGCGTTGGCGTGGAACATCGGCACGATGTGCAGGATGACGTCGCGCTCGTTGATGCCCAGCAGGTCGGTCATCGACGAGGCCATGGAGTGCAGGAAGATCGCGCGGTGCGTGTAGACGGCGCCCTTGGGGTGGCCGGTCGTGCCCGAGGTGTAGCACATGCCGGCCGCATCGGTCTCCGCGAGCGTCGGCCACGTCTCCATCGGCCGTGCGTCGGCCAGCAACGCCTCGTAGTCCAGCGTGCCCGCAGGGATGCGGGCGTTGGGCGTGTCCTTCATGACGATCACGTGCTCGACGGTCTTGAGCTGCTTGCGGATGGGCTCGAGGGTGGGCCAGCAGGAGGCGTCGACGATCAGGACTTTGTCGCCGGCGTGGTTGACGATGTAGGTGATGTCGGCGGCCGAGAGCCGGATGTTGACGGTGTGCAGCACGGCCCCCATGCACGGCGCGGCGAAGTAGACCTCGAGATGGCGGTGCGAGTTCCACGCGAAGGTTCCGACCCGGTCGCCCTTGCGCACGCCGAGGGCCTGCAGCGCGCCGGCCAGCCGTGTCGTCCGCTCCGCCCAGCGTCCGTAGTCCATGCGCTCCAGCCCCACCCCGGGCACGCGCGTGGCCAGCGTCTTCTTCGGAAAGATGCGGCGCGTCCGCTCGAAGAAGTGCGGCAGCGTGAGCGGGTAGTTCATGATCAGGTTGTCGAGCTGAGGCGTCATCGGCGCCCTCCCGGTGCCATCTCTCCCGGCGAACGGATCCCGGCCCTCGCCGTGCCGGTAAGGGTAAGGCTTGAGGCTCGTCGCCGTCCACTCTCTCGGATCACCCGCGCCCATTGTAAAGATGCTATTCGGCCATGTGGCCGAATAGCGTTTTCGAAGCGACCGTCTCATCCGCTGACGGAGGATATCGCCATGGAGAGGAACCACTGGAAGCTCGCAACGATCGGCATCGCCCTCACAGGTGTCACGGCTCTGAGCACCGGCCTCACCACGGCGTGGATGCTGCGGCCGACGACGGAGGCGCAGGCACAGGCCACGCCGGCCCCGACCGTGCGTCCCGCGACCCAGTACGTCGCGACGGTGTCGCCGTCGACGCCGCGCGCATATCCCGCCGTCGCGCGCTCCGAGGCTCCCGCCCCGGTCACCCGCGTCGCATCGACGGCGGCGGCGGACTGCAGCACCGGCGGCGAGCGCGCCATGCGCATCGCGAAGCCGGGCGCCATCGGCGCCCTGCTCGGCGCCGGCCTCGGCGCCGCGGGCGGCGCGGTGGTGAAGGGCGGCAACGGCGCCGGCAAGGGCGCGCTCCTCGGTGGCATCGCCGGCGCGGCGCTCGGCACGGGGTACGGCGCGTACAAGACGAACAACGAGTGCGGCACGATCTTCGGCGGCGCCAACGGCTTCAACGCGGCGGCGCCGGCGTCGCCCGCGGGCACGGCGCAGGCGCTGGCGCCCGCGACCGGCGGCGACCGCATCCAGGTCTACGGCGTCCGGTAACACCGGTCGCTGCGACGAACGAGACGGGGGCGCGCTTCTCGCGCCCCCTGCGTTTTCACGCGCTGTGATATGGTGAGCGCGCGATGAAGTCGCGCTGGAACGACGCCGAGGCCGCGAAGCTCGAGGGCCTCGACCTCCTCGTCTACGCCTCGCGGCTCGTCGGTGCCGAAACCTCGCTGGTCGTCTGGGGCGGCGGCAACACCTCCATCAAGACCGTCGAGCGCGATCACCGCGGCCGTGCGATCCCCGTGCTGCGCGTGAAGGGCAGCGGCTCCGACCTCAAATCCGTCCAGCGCAAGGACTTCCCCGGCGTGCGGATGGACGACATCCGAGCGTTGCTCGAGCGGCAGGACATGGGCGACCAGGAGATGGTCGGTTATCTCGCCCACGCGCTGCAAGATCCCGGCGGCGTGCGGCCGTCGATCGAGACGCTGCTGCACGGCTTCGTCGACGCGCACGCCGACGTCATCGCGCTCGACTACCGCCGGCCGGGCTTCAAGATCTCGCGCGAGGTGGCGGACGCCATCGCCGAGCACCCCGAGGCGCGCGCCCTCGTCCTCGAGCGCCACGGGACCATCACCTGGGGCGCCGGCGTGCGCGATGCCTACGAGGCCACCATCGAGCTGATCACGCGGGCCGAGGAGGCGATCGCCGAGAAGAAGCGAGGCCGCCGGCTCTTCGGCGGCCCGCGCGTGCCCGTGCTCGATCCCGCCGCGCGTCGCGCGGCCGCGCTGGCGCTGGCCCCGCGGCTGCGGGGCCGGCTCGGACACGACCGCCGCGTGCTCGTGACCTTCGACGACGCCGACAAGGTCACCGAGTTCGCCTCGTCGCTGGAGGCCCCGGCGCTCTCGCAGGTCGGCCCCGCCACGCCCGACCACACCATCTACACCAGGCGCGTGCCGTGCTTCGTGCCCCTCGAGCGTGCGTCGGAGACCGCCGACGCGCTGTGGTCCGCCGTCGACGGCGCGATCGCGGCCTTCGTCCGCGACTACACGGCCTACTTCCAGGCGCACCGCGAGCCGGGCGCCGAGCTCACGGACCCGTTGCCGCGCGTGGTGCTGGTGCCGGGCCTGGGGATGTTCACGGCCGGGCGTGACCGCCGCATGGCCGGCATCGTGGACGACATCGTCCACCACACGATCGACGTCATCGGCAATGCGTCGGCGTTCGGCCGCTACGTCTCGCTCACCGCGCAGGACGCCTACGACGTCGAGTACTGGCCGCTCGAGCTCTACAAGCTCACGCTGGCGCCGCCGGAGAAGGAGCTGGCGCGGCGGATCGCGCTGGTGACCGGCGGCGGCTCCGGCATCGGGCGCGCGGTGGCAAAGCGGCTGGCCGCCGAGGGCGCGCACGTGGTCGTGGGGGATCTCGACGAGGCGGGAGCGAAGAAGACGGCCGAGGAGGTCACGGCGGCGGTCGGCGGCGGCCGGGCCATCGGGCTGCCCATGGACGTGACGAGCGAGACGTCCGTGCGCGCCGCCTTCGAGACGACGGTGCTGGCCTACGGCGGCCTCGACGTCCTCGTCTCCAACGCCGGCATCGCGCACTCGGCGCCCGTCGATCGAATGGCGCTGGCCGACTGGGAGCGCTCGTTCGCGGTGAACTCCACCGGCCACTTTCTCGTCGCGCGCGAGGCGATGCGGATCATGAAGGCGCAGGACCTGGGCGGGGCCCTGGTCTTCGTCGCGACGAAGAACGTGATGTCCCCGGGCAAGGACTTCGCCGCGTACTCGGCGGCGAAGGCGGCCGAGGCCCAGCTGGCGAAGGTGCTGGCGCTCGAAGGCGCGCCCCACGCGATCCGCTCGAACATCGTGAACCCGGACGCCGTGTTCCAGGACAGCAAGCTCTGGTCCGACGACGTCCGTCGCGAGCGCGCGGCCGCGCAGGGCATCGGCGTCGAGCAGCTCGAGGACTTCTACCGCAAGCGCAATCTGCTCGGCGCGCGCATCCTGCCGGAGGACGTCGCCGAGGCCGTGCTGTTTCTCGCCTCCGATCGCGCGTCCAAGACGACGGGCTGCACGCTCACCGTGGACGGCGGCGTCAAGGACGCCTTCCCGCGGTGAGCGCCCAGGGCCTGCGCTTCGGCGTCCAGCTCTCGCTCAAGCCACCGCACGAGCAGTTCGACCTCGTCCGTCGCATCGAGGCGCTCGGCTTCGACAGCGTGTGGACGGGCGACCACGTCTCCTTCCACAATCCGATGTACGAGTCGCTCACGCTGCTCGCCAGCTACGTGCCGATCACGAGCCGCGTGCGCCTCGGCACCGCCGTCTACCTGCTCGCCCTGCGGCCGCCCGCCATCGCGGCGAAGATCACCTCGACCCTCGACGCGCTGTCCGGCGGCCGGCTGATCTTCGGCGTCGGCGTCGGCGGCGAGAATCCGAAGGAGTTCGAGGTCTGCGGCGTGCCGCACGGCGAGCGGGGCGCCCGCGTGAGCGAGGCGATCGACGTCGTGCGCACGCTCTGGCGCGACACGCCCGCGACGTTCAAGGGGCGGTTCACGCAGTTCTCCGGCGTCTCGCTCGATCCCAAGCCGGTGCAGAAGCCCGGCCCGCCCATCTGGATCGGCGGACGTTCCGACGCCGCCCTCGCGCGCGCCGGCCGGCAAGGAGACGGCTGGGTCTCGTACGTGGTGCAGCCCGAGCGGTACGCGGAGAGTCTCGACAAGATCCGTTCCTCGGCCCGCGCCGCCGGGCGCGATCTCGCGCATTTCGCCGCCGCGCACCTCGCGTTCGTCACCGTGGGCCGCGACTACGAGTCGGCCAAGGCCGTGTGGGCCGAGGCGCTCACGAAGCGGTACGCGCAGAACTTCGAGCCCCTCGCGCGGAAATACGGGATCCTCGGCACCCCCGAGCAGTGTGCCGAGGCGATCGAGCGCTTCCGCGCCGCCGGCTGCAACTACGTCATCCTGAATCCGATCGGTCCCGCCACCCAGGAGCGCGAGCAGGTCGAGCGCCTCGCGGCCGAGGTGCTCCCTCTTCTCCATGGCACCTGACGCCATGGCGGACCTGACCGGCGGCCGGCTTGTTGCGCGCGTTCTCAAGCAGGCTGGCGTCGGCCACGTCTTCACGCTCTGCGGCGGTCACATCCTGCCGATCTACGACGGTTGCCTCGACGAGGGCGTGGCCGTCATCGACACGCGCCACGAGCAGGCGGCCGCGCACTGCGCCGACGCGTACGCCCGCCTCACGCGCGGCATCGGCGTCGCGATGGTGGCGCCGGGGCCCGGTGTGACCGACGCCGTCACCGGCGTCGCCAACGCCTTCGCCGCCCGCAGCCCGATGCTGCTCATCGGCGGCGCGGCGCCGCTCGGCCTGCGCGGGCTCGGCGCGCTGCAGGAGATGGAGCAGGTCGCGCTGCTCCGGCCGATCACGAAAGGCGCGTTCACGGTGGCGGAGGCGCGGCAGATTCCCGAGGTCCTCACGACGGCGATCCGCACCGCCCTCTCCGGTCGTCCCGGCCCCGTCTTCGTCGAGATTCCCGTCGATCTCCTGATGACGACGCTCGAGGACCGGCTGGCGCCGATCCCGACCGCGTACGTCCACCGGCCGCGCGGCGCCGCGGAGCCCGCCGCGCTCGAGACGCTCGGCCGGCTGCTCGCGGACGCCGAGCGCCCCGTCGTGGTGGCGGGCGGCGGGATCTGGTGGGACGACGCGGCGGCGGCGCTGACAGCCTTCGCGACGCGCGCCGGCGTTCCGGTGTTCATGAGCGGCGCCGGCCGCGGCGCCTTGCCGGCCGGCCACCCCAACGCCTTCGCCCAGGCGCGCTCCATGGCGCTCGCGCGCGCCGACGTCGTGGTCGTGCTCGGTACGCCACTGGACTTCCGGCTCGGATACGGCCGGCCGCCCACGTTCGCCGGCGACGCGAACGTCGTGATGGTGGACGTCGACGCCGCCGAGCTGGGGCGCAATCGTCCGCTGGCGCTCGGCCTCGCCGGCGACCTCGGCGTCGTTCTGCGCCAGGCGCTGGACGTGGTCCCGACCTCGATGGCGTCGCGCGTCGCGCCGTGGCTCGCCGCCGTGCGCGCCGAGGAGGTCCAGAGTCGACAGCGCCTCGCGGTGTTCTGCGCGGCCGACGACGTGCCGATCACACACTACCGGCTCGCCGCGGAGATCGCCCGCGTGGTCTCACCCGAGACGATCGTGGTCGGCGACGGCGGCGACGTGGTCGGCTGCGCCTCGAAGATCGTCGCGCTGCACCGGCCGGGTCAGTGGCTCGATCCCGGTCCGCTGGGCTGTCTGGGCGTGGGTCCCTCGTTTGCGCTGACCGCCAAGCTGCTGCATCCCGACCGCCCCGTCATCCTGATCGCCGGCGACGGCGCACTGGGACTCAACGGCATGGAGCTCGAGACGGCGGTGCGCTTCGGGCTGCCGCTCGTCTGCGTGGTCGGCAACGACGGCGGCTGGGGCCAGATCCGCAATCCGCAGCTCTCGTTCTACGGCGAGGCGCGCGCGGTGGCCACCTCGCTGCCGGTCACGCGCTTCGATCTGCTCGCGGAAGCGCTCGGCGCGCGCGGCGTGCTCGTGCGCGAGCCGCGCGACCTCGGCCCGGCGCTCGAGAAGGCGCTCGGCAGCAACGAGGTCTGGTGTGTCAACGTCGTCCTCGATCCGGCCGCCTACCGGAACACGGGGACGGTGTCGATGGCGATCTGAGCTGAGACTCACCGTCCTCTGTCCGCACCTGCGCATCGCCGGCGGCGTGCGCGCGATCCTCACCTATGCCGACCGGCTGGCCGCCCGCGGCCACGAGGTCACCATGGTCGTGCCCGCGCGCGGCCGCGCGCGGGCCGCCTGGCGCAACATTGCTGGCGCCGGACCCGCCTGGGTCCCGGGCTTCCGGCCGCGCGTTCGATGGGTCCCGCGCTGGGATGCGAACGCGCTGCCCGAGGCGGACGCCATCCTCGCCACCGCGTGGCAGTCGGCGCCGGTGGTGGCCGCCGCACCCGCGCGCTGCGGTGTGAAGTTCTATCTGGTCCAGCACTACGAGAGCCTCTATCACGGCGCGCCGGAGATGGTCGACGCGACCTACCGGCTGCCGCTTCGGAAGGTCGTCATCTCCACGTGGCTGGCCGACATCATGCGCGAGAAGTTCGGCGCACCCAGCGACGTGCTGGTCACGCCGGTCGATCACGCGCTCTTTCATCGCGTCGAGGTGGCGGTGACGACGTCGCGGCCACGCGTGCTGATGCTGCACCACGAGTACGAGTGGAAGGGCGTGGCGGATGGACTCGAGGCGGTGCGTCGGGTCCGGGAGCGCGTGGCCGGCCTGCGTCTCGTCGGCTTCGGCGTGAAGCCGCCGCGCGAGCGGCTGCCCTACGACGAATTCCACACCGATCCCCCGCAAGAGACGCTGGCGACGCTCTACAGCGGCTGCGACATCTATCTGTGTCCGTCGTGGGACGAGGGCCTCGGCATGCCGCCGATGGAGGCGATGGCGTGCGGCACCGCCCTGGTGACGTACGACAACGGCGGCAGCCGCGACTACGCGCGCGACGGCGAGACGGCGCTGGTGGCGCGCCGGCGTGACGTCGCGGACCTCGCCGCGCGACTCGAGCGGCTGGCGACCGACGGCGCACTGCGCGCGCGGCTGGCGCGCGCCGGCGCGGCGTTCGTCACGGGCGCGTTCGACTGGGAGCGCGCGGTGACGCGCCTGGAAGGACTGCTCGCGCGGTCAGCGGCGGGGTGAGACCGGGTCGCGCAGATCCTCGCGGGAGGCGACCACGGATGCGAGCCGGCTCAACTCGTCCTCGATCTCGGCCAGCCGTTCCGCCAGCCGTCGCCGCTCTTCTGCGAGCGTGCTGACGAGGTGGCTGAGCCGGTCCAGCAGCGCCGGGTCGTTCGCGGGATTCCTGAGCGCCATGGCCCCTGCCCGGAGCAAGAGCGGTGCCGCTCCCACGGGCGACAATGGCGCCGCAGGTTTCGGGCGGTACGATGTGCGTGCGCTGACACGCGGGCGTCAGGGTGTCCGCCGCCGGACCACCTCGAACGTGCGTGCTAACATCTCAGAAATG
>WNFR01011584.1_pt1 | contig 14678 bp, 8 predicted proteins | sample 5400221 | NCBI WGS metagenome assembly WNFR01 (sample SAMN13153357, study PRJNA577476) | soil metagenome | isolation source: 40 cm soil under Madrone tree | place: USA:California | collected 2016-06-14 | reverse complement strand
GAACTAAACCGATCTGAAATGCCGGGTCCGGACAAAAATTCCGCGGGCGATACGAACCCGAAACCGGACAAATAGGAAGACCCACTTTGGAAGGCGGGCCCTACACGGAGGCAGACTGTATGATTTTAGAAATGCAGACTGCGGTCCGAGAAGTTACTGCCGCAAGGTTATTGGGAAACTTTGACCAGCACTACGCCGTGGGTCGGCACATCGGCCGAGTAGGAATTTTGCATCGTGCCGAGATCCTTATGATCCAGAAGATCGCGGAGTTTCGCAGAGGCGGGCGCACCGATGGATTTAAAGTCGAGCGTCATCTTAGTGGCCGATTCGCTGCGATTGAAAAACCCCACGGCCTGACTCCCATCGGCGAGCGGCTTTACCCAAATTTCCAGCGGCCCTTCCTGCCACACACGATGTCCTTGTACGCCTTTTGCGTCCTGATCGACCGCAAGAATCTCGGAATTCATGAGGATCTCTTTTGTTTCGAGCGACATACTCCGCAAATCGTTTCCCGCGAGCAGCGGAGCAGCAAGGATTGCCCATAGCGCCATATGTGTGCGGTATTCATCGCGCTTCATACCGCCATTCCCAACTTCCAGCATGTCCGGGTCGTTCCAGTGTCCAGGACCTGCGAACTTTTCCAGACCGTTCTGCCCGAATCCGATCAAGGTCATACGGTCATATGTATCATTAATGTCTCCGGTGGTGCGCCACAAGTTGCCGGTGGTGGGTCCCCAGCGCCAAGGAGTCTTCACTCCCCAGTTGCAGATGCTGAACACGATGGGGCGGCCGGAATGCGCCAGCGCATCGCGGAATTTCGCGTATTGCACCTCTTGATCGAGGCCTTCCGAATTGCACCAGTCAATCTTTACGTAATCGATTCCCCAGGAGGCGTAGGTCTTGGCATCCTGTTCTTCGTGATTCAAGCTGCCCGGCCGCTTTTCGCAGGTGCCCGTGCCCGCGTCGGTATAAAGACCCAGCTTAAGGCCTTTGCTGTGCACATAATCCGCGAGGGCCTTCATTCCTTCGGGGAATCTCGTGGGATCTGCGACGATGGTTCCCGAGGCATCACGGCTCACCTGCCAGCAGTCGTCGATGTTCACATACTGGTAACCGGCGGCTTGCATACCACTGCTGACAATGACGTCGGCCATTTCGCGAATGAGTTTGTCGCTGACGTTGCAGCCAAACTTGTTCCAACTATTCCATCCCATCGGCGGAGTTTGCGCGAGAGACGCGGAAGACTGGCCGGAGGCTGCGGGTGTAAGTAAGATCACAGAAGTGGCGACGAGGAGACAGGCAAGAAACGCAAGAATAGGAAAAGGCCGCTGAAAGCTCATAATTCCTCGCAAAATTGGGGTACGTAACCGCTTACGCGGAGTCTAGCACGCGACGTCAAAAAGTGCGATGCTATTCAACCCTGGAAAAATATTCGCGTGCGACGCGGTTATGCCGCGCGAGTCGAACCGCTTTCGATGGGGACAACTCACTGAGTGGCACGGACCGATGCAGCATTGAAGGTTAGCGAACCGGAGCCAGATGACATTTCCTCTATCCAAATTTCTTCCTGTACTACTTTTTATGCCGGTTTTGTTCGCCCTCAGCGGAGCGGCTCAGGAGCCTGAGGATCGCAAAACGCAGAAGCCAGAGTCCATGGGCGTGGCGACCGGCACTCCTCATGCTCCGGTAAAAGACGCCCTATCCCGTCCGATCACTGCCGGAGGATTTGTTGACGGCGCGCCGGTGGTATTCACGGACATCACGAAGCAGGCAGGGCTGGCCAAATTCTTGCACCGTTCCGGGGGCCCGGAGAAGGCCACGATTCTCGAGACTCCGGGTTCCGGGGTGGCCTTGCTCGACTATGACAATGACGGGTGGCTGGACATTTATCTGCTCAACGGTTCCACATTCGGTGCGCTGAAGGGGAAGAAGGCCGCTCCTCGCGCCATGCTGTTTCACAACAATCACGACGGCACGTTTACCGACGTCACGGATAAGGCGGGCGTGGCGAACGAGCGATGGGGCTTCGGCGTAGCCGTGGGCGATTACGATAACGATGGCTGGCCGGACCTGTACGTTGCCAATTATGGAAAGAACCGTCTCTACCACAACAATCATGATGGAACGTTCACGGACGTGGCGGAGAAGGCAGGTGTGACGTTGGGGGGATGGTCCACGGGACCGACGTGGGGCGACTACGACCACGATGGCCTGCTGGATCTGTTTGTTCCGGGCTACGTGAAATTTGACGCAGACCACCCTCCTATCGCCGGCCAGGGAGGAATTCCGGCCAGCGCGTGCCAATTTCGTGGCGTGAATCTCCTGATGTGCGGGCCTCGTGGGCTGCCGGGCGAGAGCGACCATCTGTTTCACAATAACGGCGACGGGACTTTCACGGACGTGAGCAAAAAGGCCGGCGTCTCCGACCCGCAGGGCTACTACGGTCTCGCCTCGGTGTTTGTGGATGTGGATGACGACGGCTGGGTTGACCTGGTAGTGGCCAACGATTCCGTGCCCCGGTGTCTCTATCGCAATCTTCACGATGGCACGTTCGAAGACGTGAGTTACCTGTCGGGTTTTGCTCTGACTAACGAGGGGCTTGCACAAGCATCCATGGGAATCGCGGTGGGGGATTACAATCGAGATGGACGAGTCGATTTTCTGATCACGACATTTTCGGACGATTACAAAACACTTTACAGAAATGACGGCAACAACAATTTCTCAGATGTGACGTACCCAGCGGGCTTGGGCACACCGACGATTCCCTTCCTCGCCTGGGGAGCCGGCTTTCTGGACTTTGATAATGATGGGTTCCTGGACTTATTTATTGCCAATGGGCACGTCTACCCATCGGTGGACCAGCGGGATTGGGGCACAACCTGGGCCGAACGGCCGCAGCTTTTCCGCAATCTGGACGGGACCAAGTTTCAGGAAGTTCCTCCCGCGACCGGAAGTGGCTTGGCGGATGTCATTCCGGCACGAGGGGCCGCGTTCGGGGACCTGTTCAACGATGGCCACATAGACGTCGTCCTGAACAATATGGATTCCGCTCCGGCGCTGCTTCGGAATGTGATGAAGAACGGCAACCATTGGATCACGCTCCAATTGGCGGGAGGACTAAAGATCCCGCGGGACGCTATTGGCGCGAAAGTTTTTCTTAGTACAGGCAGTGTGCGCCAGCGGGCAGACGTCATCAGCGGAGGGAGCTACGGGTCCAGTTCCGATCAGCGCGTTCATTTCGGGTTGGGGTCCGCCACTAAAGTGGATAAGCTAGAGATTCAATGGCCGAGCGGAAAAAGAGAAGAGGTGGTGGTGCCCGGTGTGGATCGGATTCTCAAGGTCGTGGAGGGACAGGGAGTCATTGAGAAATAACCGGCACGACCTGGAAGCTGCTGCCTCCCGGAGTGGATACCGGAGAACCATGCTTCCGCGCCCAGTAGCTCGCCTGCTTCCCTTCTGTCATGGCGCTCTGTGCTTGCTTCAACTTTCCTGCATTACGACTGCGCAGACGCGTCAGGAGAAGGTAACCGACTTGTCCAATTTTCGTCCGCGGAAGGAAATGCCTGGCGAAAGTTTCGTGGGCCAAGAGGCTTGCGCGAGCTGTCACGCGGAGAAGAGCCGCACTCAATCGCACACCGCGATGCGGCATGCCCTGAGTATTCCTTCCGAAAGCGACGTGCTGCGAGCCCACCCAAGGATGACTTTTCAGAACGGGGAGTACTCTTACGAGATCGTAAACGACAGCAAACAAAACTCGTATCGCGTGACCAACGGAAAAGAGACCATCAGCGAGCCGATACTCTACGCGTTCGGGAATGCACACGTCGCACAAACTTATGTCTACCGCCGCAACGGGAAGCTTTATGAAGGTCGCGTAAGCTATTACGCGGCGATCGATGGATTGGACTGGACGATCGGAGACGTTCTCCATCCTCCGCCGAGCCTGGAGGAGGCCGCGGGCCGGGACATCAGTGGCGATGAAGCCCGGAACTGCTTCAGTTGCCACGGTACTGCTGCCGTGGTCAGTACCAAACTTCAACTCGATCGATTGATTCCCGGGGTGACCTGCGAGGCCTGTCACGGGCCGGGAGGGAGCCACGCTTCCATCATGCTCTTTACGCCCGGAGCGAGCGTGGATATTTTCAATCCCAAGAAACTTGATGCAGAAAGTCTTTCACAGGAATTTTGCGGGGCTTGCCATCGGGGAGTGGACACTGTGGCGATGATGCCCGACCTCGGGGGCGTCAACAATATCCGTTTTCAGCCTTATCGCTTGTTCAACAGCCGTGGGCACGATTCCAAAGATGCGCGGCTTGCCTGTACGGCTTGCCACGACCCCCACGTGGATCTGAAACACGGGGACAACTCATACGATTCCAACTGCACGAATTGCCATGCGACGCGCAGTGCGGGACGGGCGTCGCTGGAGAAAAGCGTCGCAACAGATGGCAAACGAGCGGCTGTTAGTCCCGCGGGCAAACCATGTCCTGTGGCAAGCGAGCGGTGCGTGAGCTGTCACATGCCAAAGGTGGAGTTACCGGGCGCGCACTTCAAGTTTACCGACCATCGCATTCGAATCGCGCGGGAAGGTGAAGCGTATCCTTACTGAGGATTTCGAGGAGGATCATTTAATCCCGGCTCCCTCGACGAGGGTGATGTAGCGATCGACGGGAAGGTCGGTGAACGTTTCCGTACGCTCGCTTGGTTGAGGCCAGCGGATCTCCAATTTGTCAATTTTCTTCTGTTTGCCGAGGCCCAGCACTTCGCGGGGATCATGCGAAGAAAGATAGCTGCCGCCCCCCACTTTCAGTCTGCTGCGTTTCAGGTCGCCTGCCTGCCATGTGATTCTTGCACCGACGGCGTCCGGGTTTGACTTCTTGCCGACAAGGCGAACGCCGAGCCAGTGGTTTTCCGGCGCTGAAACATTTTTCAGAAGCACGGGTGATCCGCCATTGACGGAGACCAGGACGTCCAGAGCGCCGTCATTATTGAAATCTCCCACGGCCATGCCGCGCGCCGCGAAGCTCTGCGCAAAAGCCGGGCCGGCAAGGTCACTAACATTTTCCAGAGTGCGGCCATTGTTGTGGAACAGCAGCAGCGGCTCCTTGTAGGTAACGTGGCTGGAATGCGATTCGATCTTGTCGTCGGGGTGTCCGTTGGCGATAAACAGATCCAGGTTGCCGTCGTTGTCGTAATCGAAAAATTTCACTCCCCAGCCGCTCATGAGGCGCGTCAACCGCCCGAGTCCCATGGGGCCGGCCAGATCCTCGAATGTCAGATCGTGATTGTTGCGATAGATGGAGTACATCTCCTGATCCACGTTTGTAACGAAGAGATCCTGCCAACCGTCTTGATCGAAATCCGCGGAGTCCACGCCCATGCCGGAGCGCTCGCGGCCAGACTGGCTGTAGGCGACACCCGCATCGAGACCCAGCTCCTCGAACTTTCCGTTGCGTTTGTTGACGAAGAGAAAATTGGCGACCGTGTCGTTGGCAACGAAAAGATCCATCCAGCCGTCGTTATTGACGTCCGTCGCAACGACACCCCAGGCTTTTCCCAGCGCCTTGGCAATGCCGGATTCCTTGCTGACGTCGGTGAAGGTGCCGTTGCCGTTGTTGTGGAAGAGCCAGCTTGCCGCCGGAGCGTAGACGCGCGGAACGCAATAGTAGCGCTCCCCGGTCTTCGCGTCCCCACAGAATTTGTTCTTCGATTTGTCAAAGTCCACGAAGCGGCACACAAATAAATCCAGCCGTCCGTCGTTGTCGTAGTCGAACCAGACGGCGCTGGAGGCCCAGCCGGGAGCTGCTAAGCCGGCTTTCTGCGTAACGTCGGTGAAGGTCCCGTTGCCATTGTTGTGATAAAGAATGCTGCGGCCGTACTGGGTGACGTATAGATCGGGCCAGCCGTCGGCATCGTAGTCGCCAACAGCGACGCCCATGCCGTAGCCTCCGGCGGCGACGCCGGCTTTTTCAGTCACGTCGGTAAACGTGCCATCCCGATTGTTGCGGTAGAGCGCATTGCGCAGTGGCGGATCCGGTGTGAAAAAATCGCACTTGCCGCCGTTGACCAGATAAATGTCCATCCAGCCGTCGTTGTCGTAGTCCAGAAAGGCGCAGCCCGCGCCGGTTGTCTCCGGCAAGTAATAGTCCGGTGATCGGCCGTTCTCATGGCGCCAGGCGAGTCCGCTGGCGGCCGAGGGCACTTCCTCGAAGAGTGGTTTCGGAGTGGCTTTTGGGATTCCCGCTGGGGGGACAGAACGGAAGTGGGGGAGCAAAGAGATGCTCTGGAGTTTGGCCAGGCACCCGCTGCTGGCCAAACTCAATCCCTTGACAAATTGTCTTCGCGTCCAACCTGGCATTGGTTTCTTATGGTGCGTTTTCGTCTGTTTCAGAGCTGCGGATCCCCGTTGGTGCGGCGCATCAGGGGCTGGAAATAATAATACTGTAGTACGACAAAATGAGAAAAGGCACCTCATCGAGGCGCTGAGACGAAGCAATGTTTAGCGGCATTGAAGAACAGTTTTATTTTTACGGAAGGAATACGAGCTTGACAACCATTCGCGGAGCGTCGTACAAGCTTGAGGGAACTAAGTTAAACGGTTACGTCAGTGGTTTTGGCTCGAATTACCTAAATTGCTCAAGATAAATTCTCCCCGATGGGACATCGTGATTCGTTGGGTGTGCACAAGGACTGATAGCTGCGCGACGCCAAAGGAGACTCATGAACAGCACGCTCTGGAAGGCTTCCCTACTGATGGCGGCGGTGCTCTGGCCGGCGAGCGACGCGCGGGCTCAAGCGAGCTACGACTTGCGCTCGCCTGACAACAGCATCGAAGTGAGAATCCGCACGGCAAAAAGCATCCGCTACGACGTGCTGCTGAAAGGCAGAGCCTTGCTGCAGGAGTGCACGCTTTCCCTCGATGTGGATCATAAGAAAATGGGACTCGACCTTAAAGTCATTAGGTCCAACGAGCGCAGCGAGAACCAGATTCTTGAGCCGGCGGTCCGTCAGAAATTCGCGAAGATCCGGGACAACTACAAGGAAATGCGGCTGGAAATGGAGGGTGGCTACGCGGTGGTGTTTCGCGCCTACAACGAAGGCGTGGCCTACCGATTTGAAACGTCCCTCGCGCAGGAACAGGTGGAAATCTACGGCGAAGAGATGACCCTGAACTTTCCGAGCAATTTTGTCGTGTACTACCCGCAGGAAGACAGTTTCTTCTCGCACAACGAACGAAGATACACTCCGCAGCACCTGAGGGAGATCGCGCCGGAGTTCATCGCTTCACTACCGGCGGTGATTGATGTGGGAGAAGGCGCCAAAGTCGCCATCGCGGAGTCGGACGTGGAGGAATATCCCGGCCTGTGGTTGCGCGGCACAGGTGGAAACGGGCTATCCGCAACTTTTCCGCCGTATCCCTTGCACGAAAAACTGGAACGAGATCGGGATTTCAGGGTCGTCGAGAGCGCCGACTACATTGCCACTACCACTGGGAAGCGCACCTTTCCCTGGCGAGTGCTGGGCATCGTCGAAAGGGATGGGGACCTGCTGACCAATCAGCTTGTGTGGCTATTGGAGAAGCCGTCGCAGGTGCAAGACACGTCGTGGATCAAACCGGGAAAAGTCGCGTGGGACTGGTGGAACTACAACAATGTTTACGGCGTGGATTTCAAGGTGGGAGTCAACACGCAAACGTACAAGTACTACATCGATTTCGCCGCGAAATACGGCATCCCCTACATCATTCTGGACGAAGGCTGGTACAAACTAGGAAATGTGCTGGACGTCGTTCCGGAAATCAATATGGAGGAACTGACCGCCTACGCGCGGCAGAAAAATGTGGGGATTATTCTATGGGTGGTGTGGAAGACGCTTGACGATCAGCTGATACCTGCGCTGGATCAGTACGCGAAGTGGGGCATCAAGGGAATCAAGGTTGACTTCATGCAGCGGAGCGACCAACCGGTGATCAATTACTATCACAAGGTGAGCAGGGAAACGGCGAAACGCAAGATGCTGGTGGATTTTCACGGGGACCAGAAGTCGGCCGTCATGACGCGCACGTGGCCGAACCTGATCAGCACGGAAGGAGTGCGCGGGCTGGAGTGGAGCAAGTGGAGCGCTGAAACCGAACCCAAGCACAACGTGACGCTCCCTTTTACACGAATGTTCCTGGGACCGATGGATTACACGCCCGGGGCAATGCTGAATGCGCAGAAGGCGAGTTTTGCTCCGATTTTCAATCGGCCGATGAGCCTGGGGACGCGGTGCCACCAACTTGCGATGTACGTGGTTTATGAGAGTCCCTTGCAAATGCTGTCAGACAGCCCGTCGAATTATTTGCGTGAGCCGGAGACGATGGAGTTTCTGGCGCCCGTGCCCACGGAATGGGACGAAACGAAAGTGCTGGATGCGCGAATCGCCGACTACGTATTGGTGGCGCGGCGAAACGGAGCTGACTGGTACGTCGGTGCGATGACGGACTGGACGCCGCGCGAACTGGAGATTGATTTCTCTTTCTTGCCTGACGGCAAGTTCCAGATGGAAGCCTACCAGGATGGCGCGAATGCCGACCGCAACGGAAGCGACTACAAGCTGCTGAAGAGTCAAGTCAACAAAGGGAGCAAGCTAAAAATTCAGTTGGCGCCGGGAGGCGGTTGGGCTGCCTGACGCCTCACGATTCGCGCGACGCTAGGGTTGAGAACTCTTGCAGCTTGCCGTCCGTCTCGAAAACTGCGGTCTGTGCTAGTAGCCTTTCACTTTGATCACAAAATACGTGAACTCATGCGCGCCATCGAGCACGAGTTGGTGGGGCACGCGAGCAGGAATCCTGACAACATCTCCGGCCGAAAGCTTCTGCCGGGCCCCGCCTTGAATGCTGCCGTTGCGCTTGTCATGAGGCGCGACGGTCTCTCCATTGTCATGGAGGAACAAAAATCGGGGCGCCCTCCTCGAAAAGGCGCCCCGATCCTTCCTCTTCTGCGTGGGGTTAGAAAAAGAGTTTTAGTGCCAATTGACCGATGCGTGGGTCAAAAGCCTGCTTAAGCGCGCCAAAGTTGCCTGTTGAGCTCCTCTTTATGAAGTTCGTATTGCACGAAGCGCCCGTCAAGGAGGTACCGCCTGTGATTAGGCACTCGTCATAATTCACGCGGTTGAAGACATTGAAAAACTCTGCGCGGAACTGCAACTTCACACGTTCGGTGAACGAGAAGTTCTTGCCGAGCCCCATATCCCAGCTATAGAAGCCTGGGAAACGCAAACTTCCCTTGCCAATGTTCCCGAAGGTGCCCGCCGGGTTGGCCACAAACGCTGCGGGATTGATCCAGTCTCGGCAGGATCGAGTAGCCCCTGCGCAAGCTCCAGGGCCATACGCGTTCCCTACCAGATCCGGTCGGTCCTGCCCTAATCCAGTGCGAGAGCCCGCGCCAGTGCTGCTCACTCCCGAAAGCAACGTGATTGGCCGTCCGGTTTGCGCCGATACCAGTCCACTGAACTGCCAACCGCCCAGAGTGTTACGCACGAAACCGTTTGTGTTCGTCAGAGCCGGAAGCTGCCATACGTACGATGCGACAAAGCGATGTTTGTGATCGAACTCGGAAGGTCCATAGTCAAAGTCGTGCCGCAGCGGGTCGTCCCACGGTCGCGCCGAATAGGTTCCATCGAAGCCAAACAGCCCTTGTCCCGGCGGCAAATCATCCATGCTTTTCGAAAACGTGTAGCTGCCGGTGAGCGTCAGGTTTTTTCCGCGGCGCTCGGTAGACAATTGCAGCGAATGGTAGCTCGAATTAATATCGTAGGGAACTACTTGAAGGTCGCCAAACGTGACATCGGTCGCAGGCTTGATGCCATTAAGTCTCCTCACGGCCGCAGTGCACGCTGTCGTCGCGGACGGAGGGCACGGGTCCAGGTTTATCGTTTCACCCAAGTGGTTGGTGCGAGAGCCGACGTATCCCGCGCGCACTAGGAAGCCTGAGGGCAATTGGCGCTCGATCAGAAGGTTCCAGTTGTAGATTGTCGGCACGAGCCATTTGTTGTTCGGATCGAAGCTCACGTAAAGGTCGCCGTTACGGAACGCGGCATTTTGTGGCGGAGGAAGGGTAGCAGGGAACGGATAATTGGCCGTCTGGTCAGAGCATCCCTGGAGGCTCTGGGTAGCTGCCTGCGTGCACAGCGGGTCGCTGAAGGTTCCGGGACTGGCAACGCTGCCCGTCTGCAAGAGGAGCTGGGGGCTGAAAGGGGTCGAATCCACAAAGCGATTGTTGGTGATACCCGGGATTCGCGTGTCGTTGAAGATACCCGCGCCCCCGCGCAGGCTGGTCTTGCTGTCGCCGAAGACGTCCCAAGCAAAACCGATGCGTGGCGCGAAATTGTTCAGACTGCTTCGCAGGCCGTTGTCCGGGAAACCCGCGTCACCGGGGAAGAAGAGCCCGGCGGGCGCGTTAGGAAAGACCGTGGAATGTACGCCGGCAACCAGGTCGGGCAACCGGAACTGGGTCCACCGGTTCTTGACCTCGCGCCAGGGGAGTCCCGGCTCCCAGCGTACGCCCAGGTTTACGGTCAGGCGCCGATTCAGACGAATGTTGTTTTGAATGTAAAGGCCAGCAAAGATGTCGCGGTTATTCTTGAACTCTCCCGCGCCTTGCCGGAAAGCAGGGTTACCGCCGTAGTCCGACAGCTTGCCGGCCGGTAAATTTGTCAGGCCGTTGAAGCTGAATTCTGCTGGTTGGAAGAACTTGTTGTCCAGGTCCACGCGGCTACGCTCGAGCACACCTCCGAAGCGCAGGGTATGCTTACCCAATACCCAGCTAATATCGTCGCTCCACGTGAAGTTGTTGCGGACGAAGCTGGCGGAGGGGTTGTCGCCGAAATTGAACGCCCCGTTGACTCTGATCTGCTGGATGGCTTTCACCGGTTGGAAAGGCAGAGCAACGCCCAAATCCGCCACGCTAATCGCGTTGGCGGCAGGGCCTCGGCTAGCCTTTTCGCGTGAGTAGCTGAAGCGCGCGTCATTCACCAGGCGAGAGCTGAAAACGTGACTCTCATGAAGCAGGACGTTTTGCGAAATGATCGTTGAGCCGTCTCGATAGCTCAGAAAATTCGATGGATCGAACAGCGCACTTCGCTTAAAGCGGTCATAGGCGTAGCGTACCGAGAGCCGGTCGCTCGCTCTGAGTACGTGGTCGACCCGGCCCAAAATGTCGTGGAAGTCCTGCTGGTCCGCCTGTACAAAAGTAACCTGGCCGGTGACGGGGTCACCCACAGGGATACCCTGCAGAAGTTTAATGACCGCCGGATCGGTAGCGGTCGCCCTCTGTGCCGCGGTGGGGACAGTCTGAGTGCTTGGCAACCCCACGTTGCGAAAACGCGTGACCTGGTAGGCACCGAAGAAGAACGTCTTGTCGTGAATAATGGGGCCGCCAAAGGTGCCGCCGAACTGGTTGCGCTTGATTTGATCCCGGCCCTTATCTTTCAAGGGAACTGTCGACCCATCCGCCAGCCTTGCAGTCAAGGGCGCAAAGAAGTTTCTCGCGTTGAAGACCGAATTGCGCACAAACTCAAACACATTCCCATGGAACTTATTGCTTCCGGACTTGGTGATGACGTTCACAACGGCGCCGGCGTTCTGTCCGTATTCCGCACTGTAATTGCTGGTTTGCACGCTGAATTCCTGAAGCGCATCTGGAAACGGAAATGGCTGGTTCACATTCGTATATTCGTCAACGTAGTTGCCGCCGTCCAACTGATAGCTGGTCATATCCTGTCGCGCTCCATTGACAGCAAAGGTTACAGCGCCGGGGAAGGTCTTGGTCGTGCCCTGGTCCGCCCCGCCATTTGGAGCCTGCACCGCTCCTGACGCAGTCAGAGTGAGCGAGGCCGCGTTCCGCCCATTCAAAGGCAGTTCCGTGAGGCGCTCCTCTTCCATTACGTGCTTGAGTGTCGAGGTCGACGTATCGACCTGAAGGGCGCTGCCCGTCACGGTGACGATCTCGGTCGTCGTACCCAGCTTCAGGCCGAAGTTGACCGTGAGCGTCTGATCAGCGAGCAACTTAATGTTGTATTCCTTCGAAGTGCTGAAGCCCGCTGCTTCGACAGTCAGGTTGTACGTCGCGGGCCGAAGGGAGGGTATGACGTAGAGGCCCGCGGTATCGCTAACGGCGGTGCGCGAGAAGGCCGTGCCCTCCTGGGTCGCGACGACTCTCGCGGAAGCAACCGCCGCCCCGCTAGGGTCGGTAACCCTGCCAGCAATGCTGCCAAAGCCTTGCGCGTGCGAAAACAGAGGCGCGAACAGAAGAGCGAAAGGAACAACTAGCACATTCTTCTTCATTTCTCTTTTTCCTCGCGGGCTGCTCGCGACATACGTCTCGACGATCCCCGTCTGTCGCGGCGCTCCGGGCGCCTTGACCACACAGCTACGCCCTTCGCACCATGAATTGAAGGCGGCGCCGCACTCGCTTCGCACCATCACTTTGCTAGATAGTCGCTATCAATTACTTGAATCGATCTCGTGAGGGCACATTAGGAGCAGTGTCACAGCGATGTCAATCCGGAAAATCTAAAGGAGTGGTTTAGCCAGACTAAATCTGCAGTGTTGCTAGCGTCTGGAGCGCGAACATACCCAAACAACACCCGCCATGCTGTCATCAGCCCGGTTTGCAGTTCTCCGGAAGGCAAGGACGATGTCGCCGCCTTCTCCATGGATCGGCACCTTACACGTATCTTTTCTGGACTTCCATTGGGCCCCTTGTCTCTAGGTATGGTTCTCCACTATATTTCGCGCGACATGCCAAGAGAGAAAGATGAGATTGTGAAGCAGTCCGCGGGCCCGAAGGCCTCTTCTCTGCCCAAGAGACGATGGGGTATCGCTGTGCTTCTGGGGTTTGGCGTACTCGTAAATTATTTCGACCGTGTAAATCTCTCGGTCTCCCGGGATGCGCTGCACGCAACGTTTGGGGTCTCCACGGTGATGTTTGGGTATTTGTTGAGCGCCTACAACTGGACGTACGCGGTGCTGCAACTCCCTTCCGGATTGCTGCTGGATCGATATGGTGTGAGGCGCGTGGGCATCGTCAGCACGGCTGTCTGGAGTGTGGCTTCGTTTGGCGCGGCCGTCTCTGCGGGAATCGGCGGCATGTTTGCATCGCGGTTTCTTTTGGGAATCGGCGAGGCTCCGACGTTTCCGGGCAATGCCAAAGCCATTGGCTATTGGTTTCCGGAAAAAGAGCGAAGCCTGGCGACGGCGATGTTTGATTCCATGGCGAAATTCGCCTCTGCGATCGGTGTTCCACTGCTGGGGTTGACGCTCCTGTATTTCGGATGGCGATGGAATTTTGCGGCCACGGGCATCGTCAGCGCTGTGTATTTCGCGCTGTTCTGCATTTTCTATCGAAACCCGAGTGAAGATAAGTTACTGACGGACGCCGAGCGGGAATTCATCAAACGTGGAGGAGCGCAGCCGGAGGACCGGGCACGGGCCGCCAAAGGAGCGCCGCTTGGCTATTTGTTGCGGCAACGGAGAGTTTGCGGACTGGCGCTGGGATTCGCATCGTACAACTACAGCTTCTATCTGTTTCTGACGTGGTTGCCCGACTATCTGGCGACAACACATCATGTCGATCTGCTGCACGCTGTTCTGTACACGAGTGTTCCCTGGCTGTTCGCGACCATCACGGACTTGGTGATCGGCGGATGGCTCGTGGATGCGCTGATACAGCGCGGATGGAATGCGGTGCGCGTTCGCCAAGCGGTCCTGATCGGGGGAACGACGCTGGGCCTGGGGATCCTAGGCGCAGCGCGGGCGTGGACTCCTTTGGAGGCGGTTTTTTGGATCAGCATTGCGCTGGGAGGATTGTCCGCAGCGTCGCCAGTGGGGTGGTCGATTCCTTCGCTGATTGCGCCAAGAGAAAGCGTTGGCACTCTGGGAGGAATCATGAATTTTTGCAACCAGCTCTCGGGGATCACTGCGCCGATTGTCACGGGCTACATCGTGGCGGGGACGCAATCGTTTTCCTGGGCGTTTGCAGCGGCGGCGGCATTCCTTGTCGTGGGCATTGCGGGATATGTCTTTCTTTTGGGGAATATGGAGCCGATTCCCGAGCCCGAGCCGGCGTGAAGCTATCGTCAGTGCGCCGGAGCGTAATGTTTCGCTTTGTTGGCCCTTGAGTTAAACAGGTCGAAGCTTCCATCGGTCGAGGCCGTCAGCTTGAGATAGTTGGCGGCATCCTCGGGTGCCGAAAGATTGGCGATGAAGGGTTCAGGAGCGTTATGCGCAGGGCCGCCCTCTTCGGAGAAATGCAATTGCCACAGATCTTCGAGGTGCGGCGATGCCTTGATGATGTCCCAGGCGGAAGGCGTTCCGCCTTTTTTTGCACCATTGTCCATGATGGCCACGCGAGGATCGATTCCGTACACCAGCGCGGGGCTGCTGCTCTGAAACCAGCCGTGATGAGAGACGATATAGATATCGATTTTGCCGAGCTTGTTCCTCGGACACATCAGTTCCATCTCTTTATCCCAAGTCAGGTCGCCCAAGTCTAAAAGTTTGAGCTTGCCGAAGGTGATCAGCGTTCCCAGAGAACGCGGATTTTCGGTTTGGTCTGCAGGACGTTGCTCGGAGCTTTTGCAGGCGGCGTTTTCCGCGCCGGCTCCCGGCAAAGGTTTATCAATCAAGGCACCGT
>WNFR01004282.1_pt1 | contig 14681 bp, 15 predicted proteins | sample 5400221 | NCBI WGS metagenome assembly WNFR01 (sample SAMN13153357, study PRJNA577476) | soil metagenome | isolation source: 40 cm soil under Madrone tree | place: USA:California | collected 2016-06-14 | reverse complement strand
AATCGAGCGGACTCGCAATTTTTGCATCATCGCGCACATCGATCACGGCAAAACGACATTGTCGGACCGATTGCTCGAGACCACAGGCACGATCCACGAGCGCGACAAGCAGGATCAATTGCTCGATTCCATGGATCTCGAGCGTGAACGCGGGATCACAATCAAAGCGCATCCGGTAGCGATGCGTTACACGAGCAAATCGGGTGAAACATATCGCCTGAACCTGCTTGACACGCCGGGGCATGTCGATTTTGCCTACGAGGTTTCGCGAAGTCTGGCCGCGTGCGAAGGCGCGCTGCTAATTGTCGATGCCGCGCAGGGGGTCGAGGCGCAAACGGTGGCGAACGTGCACCTCGCGCACAAACAAGGCCTGACCATTGTGCCGGTCATCAACAAGATCGACCTGCCGAACGCCGACGTCCCGAGCGTAGATCGACAATTGGAAGAAATTCTCGCGATCCCGTCGGAGGAAGCGATTCATGCCAGCGCCAAGATGGGAATCGGAATCGAGGAGATCCTGGAAGCAATCGTGCACCGGATCCCGGCGCCGCAGAAACCGAAAGACGAAACTTTGCGCGCGCTGGTGTTCGATTCGGTGTTCGATGTTTATCGCGGCGTCATTGGCCACGTGCGGGTGGTGTCGGGCAAAATGGCACCGGGCCAGGCGATCAGGATGATGAGCAACGACGGACGCTATGAAATCAAGGAAGTCGGCGTGTTCACGCCGAAGATGTTTATGCAACCGGGGCTAAGCGCAGGCGACGTCGGCTATTTCATAGCCAACATCAAGAGCATCGCCGACATGAAGATCGGCGACACGATCACCGACCAGCGTAATCCGGCGCGCGAGCCGTTGCCGGGATTCCAGGAAATTCATCCAATGGTGTTCAGCGGGATCTATCCGATCAACACCGGTGACTTCGAACATTTGAAAACCGCGATTGGGAAGCTGCGCTTGAACGATTCGGCCTTCGTTTACACGCCGGAAAGCTCGGTTGCGCTCGGTTTCGGGTTTCGTTGTGGGTTTCTCGGCCTCCTGCATATGGAAATCATTCAGGAGCGATTGCGCCGGGAGTACAATATGGACATCATCGCGACAAGTCCCAGCGTGGTATACGAAGTGGTGAAGACGCGCGGCGAAACCTTCTTGATCGACAATCCTGCGCATCTGCCGGATCCAAGCCAGATCAAAGAAATTCGCGAACCGATCGTGAAAGCGTATGTGCTTTGCCCGAACGAAAACATCGGCGACATCTTGCAATTGATTTTGGAAAAGCGCGGGCAAATGGACCACACCGAGACACTGGACACGCGCCGGGTGATGTTGCATTGCGAGTTACCGCTGAACGAGATCCTGGTCGATTTTAACGACAAGATTAAATCGATCACCCGCGGTTACGGCTCGATGGATTACGAGCACACCGGTTATCGGGCGGCGAAATTGGTGAAGCTTGATCTCCTGGTGAACGGCGAACCGGTGGACGCGTTTTCGACCATCGTGCACAAAGACCGCGCGGAGGCGAGGGGACGCCAACTGGCGGCGAAATTGAAGGAAGTGATTCCGCGCCAGCTTTATCAAGTGGCGATCCAGGCGGCTATCGGCGGAAAAATAATTGCGCGGGAGAGCGTTTCAGCCTTGCGAAAAAACGTGACCGCGAAATGCTACGGCGGCGATATCACCCGGAAGCGGAAATTGCTCGAGAAACAAAAAGAAGGAAAGAAACGGATGAAAAGCATCGGTAAGATCAATATTCCGCAAGAGGCGTTTATCGAAGTGTTAAAGGCACAATGAACCTTTTTGTCATTCCGAGCGGAGTCGAGGAATCTCTTACTGTTTCTGGATCAGAAATATCTTGAGATGTCTCGACTTCGCTCGACATGACAGCAGACACGGGTAGTTGTCGATCTTAGACCATGTTTACACCGCGTTACGTGAAACACAGCAAGCTCCTGCTGCGGCATGCGCAGAAATATCTGCGCTACAAGCAGGACGTGCTACCCGAATCGACAGCAGAGGAAATCAGCGCGGGCATGCGGCGGCTGCAGGCGGCGTTGCGTCAACGCGATCGCAAACAGGTCGAGACTCGAGCAGAGGAGCTTGACGCGAGGCTGCACAAGCTGATGCCGGTTACGTGGGAATCGCACTGGCGGGAAAATTGCGAAGTGATCCTGGTCGCGATTGTAGTGGCGGTGGGAATTCGTTCCTATTTTTTGCAACCGTTCAAAATCCCCACCGGTTCAATGCAACCGACACTCAACGGAATCATCGGTCACGAAATAAAAGCGCCAACACCGCTGCCGAGTTTTCTTCAGCAGATCGCTGAATTCGCGGTGCGCGGCCGAAATTACATCAACGTCGTCTCTCGCGAGGACGATCAAGTCCTGCAAGTGGAGCAGAAAAAGTATTTCTTTTTCTTCACGTTCTCCCGTCTCATTTGTCAGAACCAAAAATTTCTGGTTTACGCGTCACCGGAAACATTGCGCCACGATTTCAATGTTTTTCCCGGACACACTTATCGCCGTGGCGAGGTCATTGCCCGCGGCGCGGTCGACACCGGCGATCAGGTTTTTGTGGACAAGTTCACCTATAACTTTGTCAAGCCGCATCGTGGTGACGTCTTTGTTTTCCGAACGAATAATATTCAATTAATCTCGGCCGATCCGGAAGCGGGCCAGCCCTTTTACATTAAGCGGCTGGCCGGCGTGCCGGGAGACACGCTTCGGATCGATTCGCCGCTTCTTTTTGTGAATGGAAAAATCGCGGAAGGCTACGGATTCAAGCGGGTGATGGACCCGCACGACGGTTATCATGGTTATTCGAATCCAGGTCCAAATGCCAAGTATCTGACCAGTTCCGAGGCCACTTTTCACGTGCCGAACCGCAGTTACTTCGCTCTTGGCGACAATAGTTACAATTCATCCGACAGCCGCTACTGGGGGCTGGTCCCGGAGGAAAATCTCGTCGGTCGCGGCGTAGTCGTTTACTGGCCGTTCGCTCCGCACTGGGGTTTCATTCGGTAGGCGACTCATGCTTTCCAGCCTGCCGCGCGTGTATCCGCTGCTGGGGTTCTTTAGCGGGTATGTCATCGTTATGCTTTTCAACCCGGTGCGGCTGGCATTGCGCGATGGCTTTCGCTGCATTCTTCGTTACAAGCGCATCTGGCTAACTTTTGCGCTCCTCGGGTTCGCTTATTTTATCTTTCAATTTTCGACCTTCACTCCAATCGAAAACCTGGCCGATCTTGATTTGACCCAGGTCGCATCGCTTCCCGGTTGGCATTGGCCGACGTTTGCCGAGATCTGGCGGGAAACCCCGCTGCCGGCGCTGGAAGGTGTCGCCGGAATTTTCGACAACGCGACCACAACTTACCCGCTCTCAGTGGTGGCAGCGGTGTTGATCGTAATGAACTGGCGCGGATTGCACGGTGCCCTGGTGCGCGCACTGCAAAGACGTTACCGTTTCGGTGGCTATCTCATTTATTTGGTCCTGATCTTGAGCGCAATCGCATCGCTCGCGAAACCGATTGTTTTTCAAGGTCTACCGATCTGGGGCGGCTTACTTCCAGCCGGAGGAGTGCTGCAAATTTCGGCCAGCGTCGACGCCGCGGCGTTCATCTTCGAATATCTTTTTGGCGTTTACATTCAGGTTTATCTGATCACCGTCTGCTTTGCCTGGATCCGAGGCTTGAGTTTCGAAGAGGGCGAGCTTTTCCGGTTCGCCATGCGCCGGTTCACTTATGTTTTGGAATGGGCGGGGATTGTCGTGCTGGTAAGCACGCTCATCGTGAGGATGCCGTTGCTTCTCGCCTACTTCATGAATGTTCCCGACGTTCTCGATTATTTACCGATTGAGCGCGTAGTGATGTGCGGATTGATTCTCGCTTTTAGCTCCGTGCAGATTTCGCTCGCACTGCGTAACGAAAGCTTGCGCGAGGCGATCCGCGCGCATCGAGAATTCATCCGGCAAAACGCGGCGCGATTCGGCTGGTTCTTGCTCATCTGCGCGATCCACTTTTTCTTTCTTACCGCCGGCGACGCCATCGTGCGTGGGGCCATTGCCGACCGGCTCGTCCCGCTCATTCTTTGGAAATCCATTTTTGTTTGTGTGCGCGGCTTCATCACCGGCTGGCTGCTGGCATCCTGGGTCTGCCTTTTTCGGCGCGGTGAGACAGGCGAAGTCTATAAACAGAGTTGGATCCAATATTAGATCTTGGATTCAAGCCGATCGTGAACGCCGCGAAAATTACTCGCCAAAGCAAATCGAACCTGGCCCTGGCGTTTATTTCGTTAGGCCGGGAACGTCGCCGCGACATCACAACGTTTTATGCGTTTTGCCGCGTGATTGATGACATCGCCGACGATGTCGATCTTAGCGCGGAAGAAAAAGAACGTCGGCTCAAAGAGTGGCGCCAACGGCTGCGCAGTTCCACCGCGAACGAGCCGGCGCTGGCCCACGACATCCGTCATTTGATCGACAAATACTCGTTCGCGCCCGAGATGCTCGAGGAGATCATCGCCGGCGTGGAAATGGATCTTAGCATCACGCGTTACGCTACGTTCGAGGAGCTGCGACTTTACTGTTATCGGGTGGCCAGCGCGGTTGGCTTGGTCAGCATCGAAATTTTCGGATATGGCAATGCGGCCTGCAAAGATTACGCGATTCAACTCGGTCTCGCTTTGCAGATGACCAACATCATTCGCGATGTCGGAAAAGATTTGCGCGCCGGCCGGGTCTATTTGCCGCAGGAAGATTTAGCGCGCTTCCATTATTCGGAAACGCAATTGTTAGATCGACAATATAACGAGCAGTTCGTGCAGTTGATGGAGTTCGAAGCCAAGCGCGCCCGTGAATTTTTCACACAGGCGGCCACCTTGCTCCCGCGCGAAGATCGACGGTCGATGGTAGCGGCCGAGATCATGGCTTCGGTTTATCGTGGGCTGCTGCGTCGAATGGAACGCGACAGGTTTTGCGTCTTCGAAAAGGAATATCGACTGAGTAAGCTGGAGAAAGCCGGCCGGGTTGCGACCCAGCTTCTTAAGGTTTTTTGAATTTGTGTTTGGAACGTCCGTCTGATGTCATAGCTTCGAATTAATATTGAGATCACTATGAAAAAATACTTAGCAGTTATTTTAGCAGCGGTTGTGGGTTGTTTTGTCCTAAGTTTGAGCACAGCGATGGCGCAGGGTTACGGCAGAAACACGGCGAGTGGAGGAGCTACGCCGGCCGGAAGCCCTGGTGGAAAGGCTAGCGCGGATGCGAAAAAACCTGGGACGGTATTAACGGGTGGTGCCATCGTGGCAACACCCATCACCAAAGAAGAAGCGGCTAAGAAGTATCCGTTGCCCGGTGGAAAGAACTATCCGGCAGGCGACCGAGACATTCACAAGCCTTCTGGTTGGGTCAACAGTCCCTACTCGCGCGACGTGTATGACTGTTCCAATATCGCACGCGGAGGGCTTGTCCTTGACACTCATGTGAACAAACTCTTTACCCGACCATAGAATTGAACGTAGGGGAAGCGCAGTTTGGGAATAGCGCCGCGAAATGTTGAATTTCGCGGCGCAACGTTTGCCTCACTTGCACGGTTCAATTCGTCGACGAAGATCACTTATGAACAAAAACTTTTTCGCAGTTGTTTCGAGCGTCGCGCTCGTATCCGCGCTTTTGAATTCGTGTGACACGCCCGAAGGCCAGGGCGCGGGCTACGGCGCAGCGACTGGCGCGATCATCGGCGCAGCTGCCACTGGTAATGTTCGCGGCGCGGCCATAGGCGCAGCGGCCGGCGCGGCCGCCGGCGCTCTGATCGGACACGCAATTGCCGAAGATGACGCGCGACGTTACGGTCCGCCGCCAGAGGGGGGCTTTCCTTTTGCACGACCGGCTGGCGGGCCCGGAATGTTTTATAGTCCGTACACTGGACGGGTTTACGATCTTCGCGGTGTTCCGCCAGGCGGATTAACTCGCGACATCGATAACGGCCGGCTTTTCCGCAGGCCGTAACGAAAATAGATTCCTTCGCTCAACGCGTTGGTCCCGCAATTGCGGGGTCAACGCGTTTTCTTTTGCAGCGCGTCCACTAGCTTCCTGGCTTCGTCGGTCATCTTTAACAATTCCGGCCATTGCCGGTGATAATTCTCGCCCGGCAGCTTGCGCGTGGCGTCGAAGCCCATGTGCGAGCCGATATTTTGTTCGGTCGGCGCATGATCGAGTGAGTCGTTTGGATTTTTGATGACCGTTGTGTCGCGAGCGGGATCGGTATTGGCGCACAACCGAAACAGCACTTCGCTCGTGTTGTGCACATCGCAATCTTCGTCCACCACCACGATGTATTTGCTGAACATCATTTGTCCCATCCCCCAGAGTCCATGCATGACCTTGAACGCCTGATACGGGTATTGTTTTCGAATGCTCACGAACACGAGATTGTGAAAAACGCCTTCCGGGGGGAGCGTCATGTCCACCAACTCCGGGAAATTCATTTTGAACACCGGCAGAAAAATGCGGACAGTCGCGTCGCCCAGATAAAAGTCTTCCATTGGCGGAATGCCCACGATTGTTGTCGGATAAATCGCATCTTTGCGGTGCGTGATCGCCGTCAGATGGAAGACCGGGTAATCTTCCACCGCGGTGTAGTAGCCGGTGTGGTCGCCAAACGGACCCTCCGGCCGCATCTCGCCCGGTTGCACATAACCTTCCAGGACGAAATCGACATCTGCCGGTACATCGACATCGATCGTTTTGCAGCGTACCAGCTCCACTGATTTCTTTCGCAAAAATCCGGCGAACAAAATTTCGTCGAGTCCGTCCGGCAACGGCGCCGTCGCAGCAAATGAATAAGCCGGATCGCCGCCGAGCGTGACCGCAACCGGCATCCGCTCGTTCTTTTCGTAATAACGTTTGCCATGGCGCGCACCCACTTTGTGGATTTGCAAATGCATCGCCGTCGTTCTCGCATCAAAAACTTGCATGCGATAAACGCCGACATTGCGCGCGCCGCTTTCCGGATCGCGAGTATGCACATTCGGTAAGGTGATGAAACGGCCGCCATCTTTCGGCCAGCACTTTAGAATCGGCAGGTCGCCGAGTGAAAAACTGCTGTCGTCTTCGGCCCCGATCTTGTGCACGACCTCCTGGCAGGTGCCCTCCTTGACCTGTTTCGGTCGCGCATGCAGCAGATGAATTCCTTGTTTGAGCAAGTTCCAGCCTTCGCGTAAATCGGTTGGCGGTTTCGCTTTCAGAATGAGCTGAATTTCTTGGGCGATCTCGTCGATGCTGTCGCGCCCGAGCGCCATCGCAATCCGCTTGCGCGAACCCATCGTGTTGATCGCGACGGGAAACGCGGATTTTTTCCCATCGACGATCGGCTGCTCGAAGAGCAGCGCTTTACCGCCACCGGGCGATTTCATCTCGCGATCCGCCCATTCCGCAATCAACAGGTCGGTATCGACCGGAACCGTAATGCGATTTAGCTCGCCGGCACGATCGAGCGCTTCGATGAACTGTCCAAATGAGCGGTAAGCCATTGGTGACGCGTGCCGCTACACTGATGCGCTCTGCGCTCCAACGCGATCAGAATTTTAATAGCGATACGGCGGAACTAAATATTGGAACGACATCACCCGGCCATTGGAAAAGGTGACCGTTTTATAGGGGACGGGAATGCTCGGCGGAATGTAGGAATAATAAAAGGGATCGTAGAACGGGTCACCGAAGAAGACGAAACTGCGATGGTGATGTGCCCGCACCAGGGCGACGCTGCCAAATCCGTAGCCAAATCCGTGGCCATGCCCGTATGGGCCATAAGGATACCCGTAACCACCGTAAGGAGCAGTGGCATAGGTGATGTAAATCCAGGTTTCAGTCGAGCGCCCGCGCATGTTACCCACCGCTTTTTGTTCCGGCGAGCCCCAGGCCACCCAGACCGCATTCTGCGGCATGCCCGCGCGGATTTTTCCCTCTTTTACCAGTGCTTGGTCGCTTGGGGAAAGGCTGTTGAAGATTTCAGGATGATCCGAAATGCGCGATTCGGTTGTTGCGCAACCGGCGAAAACTAATGCGCTGCCCAGCATTCCAAGCGCAAGCGCGCGGGAGAAAAATTGTCGCTTCATAGGAAAACCATATGCCTCCAAAATTTTGAGTCAATCGTGCCGCTTCCTTGATTCAACTCCACGTTGCCGGTAACGTTGCGGCCAAATGGAAGATCGCTTCGGCCACCGGATTTCCTATCTGCGCGTCTCGATCACCGACCGTTGCAACGAGCGCTGCACGTACTGCATGCCGCAGGAGTTGCAGGAATGGCTGCCGCGCGAAGAAATCCTTACTTACGAAGAAACGCTGCGCCTCATCCGCATCGCCACCGATCTCGGCGTGACAAAAATCAGAGTTACCGGCGGGGAACCGCTCACCCGGCGCAATGTAATCGATTTCATTGGCGAAATTCCGAAGATTTCGGGCCTCAGTGATATCGGTCTTTCGACCAACGGAACATTACTGAATCGGGAAGTGACGCCGGGCAAGAAAATGGCAGCAGCGTTGCGAGATGCCGGCGTCCGATCGGTCAACGTCTCGCTCGATACGTTGGATCGACATCGTTATTCGGAAATCACCGGCCGCGATTTTCATGGTCAAGCTTTGGACGGAATCGACGCCGCCATTGCTGCCCGATTTGATCAGATCAAGCTGAACGCGGTCCTGATGCGTGGTCGCAACGAGGACCAGCTGATCCCGCTCACCGAATTCGCGGCGTCGCGCAATCTGATCCTGCGCTTTATCGAAATGATGCCCGTGAGCACCACTGAAGTGCTTGACGAAAAAAACTTTCTCCCGATTGCCGAAGCGAAACGGACAATTGAATCGCGCTACGGCAATTTGATTCCGGAGCCGTCGTTTCGCACTAATGGTCCCGCTACTTATTTCCGAGTTCCAAATCGCGAGCAACGCATCGGATTCATTGGCGCGATGACCAACCTGCACTTCTGCGAGAGCTGCAACAAGCTGCGCCTGACCTGCGATGGGAAACTGCGGCCTTGCCTCGGCAGTTATCTTGAGTTCGACATCATGAAGCCGCTCCGGGCCGGTGCCAGCGACGATGAGTTGCGCCAGTTCTTTCTGGATGTTGTCGATCGAAAACCGGAGCAACACGATTTCCGAGATAATTACCAACCGGGCCGCAAGATGGTTGCCATCGGCGGCTGACGATGCGGCGCTTTACCCACATCGCTGAGGACGGCCGCGCCCAAATGGTCGACGTTTCAGCCAAGCCGCTAAGCACCCGCGCCGCCATCGCCTTTGGAAAAATTTGTCTTCAGCGCGGGACACTCGATTTAATTTCCAAAGATAAAATTGCGAAGGGAAATGTTTTCGCCACGGCACGAATCGCAGGCATTCAGGCCGCGAAACAAACCGCGCAACTCATCCCGCTCTGTCATACCCTGCCGCTCGCCGAAGTTAAGATCGACATCGTCACTTCGAGTGACGGGGCAGAAGTAACATGTACTGCGCGAACCGTGGCTCAGACCGGCGTCGAGATGGAAGCACTCACCGGCGTCGCCGTTGCGCTGCTCACCATCTACGACATGTGCAAAGCGGTCGACAAAGGGATGCAGATCTCGGATGTGCGGTTGGTTAAGAAAACGAAATCCTGAGACATCGTTATGCAAATCGTTGTCGGAATCATTACGATTTCTGATCGGGCCAGCGCGGGCGATTATAAAGATCTGGGCGGACCGGCTCTGAAAGATGTGGCGCAGAATTCGGGATGGCAGGTGCTCTGCGAAACGGTTGTCCCGGACGAAACGAATCGAATCCAGGAAACGATTCGTTCTTTTTCCAAACAAGGCTGCAGTCTTATTCTCACTACTGGCGGAACCGGAATCGCACCGCGCGACGTTACCCCGGAAGCGATCCGCGCGATCATGCGCGTAGAGCTGCCCGGTTTCGGAGAAGTGATGCGCGCTGAGTCGATGAAAATTACGCCCAACTCAATTCTGTCGCGCAACCTGGCCGCAATTGTCGATCTCTCACTCGTGATTGCGCTCCCAGGAAAACCGAGCGGCGCAGTGGAATGTCTCGGCTTCGTTGCCGGCGCGATCCCGCATGGCGTCGCGCTCGCGCAGCGGGCGCCGACTTCGTGCTGAACGGCGAACCGGAGGCGAGGTAGGGGCGGTTTACGCGGCGCCAGCAAATGCCAGTCCGGCTCGGACTTCAATCCGGAAAGATCAGAAGTTTCATCATCTGCTCACCAAACTCGGTAAGATGCGCGCGAGCAGGCGGCCCGGTGGCGACGCCGTTTGTTAAATAAGAAGCGTTGAGAGAACTGCTTTTGACGTAGACAATTTTCGGCAGCCTGACCCGGCGCGCGCTTGGCTCAATTTTGAAAGGAAGACCACTGCGTGTGAACGAAACGTCCCAGGATGCAGGATTCACGATCGCATTTGCGCTGACCATCCACGGATAAAGTTTGGGCAACTCGAAATAGCGCGATTTGGGGATCGCCACTTTGTAGAACATTTCTTCCTCCGCCAGGAATTGCGGAATGGTGAGCGAAGGTTTTTCACGCAGCGCGAGATAGAGCCGTGCGATGTCCATGCCGGCGAGATTGATTCCGTTGTAAATGCCTTGGTGATTCGGATCCTGTTCGTGGCAGTTGTCGTACCACGCTTGGAAATGATGGCTGAGCATCAGGTTGAGTTCTAAATGAAGATGGGCGCGCTCCTGATTGATTCCTTCTCCGGTGTAACCCATCACCGCAATGTGTTGTCCGCGTTGCACAGTTTGTCCGACTTGCGCGTCGATCGCCCTTAGATGTCCGTACAAACTGTAATAGGGTGATCCGTCCCAACGGTGTTCGATCACGATGTATTTGCCGTAGTTTGAATATCCGGGCACGAAATTCGTGTGCACGACTTTGCCATCAGCGATCGCGCGCACTTCGTCGAGCGGTTCGCCGTTGGCATCGCGATGGACTGGTTTGATGTCGATCCCTTCATGAAACCGCGTGTAAATAATGCCGGCCGACGTCTCGACCGGGTCGCGGACAAAACCATATCGGCCTCCTTCCCACGGCCTCGATTTTTCTCCATGATAATCGCGCTCGACGTATTGGTAGAAGTCGGGGCCGCCCCCGTGAAAAAGCGCGTCGTTATCGGTGGGCAGGGCAAAATCGACAACCTCCGTTTCGCTTTGCGCGATGATCGAAAAGTTCGGGACGATGAGCGCGAGCAACGCCGCAATGAACAAACGCATCGGCGCCTATCGTTTCTTCTGGCCGATCAGACGCCAGTCTTTTTTCATCGATTCGATGTCGGTGGCGCGTAGCCCGTCGGCGACGTAAATTCTGCCGTCGGAGACGCGCTTGTCGATTTGCATCTCGGCGATTGGCCGGCCGTTGATGAAAATAAAAAGCAAACTGCCGCGTCGCTCGATACTGAGCGCGTCGAGGACCAGACGACCGTGCTCGTCGAGTTGAAGAAGCGCGCCGTAGCTTCCACTTGTTTTGGAATATGGATAAAACGCCTCCACGTCGCGCTCACTCAGACGCGGCATCTTTTCGATCGCGATCTCCTTCCCGGAGAGTTTTGCGCGGACTGATGTCGCAAAAACAGTTGTGTCGCTAGGATTGGCTTCGGTATGCACGCGAAACATGCAATGTCGATCTTTTGCCAAGGCGAATGGGGCCGTGAAAAAGGTCAGAAACAGACTCGCGAGAAGCAATTTCATAGCCGATTGATAAAGTTGGATTTACAATCCGCTGTTTAAGTTGCCCATGATCCGCCGCGTCGCCACCTCAGTTTTAATCTTCGCGATTTCTGCGCGCCTCTCCGCGCAGGAACCCGCCGCGCCGCCTACGCCGGCCACAACAACGACGATGCAAAAGCGAGGCTTCTTCGGCCGCATTCTGCACCCGTTTTCCTCGTCCGAGGTCATGCCAAAATATAAAGACCCGAAACTGCGCGGCCTAATTCTGGAACTGCAACTCAGCCCGCAACCGGTCAAGCTTTCCGAAGTTCGCCAGGTCGAAATTAAAGCGACCTTGACCAACCAAGCAAAGGGCGCGATCACGCTCGATTTTCCAACCAACCAGCGGATTGAAATCTATTTGATGAATTCCGCGGAAGTCGTTCTGACCAAGTGGTCCGATAATCATGCCGTCAATGAGAAACCCAGCCTTGTTCTGATTAATCCCGGCGAGCACGTCGAATACAAAGAAACCATTTCCACGCGGGATCTCACACCGAACAAGGTCTTCATCGCGGAAGTTTTCTTTCCCAAATACCCCGACCTCCGCATCCGCCAGAAATTTCTCACCGAACCGTGACGGCGGTGCGACTCTTCGCTGATTGCCACATGCATCCGCAGGGGCATCGGGTGCAGCCGTATACGCAGGAGCTCTTGCAGCCGTGGGTGAATTCGGCGCGTGGACGGGGACTGACCGACATCGCGTTCACCGATCACGATCGTCACCACGCCGGCGTCGATTTCGATGAGATCGACAAACTGCGCGAGAAAAACCCGGACGTGAAAATCCGCGCCGGCATCGAGCTCGATAACGACCCCGAAACTTCCGCGGCGGGCCGCAAATGGGTGGAGAAAAATTGGGAGGGTCTCGATTTCGTGCTCGGCTCGGTGCATTACCTTGAGCGCGACGATCAGATGTTCGACAGCGTGCCGGCCGGCGCGGCGCAATTTGAGAATCGCGACATCGACGAAATTTATGCGGATTATTTTCGTCGCGTGCGCGAGATCGCAGCGACGGGTCTAGTCGATTGCCTTGCTCATCTCGACTTAATTAAGATCCACGGCCATCGGCCGAACACGAACATCGAATCGATCGCTGAAGAAACGCTCGATTTCATTCGCGAGCGCAATCTGGCGATCGAACTTTCCACTGCCGGCTGGCGCAAACCGGTGAACGAACTTTATCCAAGCGACGAAATCATTCGGTTAGCAGTGAAGAAGGGAATTCCACTCACCACTGCGTCCGACGCGCATTCACACGCGCAACTCGGCGAAAACTTCGAGCGTCTCGCGGAGAAGATGTCGATATTGGGTATCCGCGAAGTTTGCGTTTTCGAAAAACACAGACCGCACAGGCGCGCTCTTCTGTAGAGGCGGCCGTGTCGGCCGCAATTAATTAGAAATGAAGGCGACACGCCTGCCACTACACTTCAAAGCGGCCACAGGCCGGTTGCTACATCCCCAATCCCGGCATTCCCAATCCTCCGGTGATCTTGCTCATCTCGGATTGGGCGAGCGCTTTGCCTTGCTCGATCGCCTGCTTGACGCCAGTCAGCACAACTTCCTCCAGAAATTCCACGTCGTTTGGATCGACAATCTCCTTGTCGATCTTGATTGAGAGCACGTCGCCCGCGCCGTTCGCGGCCACCTTCACTTTTCCGCCGGCTGCGCTTACTTCCACCGTTTTCTCTTCCAGCTCGGCCTGGGTTTTGGCCATTTGCTCCTGCATCTTTTGCGCCTGCTTCATCAGCTTGTTCAAATTCATAGGCTTTAGGATTTGATTTCGCCTTTAAAGATTTGGAGCGCTTCTTGGATCAACGGGTCGTCTTTGAATTCGTCGGCACGTTTTGATGATTGCTCAGGCCTGCTTTTGGCCGCTAATCCCTCTTTAGCGACAAACTTTACCGTCAAATCGCGGTGGCTCGCTTCCTTTAATAAGGTCTCGAGTTGCCGCCGATTGTTCGCGCTGGCCAGCGTTTCGATCGCCGATTTTTCGGCTGGTGGATAGCCGAGCTGAAAGTAGCGGCCATCGATTCCAATCGGACTCACCGATTCGCTCAATGTTCGCAAAAATCCTTTTTGGGGGATTTTTGCGCAGACTTCTCGCCAAATCTTTTCCGGATCAACAACCGCATTGGTTGCCGGCGGCGACTCGGCTACCCGAGGAGCTGTAGAGGCGGCCGTGCCTGCGACGCCGAAGCCGGACGAAGGCGCGTCGGCCGCGGGCTTTTTGGAAGTGCCGCGGTCAACGACCGCGGCTACAGGGCTGCCTCCGCGCAGCGCGCTCAAGTTCTCGATCACTTCATCGAGTGTCGCCTGACTCAAACTTTGGATCGCTTTGATGATCGCCACTTCGAAATGAAGCTTTTTGTTCGGCACCCATTTCATCCGGCTTTCCGCTTGCGCAAATTGATCAATCAGCTCGAGCAGCCGGTCGTTCGCGATCAATTCCGATTGCGCCGCCAGCGATTTCTGCAATTCAAGATCGACATCTTCCTTCAGCGCGTCCGGTTTGGCTTTGAAAACGAGGAGATCGCGCAGATAGGCGATCAAGTCCGACATGAGCCGCATCATGTCCTTGCCCGCCTCGCATTGCTCGTAAAGAACGTCGAGCGCAGCCGCGGTGTCGCCACCCAGAATTTTTCCGGTAAGATCGACCACCGTTTGCTCGCTGGTGAATCCGAAAACATTCAGGACGTCGGCCTCGGCAATTTTTTCGCCGCAAAACGCCACCAGTTGATCGAGCATCGACTCCGCGTCGCGCAGGCCGCCTTCCGCGCCGCGCGCGATGGCATGTGCCGCGGCTGGTTCGAGCGTGATTTTTTCCTTCCCGGAAATGAACTGCAAATGTTCGGCAATTAATTTCGCCGGAATACGACGGAGATCGAAACGCTGGCAGCGGCTGACAATTGTCGCCAGCACTTTTTGCGGCTCGGTTGTGGCG
>WNFR01015497.1_pt1 | contig 14688 bp, 17 predicted proteins | sample 5400221 | NCBI WGS metagenome assembly WNFR01 (sample SAMN13153357, study PRJNA577476) | soil metagenome | isolation source: 40 cm soil under Madrone tree | place: USA:California | collected 2016-06-14 | reverse complement strand
ATCGCGGTGGTCACCGACCACGAGATGCACGATCCGGTATTCCCCAACGGTTGTGCCATCTGCGAAGTCGAAGTCGATCCCGAAACCGGCGAGGTTGCCCTCACGCGTTATGCCTCAGTTGACGATGTCGGCCGTTGCATCAATCCGCTGATCGTCCATGGCCAGACCCACGGCGCGATCGCGCAGGGTGTTGGGCAAGCGCTGTGGGAGCAGTGTTACGTCGATCGCGAGTCCGGCCAGCCGCTCGTCGGCTCACTTATGGACTACGGTGTGCCACGGGCGGATACGCTGCCGCCGTTCGTGACGGAGATTGCCGAGGTCCTCTCTCCCACCAATCCGCTCGGGATCAAGGCGGGCGGCGAAGGCGGCACCACTGCGGCGCCGGCGGTGGTGATCAGCGCGATCGTGGACGCATTGCGCGATTACGGCGTGCGCGACATCAAGATGCCGGCGACGCCTTACCATGTGTGGAAGACGATTCAGGACGCTATGCCAGCTGGAAGAGGGATCGAGGCATGAGGCGAGTCGGGGCCGTCATGCGATCGTTGCGCCGGCAGCGCCGTGATCTCAGCGCAGTGCTGAGCGCTCTCATGCTCACGTTGGTGCTCGCCCCGGCCTCGGCGTTGGCGCAGCCGTCACAAAAGCCGATTCAGATCATCGTTCCGTTCGCGCCGGGCGCATCGGCCGATGGCGCCGCGCGCATCGTGGCGAACGAACTCGGGCCCCGTCCTGGGCGGCAGGTCGTGGTCGAGCACCGGGCGGGCGCCGAGGCGCACTCGGCCTGCAGATGCTCGCGAAGTCTAGCCCCGACGGTGACACGTTGGGCGTCGGCGCGACCGGTGCGCTGCTGCTCAATCCGAACTTGCCGAGCAATCCCGGACCCGACCTGTTGCGCGAGCTTACGCCGGTGGCCAAGCTCATCGACGTCGCGATCGTGCTCGTCGCAAATCCATCGAGCGGGCCGAAATCCATCATCGAGATGATCGAGCGCTCGAAAGCACGCCTGGCGGGCTGACCTATGGCTCGACCGGCACCAATACCAGCCAGCACCTCTCGATCGAGCTGCTCAAGCGCGCGACCGGCGCCAACCTCGTCCACGTGCCGTATCGCGGCAGCGCCCCCGCGGTGGTCGACCTCATCGCCGGACAGATTCCGCTGGCCTCCGTCGACCTCACCTCCGCTTATCCGCATATCCAGGCGGGGCACGTGATCGCGCTGGGGCTCATCGACGGCAAACGGTTTCCAGTGGCGCCGGAAATTCCAACCATCGCCGAGAGCGGTGTGCCGGGCTTCGGGCGCGCATCGGGATTCATCGGGCTGTTTGCCCCGGCAGGGACCCCGGCTCCAGTCATCAAAAAGCTCTCGCGCGAAGTGGCGGCCATTCTGGCGACGCCCGCCGCCCAAGTAACCGCCCGCACGCTCGCGGCCGCGGTGGCTTACGAGGACGATGAGACATTCGCGCGCTTTCTTGCCGGCGAGTCCGTCAAATGGAAACAGGCGCTCGCTTCCCTTGATTTGTCGCAGTAGAGGAAGGTGCCGCCGCCTGTCCGCCAACGCGAGAAGTATGATCACGGCCGCGGCCGGCTATGGTCGAAGTGCGCCCGCTCCGGCGCAATCCAATCGCATGCAATGTCCTAGGATGAAGACCCGCGGTCGAGTATATATCGAATTGTGGATCTTCGGTCAGGGGTATCCGACGGCGGATCACAAGCTGCTGCGCACGCCTGGAGAGAAATTTGAAGGCTCGAAACGTTCTGTTGCTGGGATTGGCCGGCCTGATCTTGGGATGCGAAGGTCGGCTCAGCCCAGATGAAGCCGGCATCCTCGATGCCGTTGCATTCGTCATCGGCGGCCAGCAGGAAGGTGCGCAACAGCAAGGGTTTGAGACGCGCTGGCGGCGGACCGTTGAAGGGCAACAGATCCAATATGAATCCATCCGCCAGAATACCGGCTTCGGCGAAGCAAACGATTCGCATCGTGAAAGCCGTCATGTCAAAGTCGACGTGAGCATCTCCTCGCCACAAAAATGCATCTTCAAGACAGTGATTATGACCGCCTATTCCAAAGGCACAAGCAAGGAGAGCTTCTACGCGCCGTCGAAGGAAACGACCACGTTGGATTTCAATAAAGTCCAACGCATCGAGCTCGAAGAAGGCGATCACCCGAGCGTCGTGATCGAGGGAAAAGGCTGGCTGTGCAGGGAGGGCGCGTGTCAGGACAAGACCACGATGGGAATTTCAGGGTCCCGACAGGACGACCTCACTCGTGCGCTCGAGAGCAAGCGTCGCGCCACTGATTTCATTAAGAAGGCCTGCCCCGGTATACGGCACTAGACGAGGAAGCACTGATCTCGCTGCGATCTGCTTACGCGGACAAACCGGGAAGATAGTATCCATTGGATATACCAGGGAGAAACAGGCCAGCTGATCGGCTGGAAGTTGTCTCTTTTGCTCGTTCGGCGCGTTGACCGATAGCCGCTGACAATCGTGTCAGTTCAGTAAGCGCACGGAGCAAATGAATGTCTCCTATACTGATTATTCCGCCTTGATGCCGGCAAACTTGGCCACCTTGCCCCACTTCTCCGTTTCCTGCGCAATGAACTTTCCAAAATCGGCGGGCGAGCCCGCGAACACGTCAGCTCCCAGGTCGGTCAGTCGCTTCCTCATGTTTGGGTCGTCGAGCGCGCCGTTCACCTCTTTGTTGAGCCTCTCGATAATTTCGATAGGCGTCGATTTGGGCGCGACGAGTCCATACCAGCCTCTCGCCTCGTAGCCCGGCAGAAATTCGCTGACGCTCGGAACGTCCGGCAAAAGCTCCTGCCGCTTTGCGGTGGTCACTGCCAACGCGCGCAGCGTGCCGGCCCTGATATAGCCAAGCGACGCAGGCATGACGCCGAACAGAACCTGCACCTGTCCGCCGATCAGATCAGGCAGCGCGTGCGCCTCGCCGCGGTAGGGAACGTGAACCATATCGACGCCGGCCATCAACTTGAATAGCTCTCCCGCGACATGCAGCGGGCTCCCATTGCCGCCCGACGCCATGTTTATCTTGCCAGGATTGGCCTTGGCATAGGCGATGAACTCGGGAAGCGTGTTCGCCGGTACGGATGGATTTGTTTCCATGACGAGGGGGATACTGGCGATGCTTGCCACCGGCGCAATGTCGCGCACGAAATTGAAGGGCAGATTGTCGTAGACCGCCGCGTTGATGGCGTTGGCCGAAATAGCCAAGAGTAGCGTATAGCCATCCGGCGGCGCTCTTAGTGCGATGTCGGTGCCGATATTGGTGCCGCCGCCAGACCGACTCTCGACGACTATCGGCTGCCCTAGCCGCTCCGACAACCATTGACCGATCAGGCGTGCGATGATGTCGGGCGAGCCGCCGGCAGCAGTGGTGACAATCAAACGGATCGGCCGGGTCGGATAGTTTTGTGCGAGCGCGGCCCGGCAGACAGCATGCAGCGCGGCAGCGCCCGCTGCCGCACAAAGAAGCCGACGCCGAACAAGTTTCATTGTGGGTCCAAAAATAGGTCCGCAAGCAGCGAGGTATCACGCGCCAGAAAGAATGCGACAGCTTTGCAGGCGCGTGGCCGCTGTTCGGACAAGCGGTGCTTCATTCGCCCTTGATGCCTGCCGTTTTGATGATCGGCCACCATTTTTCGGTCTCAGCCTTGTGGAAGGCGTAAAGCGCGTCCGGCGTTTGTTTGTCGCGCGGGAAAATCTCCTGGCCGATATCGGTGAGCCGCTTGCGCACGGTCGGGTCGGCGAGGGCAGCGACCAGCGCCGTATTGAGCTTGCGCACAATCTCCTTCGGCGTGTCCTTGGGCACCCACAAGCCGTGCCAAAATGAAATATTGATGCCGGGCACGCCGAGTTCCTCGCCGGTCGGTATGTCGGGCGCCGCGAACCAGCGGCTTTTGGCCAGCACCGCATACGGCTTGACCTGCCGACCGAGCACGTAAGGGAGCGCGCCCGTTCCCTCGTTGAACATCAGATCGACGTGACCTGCGACCTCGTCCTGGACCGCGGGGCCACCGCCCCGATAGGGAACGAATTGGAAGCGGGTGCCGGTCGCGCGTTGAAAATAGACCCCGCTCACATGCGCCGCGCTGCCCGCTCCAACGGTTGCGGCCGTCGCCTTGCCGGGGTTTGCCTTGAGCCAGGCGATCAATTCGTTGAGATCGTTCGCCGGAAAATCTTTCCGCGCGGTGACAAGGATCGGGCTGTTCGTCAACAGCGACACCGGTTCAAAATCGTTGAGCACGTCGTATTGGACCGGGTAGACGGCGCTCGCGCCCACATGGCTCAACCAATTGCCGATGCTAAGCGTATAGCCGTCGGGCGCTGCGCGGGCGGCGCGGCCAACCCCGATGCTGCCGCCGGCGCCGGTGACGTTCTCGACCACCACCGGTTGACCGAGCGTGACCGAGAGATGATCGGCAAGGATGCGCGCGATCGGGTCGGCGACCCCGCCTGGCGGCACCGGCACAATGATCGTGACGGGGCGCGAGGGATAAGCCTGCGCGCAGACAACCCGCGCCAAGATCGGCAGCGCGGCAGCGCTCGCTCCGAGAGATAGCAGCCGGCGGCGGGGAACTTTCATCCTGGTTCAAAAAAGCTTTGCACGCGCAGAGTACCACGCGCGGCAAAGGATTCGAGAGCTTTGAGCGGACGTTTGCCCCATATACCACGGCTGGCCTGCTATGATGGGCGTGCCAGCGCAGGAGGAGTCGATGCGTACCAGGTAGCGAGCGCGCGCCGTAAAGGACATTCGACACTTAGCGTCCTTGGAGGAATAGCATGCGAGCGACCCTATTGGCGGCAGCGCTCTGCCTATTGATGGCACCTCCCGCGGCGGCCGTTCGGCCAGACGAATGTGAGCAGCAGCGGGCAATGTTTCCCAAGGACTGGAATGACGTGAGCAAGGAGAAGCCGCTCTTCTACTGCTGGTCGCATTATTCCGGCGCCTTGAGAGTCACTCTCGGACCTGCGGACGACAAGGGACGTCGGTTGCTCAGTCTCGTGCCGCTCGAGGAGCACCGCGCGAACGCCAAGCAAGACAAGTCCAAAGATGTTTTTCGCATTTGGCTCGACAAGGAGCAGGCAGATCGGCTGCAACAAGGAAAATATTTCGCCACAATCACACGACAACGGGAATCGTGCTGGATTCGCGGCGCGCTGTCTGGAGCCGACGACGGCAAGGAGGACTCGGTGTTCTTCATGGACAATGCCAACCCCAAGTCCGACGGACCCGATGCGGGGTCGTTCTATAACAAAGCTCCGCGGTTCAGCGTGTTTCAAGGCGATGCGTATGAGTGCGAAGCGATCAAGTAGCGCGGACTCAGGAGGGAGTGCAGGCGCCACCCGCCTTTTGAATTGAAGAGGTTCAAGGAGAACGTGATGCGCTTGTTTTCTTCCAGCGTACTTGGCTTGGCTCTGACCGCTGTCGGTCTAAGCGCCAGTGCGCAGCAGCCCTATCCGACCCGCCCGATCACTGTGGTCGTGCCGTTCGCCGCCGGCGGGCCGACCGACGTAATGACGCGCATTCTCGGCCAGCATGTGAGCCAGACCCTCGGCCAGCAGATCGTGATCGAGAACGTCACGGGCGGCGGCGGTTCGATCGGCGCCGCGCGCGTCGCCAAGGCCGCGCCCGACGGCTACACCGGGGTTATGGGCAATCTCGGCACGCACGCCGCCGCGGTCGGGCTCTATAAAAATCTTTCGTATGATCCCCGCATCGATTTCGAGCCGGTTATGCTGGTGGCGAGCACGCCCATGGCGCTGATCGTGCGCAAGACTCTCCCCGCCGACACGCTCAAGGACTTGACCGCCTACGCCGCCGCTCATCCGAAGAAGCTCACCTTCGGCAGCGCCGGCACCGGTTCGATCTCCCACCTCACCTACCTGCTCTACACCCATCTCACCAACACGCAGATCGAGCATGTGCCGTATCGCGGCAGCTCGCAGTCGATGAATGACCTCCTGTCCGGTCAGATCGACATGAGCTTCGAGCAGGTGGTTTCGGCCGGCCCGAATATCCTTGCAGGCGGCGTGAAAGCCCTCGCGGTAACAGCACCAAGGCGCGCGGCCGCCATTCCCGACGTGCCGTCCGCGATCGAAGCGGGCTTGCCCGAGTTGCAGACCACCGCCTGGACCGCGCTGTTCTTCCCGAAGGGAACCCCGCAGTCGATTATCGAGCGAGTCAATGCGGCGCTCGACAAAGCCATGCGCGATGAGACCGTGGCCAAGCGGCTCGGGGAATTGGGCGCCGACCTGCCGCCCGAAAATGAGCGCACGCCGCAGGCGCTAGGCAAGCACGTGCGCAGCGAGATCGAGAAATGGGTGCCGCTGATCAACGCGGCGGGCGTGGTCGGGAATTGACGCGTGTCCTCATAAAAGCCCGGCCGTGCCTGAAGCCGCAGGGGCACCGTTCGACGGAGGACTGTTGAATATGCAAATCCCTGGAATCACCAGTTTCGAACGTCGTCGCCAACCGCTCATCTCGCGCCGCCGCTTCGCCGATCGCATGCTAAGGGCCGTCGGATTGTGGTGCATCCTTGCCGTCGTCGGTCTGGCGATCGGAATGGCTGGTTATGCCGGCTTCGAGGACATGTCGCTTGCGGACGCGTACGTCAATGCGGCGATGATTCTATCCGGCATGGGGCCAATGGGTGAGCTCAAAACGACGGCGGGAAAAGTCTTTGCGGGATCTTATGCGATCTTCTCGGGTCTCTTGATTGTTATCGCAACCGGCTTCGTATTGGCTCCGATCTTCCACCGCCTGTTGCACCATTTCCACGTCGAGGCTCATCAGCAGGATTAATATCACCCAGGCGATCGCGAGCGGCGCCACGGTGGAGGTCGACCCGACAGGCCGCGACCATTCGTGCGGGTGCTGTGACCCGGTCGTCTCACGCGCGACGTGTGACGCTATTGCACGAGATCGTAGAGCTTGACCTCGGCCTTCGCACCTTTGAGCGCGCGGGCGTGGCGCACGATCTCCTTATGCGCGGCGCTGTTGCGATAGGCCTCGATCGCGCCTTCCGAATCCCATTCCGAATACGAGATGAATTCGGGCGCATCCTTGCAGCGGAGCAGCTTTTTCCGCTTTCCAAACCCGCACGGCATTTTCGCTCTCGGACGGGTCGATGCTGATGTGGATGAGGCGGATGATCGACATCGGCGTTCTCCTGACACGGCGTGATGACCAGTGCTGAGAGGATAACCGCAGGTTCCCTGGAGAAAACGGGCAATTTACAGGCCGCGCTGGCACGCCACACTTGCATGTTCCGGCGGAACGTAATGCGCACCAATTCGTTGTTGAATGGGGTGCCCAACGATGGATCAGTCATGAACCCGAACCAACAGAAGCCGAACCAACAAAAGCCAGACCAGCAAAGCCAGGGCGGTCAACACGGCGGCCAAGGCGGACAGCAAGGCGGCGGCGGACAAAAGCCCGGCCAGCAAGGCGGTGGCGGACAGAAGCCGGGCCAGCCGGGTCAGCAGCCCGGACAAGGCGGACAGCAAGGCGGTGGCGGACAACACAAACCGGGCCAGCAGGGCGGCCAACAGCGCTGAGACTCACATTCCACGTTCCACTTGCCCGGCCTTGCGCCGGGCTTTTTTTTCGTGAGCACAGCGGCCACATACCTTCACGCGAAAGCTGCCAAGGCATCGATCGTTTCTCGCCTTTTTACTGGACGCGAACGTGCGTGCGCGCATTGGGGCTGCGGCCTCGCGAGTCCCTGCCGATGCGAGGAACGGGAGTTTCGCCGCGCCGCACGCATGCGTGGTGGAGCCGCCGCGACGGCGGAACTTGCGGGAACACCGGCAACACCGGCCTCGATTGCGCGTTGAATCGCGGGGAGGCAAAGGAGGCCTCAGGATGCGAACAGCCCATGTCTTAGCGATCGCGATGGCCGTGGCTGCTTCTGCCGCGCTTTCGCTCCCCGCCAGCGCCGAGCGGTTCTGCAGGGAAGACTGTATCGGCCCGCTGTGCAACAAAAACTGCGTGCACCGGGATCGCGACATCACGGTCGGCAGAGGCGTGCGTGACCGCGATGTCGTCATCGAGGAGCGCCGCCGCGTGCGCGAGCCGGGCGTCGAGATCAGAAGGTCTCGTCCCGGTGTCGACGTCGAAATTGGTCGGTGACTGCCGGCCCCGCCCAAAACGGGCGGGGCCTTTCTTTTGGCTTTAGCGAAAGGGTAGCTTTGTTCTTGTTGTCGGCGCGGCACTCTCGCTAGCAGCGCTGCTGGTCTTCTATCGCGGCTGCTCTGCGGCAGGCTGCTTTGACTCCGTCTTCGGCGTTGGGAGCAGCATCTTCGCGAGATAGCTTTCGATATCGGAGAGCGTGATCGTCGGCCAAAGCGAGCGCGTCTCCTGCGCGCTGGCAGCCGGCGCGGGAGCAGGAGTCGCAGGCGGCGCAGCGCCCGAGGTGGCGGCCGGCAACTTTTCGGCCGGCATCGTCAACGCGGCAGCCGGCGTTTTCTCGAACGGCACCGCTGGCCCGGCCGCCGTGGCCTTTTGCTTGTCCGCCGTATCGTTACCGCTCGGTTGCGCGGTCCCTGCAGACGGCGCCGGCGAATCCACGTTGCCGAGGATGATCGGCAACCCGTCTTTCCCGCTGCCGATAATGACGACCTTGGAATTCATCGATTGCGACAGCTGGAGCGTTGCCTCGATACCGCGCCAGCGCAGGTAGGAGTCGGAGATGCCTTGGCTGACGACCTGTTGAAAGTCGCGGATGCCCTCGCCCTCGATCTTCTTGCGTTCCGACTCGCGTTTCTCGCGCTCGACGCGAAACTTGTATTCCTCCGAGATATAGTATTGCTCGGTCTTGCGATTGATGGCGCCGACGATGGCCGCAGGCAGCTCGATGCCGGTCACGAGGATGTCGTAGAGGATGATGGTATCGCGCATCGAGACGCGGTACGACTCTTCGCCCTCGTGCTCCATCATCTTCTCGGAAAGCCTGTTCTCCACCAGGTCGCGGATCTTCTCCTGAATTTCCTGGCGCGCCGTCGAATAGACCTGTTCGGCCGTGTATCCCGCCATCACCTCGCGGGTGAGACTGCCGATCCCGGGCTGGATCAGCACTTGCTCGTAATTCGGTCCGATCGCTTGGTGCAGCACGGGCACCGCGTCGCGCTGCAGGCGAAAGCGGACGACGACGGAGGCGGTCAGGTTCACGCCGTCGCTGGAGATGGCGTTGTAGGACTCGGTGAAGGATTGCAGCCTGAGGTCGTACAGAAACACGCGGTTCCAGGGTGAAACGAAATTGAACCCCTCGTTTTTCAACAGCCGCGGATCGAGCACGGTGCCGTTGCTGAAGCGCTTCCACAGAACGCCGATGTAGCCGCTGGGGACGGTGATGACCATGTGCGGATAGAGCACCACCGCGACCAGGGTCGCCACCATCAAATAGATCACGACGCTGGGGAGATTGCGGTCGACGAAGCGCCGCCACCTCGACATCGGCGGGGGCGTCGTTCCATCCGCTGGCCAAAGATACGCTTTCAACTTCCTCTCCTTTGTCTGCCGGCGGCCAAACCGCCGTCTTTGAGCCGCAGTCTGGGAGCGGAAATCCGCCTCGTCAATATGACGCGCGGTCGCTGGCGGGAGGGCAATCGAGCCGGTGGATGAGCCCGCCAAGCGAGGCTTAGTTAGGCCGCTTGTTCGTATGTGCTGACCAGTCCGGGCGCACATCGGCGCCGATCAGGCCGCAGGCCGTGCAGACCATCCGCGGACATAAAGCGCGCAGCGGCATTTCGTCCGGCAGCCAGTCGACATTCATCACGGCGCTGTGATTGCACCACAGCGACTCGCAATAGACGAGAACGTCGCGGCAGCCGTGACCGCGGATTTGGCCGAGCGTCACCGGCGGAAATGTCTCGCGCTCGCGTGGCGTCATGACGTGCAATCCTAGCACGCCGCCGCGTCGCGCATTGGCCAGATTGCGCGTGCAGGCGATGTTCGCTTTGGGTCCAAAAGCGGACTAAGCACGGACATGTCGATCATGGCCGCTTAGTGCCAATCGCGGTCATTCGGGCTGATGGTCAGGACGCCGCGGGCCACGCCGCGGGCCGGCCGCATGGTGAATTATCGCCCATATCTCGGGGCACCAGCGTGCTACCGTTTGGCTGTTGAAATAGGGGCTCAAGCCCGGAGGGAATTCGTATGAGGCGGCGCGAGTTCATCATACATGTCGGCGGCGCGGCGGTCGCCTGGCCGCTCGTCGCGCGGGCGCAGCAGCCTGCGATGCCGGTGATCGGCTATCTCAGCGCGAGGTCGCCAGAAGATACCGCGCATCTGGTGGCCGTGTTCCGCCGCGGATTGGCCGAAAACGGCTACGTTGAGGGCCAGACCGTGACCATCGAATACCGCTGGGCGCTCGGCCAGCCCGACCGGCTGGCGGTGATGGCGGCGGAGCTTGTGCGCAAGCCGGTGGACGTCCTCGCTTCGACCGGCGGCGAATCGGCAGCGCTCGCGGCCAAGGCCGCGACCTCGACCATTCCGATCGCCTTTATCATCGGCGGCGATCCGGTCAAGCTGGGATTGGCGGCGAGCTACAACCGGCCGGGCGGAAATGCCACCGGGATAAGTATTTTGACCAGCACGCTGGAACCCAAGCGGCTCGGACTGTTGCATGAGCTGGTGCCGCAGGCGGCAACGATCGGCGTGCTCCTAAACCCGAGCTTCCCACCGTTTGAGGGCCAGCTACGAGACGTGCAGGAGGCGGCGCACGCCCTTGGTGTGCAGACTCATCTCTTGCGGGCCAGCACCGATCGCGAGATCGACGCGGCATTCGAAACTATTGCGCAACAGCGCATCGCCGCGCTCGCGGTGGGCGCCGATCCGTTCTTCGACACGCGCCGCGACAAGCTGGTGGCCACGGCGGCGCGCCATGCGGTACCCACGATGTACCATTTTCGCGAATTTGCCGCGGCCGGGGGCCTGGTGAGCTACGGTGCCAGCATTACGGATGTGTATCGGGAGTTCGGCATCTACACCGGACGGATTCTCAAGGGCACGAAGCCTATCGACTTGCCTGTTCTGCAGCCGACCAAGTTCGAGCTGGTGATAAATCTGAAGACCGCGAAGGCGCTCGGTCTCGACGTGCCGCCCGGTCTATCAGCGCGTGCCGACGAGGTGATCGAATGACGGCGGTCTGCTGAAGTCGGCTTTGGGTCTTGGCTGTGTAAAAACTCCAACCCTTGCTGCGCGCGTAGAAACTTCTCGAAGGAATTGCGTACCTGAGAGTCAAATCATACTGCACACGCGAGGCGTGATGCCTTCCTGGAGAATTGTTTTTTCTACATTTCGCGACTGTATGAGTTTTTACACAGCCAGGGTCATTAGCAACCGAGGAGCCCGAAAGCGACCGCTCGTCCACGTCTGCTTTGCCCCGAAAGCGGTCCAAAAAATTGATCCCGCCAAGAAGCGGCGCGTCAGTTCAGGGGGTAGGCGCGTAACGGGCGAAGACGAAGTCGCGATCTTTGGCAGGCTGGTGGCAGGGGAAGCAAGCTTTGTGCAGCGCCTCGTCGCCAGGTTTGCCGTTCTTGAAGTCGGCAAATCCCCAGCCGTCAGTCGCGGCGTACTTCTTTGAGTCTTTGACCATGAACTGAACATTCTCGGCGGACCCGGCAACGGAAGATTGGAGGCCGGCGCCGGGAAAGCCGCTGGCTAAGACTTTGTTGTTTTCGTCCGACGCGGCTTCATTCCAATGCAGCGCGGCAATGATTGTGCCGTCCGGGAACGGGAGCTTCCCTTCCCGAAAGGCCTTTATCGCAATATCGTTGCCCAATTGGGCCCGCAACTGTTTCAAGTTGCCTCCCGCCAAGTGGGCGACGGAGATCAAGCGCCAGTCACGGTATCCGGCCGGAATTGTGATGCCATAGATCGGGGAGGCATTACTCTCGGCCTGTGGCTCGCGCTCCTCGGCGCGCTGTGCCGTGGATTTCGTGACGTACAGAGTGCAAACGGTGAGAGTGGCGCAAACGCCTAAAGCACCAAGAACCTGCCCAGTGGTCCGAAGTGTCATGATCTCCTCCCTGTCGGCGCACGACTGACCACTCAGATTGGCTCTCGTCGTGCAGGATATCCATTTCGCGGAGGTCAGTCAGCGGGGACGCCACCTAGCGGGTTGCACTGCACAGCCAAACGTCTCCTTCGGGTCAGTCGCGCCGGATCGCCACGCTCGCGACGTGGCCGCCATGTCCGCTTCACATCCAATAACGACCGAATTGGTGCGTCACAACGAACCGGCGCTTCGTGCCAAGAGCTGCCATTGGAACAGGCCATGTTCGACAACTTGGGCGCATCAAAGTTGTTCAGACCTGCCTGCGCAGCGAATGTGCCGCCTCGACCATGACTTGCAGCTTTTGGGTCGCAAGCTCTCGGCTGATCGTCATGAGGCCGCAGTCGGGGGCCAGCCAGACCTGACCGGGAGACAGATACTCAAGCACGCCCGCAACGCGGCGCTTAACTGAGTCTACAGATGGAGCGGGGCTACTTCCTGGATCGATGCAGCCGACCATCACGATCCGGTCGCCACACGCCTTAAGAACCTCCGGGTCGAACTGACTGCGGCCGAATTCCACTGTGAACCCGCATATTCGCGTCTTCATCAATTCCGGCAACACCCCGCTGTATTTGTATTCATGCTGGGGACGCCGCCCTAAGCCGGGATAGCCGTAGCAGAGATGAACAAGCGTCGGTACCGTTATGCCCTCCAGGCAGCGATCGAGCGCTTTGGCTCCATAGTCGCGCAGCTTGTCATGGTAGCGCGTCATCGCCGGCTCGTCGATTTGGATCACGTCGCAGCCGGCGGCCTGTATTTCCAACAGCTCTTGGTTAAGGGCAATGGCGATGTCCAAAGCCAGCTCCGACTCATCGTCGTAGAATTCGTTCAGAGTGCTATCGATCACGGTCATCGGGCCGGGAACCTGCATTTTCAACGGACGGTCGGTGTGAGTCTTCGCGAAACGCGTGTCTTCGACGGCCGCCGGAGACCGACGCGTGATCTTTCCGACAATGCGCGGGACCATCTGGTTCGCCACACGATTGCGATACCTTTCTTTCAATGCGAAATTTTCCATATCGATTCCGGTCCACTGTCCCGCGATGTGGAAGATGAAACCCTCGCGACGCTGTTCGCCATCGGTCACTAGATCGAGGCCAAGTTTCTCCTGGTGTCGCAGCACGAGAATGGTCGCATCGTCGCACGCTTCCTGTATGTTCTCAGGCGGCACGACAAACGCGGCACGAGTAACATTTGTCTTCGCGAGCCATCGCGGCCGCGGGAAGCTGCCGATGCTGGTCGTCGCCAGAGGTGCAAGGTGCATATCGGTCTCCATTCTGTCGACGTTGTCTGTTGCGGGCGTCGCAGCCGACTAAGGGGTGCGGGCCCATATAGACCTGTCCGGGATGAATGGCACGTCGGCCAAGTGCCCGTCAGCGACACACCAGGAGATTAGATTTGCTACCGTGTCTCCACAACGCAGAGGAGACCGCCATGAAACTTGCCCGTAGGACTTTTCTGCAACTGGCCCTGGGTCCCGCCGCACTGCTGACCATATCCCGCAAGACGTGGGCACAAGCCTACCCGACGCGTCCAGTGCGGTTGATCGTTGGCTTCGCGCCCGGCGGCACGCCAGACCTCTTAGCGCGCATCGTCGGTGAATGGTTGTCGGAGCGGCTCGGGCAGCCGTTTGTGATCGAAAACCGACCGGGGTCCGGTAGCAATACCGCCACAGAGGCAGTCGTGAATGCACCTCCCGATGGATACATCCTTCTTTTGGCCAGCATTGCGAATTCGGTCAATGCGACGCTCTACGAGAAGCTCGGTTACAATTTCATTCGTGACGTTGCGCCTGTTGCGGGTCTCGACCGCCAGCCGCAGGTCGTAGTCGTGAATCCATCGATTGCACCCAAGACACTTCCCGAATTCATCGCCTACGCCAAAGCCCATCCTGGGAAGATCAACATGGCGTCGCCCGGAAATGGTACTGGGCCTCATATCGCGGGCGAGCTGTTCAAGATGATGGCTGGGGTCGACATGGTGCACGTGCCTTATCGTGCTGGATCTCTTTTGCTCACCGACCTGCTGAGCGGGCAGGTACAGGTCTTCTTCGGAGCGACCGCATCGACGATCGAGTACATCAGGTCTGGCAGACTTCAACCGCTGGCAGTGACCACTTCGGCACGCTTGGAAGCACTGCCGGACATTCCGGCTGTAAGAGAATTTGTGGCAGGCTACGAGGCAACCCAGTGGTACGGAATCGTTGCGCCGAAGAATACCCCTCCCGAAATCGTCAATAAACTAAACGGACAAATTAACGCAGCGTTTGACAATGTCAGGACGAGCGCGCGCTTTGCTGCGTTAGGCGGCGCTCACCTTAGGGTGTCGCCGGCCGAACTTGGAAAGCTGATCGCGGAGGAAACCGAAAAATGGGCAACGGTCGTGAAATTTGCGGGTCTTAGGCCCTGAAAGGTCGCATCTCCCGAAGTTCTATTTTTCCCGTTGCGCGAATTTGGTCCGATGACCGCTGTGGGTCTTGGTTGCGTGAAAACGTTTTGGCGGGGGCGGACACCAGCGAGCACCAACTCACGAATTCCGGGACAGGCAAAACTTGCCATGTTCTTGCAATTACGAGCTGGAATCGACTGTATCGCTTGCCCGGCCGCTGT
>WNFR01004279.1_pt1 | contig 14688 bp, 13 predicted proteins | sample 5400221 | NCBI WGS metagenome assembly WNFR01 (sample SAMN13153357, study PRJNA577476) | soil metagenome | isolation source: 40 cm soil under Madrone tree | place: USA:California | collected 2016-06-14 | reverse complement strand
CCTCGGGGAGATCGAACGGCACGCGCTTCGTCTCGGCGATGCCGGCGATGAGAAAAATCAGGAAACCGAGCGGCTGGTAGATGATCCCCCACGCGGGAATCACGCCCCAGATGAGGGCGCCTTGGGCGCGCGCGATCGCCTGCAAGTCGAGCGTGCCGAAGACGAGGATCGCGCCGATGAGGCCGAGCCCCATCGCGATCTCGTACGAGATCATCTGCGCCGAGCCGCGAATGGCGCCGAGGAGCGACCAGCGGCTGTTCGTCGCCCAGCCGCCGAGGACGACGCCGTAGACCGACAGCCCCGACATCGCCAGCACGTAGAGGATACCGACGTTCAAATCGGCGACCTGGAGGTTGATCGTGCGGTCGCCGATCACGAGCACGTCGCCGAACGGGACCGCGGCGAACGTCACCAGCACCGGAAAGACGGCGAGAAACGGCCCGAAGAAGTGCAGCAGCTTGTCGGCGCCGTCGGGAATCACGTCTTCTTTCGTGAACATCTTGATCGGATCGGCGATCAGCGTGTTCACGATGCCGAGATTGAACGGCAGGATACCGCCGAAGATGTTGGCGCGGTTGGCGCCGATGCGGTCCTGGATGAGCGCGCTGCCTTTGCGCTCGATCCAGAGCAGCAACACGGTCAGGTTCAGCGCCAGGAGCAGCATCACCAGCGACTTGACCGCCGCTATCCCCGCGTCAGCCCACACCCGTCGGATCCCTCTTCCGGTGTTCGCGTTGGCTCAATCCCAGGCGAGCGCGCCCTTCTTCCACACGTAGCCGAGCCCGGCCGCGAGCACGCCGATGAACAGTATCATCTCGACGAGCCCGGGGACGCCAAGACGGCGGAAGACGATCGCCCAGGGATACAAGAACACGACCTCGACGTCGAACACGATGAAGAGAATCGCAACGAGATAAAACCGCACCGCGAAGCGACCGCGCGCGGGACCCGTCGGCGGGTTGCCGCACTCGAACACCTGCTGCTTCACCGGATGGGGATGGTGCGCGCCGAGGATCATGCTGGCGCCGCACATGATGCCGACGATAATCGCGGCGAACCCGAACGTGAGGATGACGCCGAGATATTGGTCTAGCATGTGCCGGAACGCAGCAATCGCCGCCGTGAGAACGGCTGTCGATTATGCCAGGGGTCCCAGCAAGTCAAGGTGAACGGCGCGCGCAACGCCGCGTCCGCGCGCTGTTTTGACAAGCTTTCGCGGGCTCTGATAGCGCCCGTTGAAGGAGGAGCGGCGGTGGAAGATTTGATGACGAGCGATGTCGTCGCGCCCGCGGTCGCGACGCTCGTCGCGCGGCGTTGGCGGGGCGCGCACGTGACGGCGCTCACGCGCGTCGCCGGCGATTTCTCCGCGCGCCGCTATCTGCGGGCACGCGTCGCCGACGGTGGTGCCCCGGCGACGATCGTGGTGATGGTCCTCGCGGGCAGCGGCTTGCCGCTCAGCTCCGAGGAGCTCTGCATCTTCCCCGAGCCGCCGCGCGAGCTGCCGTTCCTCGACGTGCACCGCTTGTTGACCTCGATCGGCGCCGCCGTGCCGGACGTGTACGCCGCCGATCTCGGCACCGGCATTCTGCTCCTCGAGGACGGCGGCGACGTCGTCCTGTGGGAGCGCGTCGCGGCGGCGCCGCAGGACGCGGAGCGGCTCTATGGGCGCGCGCTCGAGGCGCTCGTCGTGCTGCACGAGCGCGGCACGGCGAGTCGCGACCGCAGCAGCATCGCCTTCGCGCAGCGCTTCGACCATCGACTCTATCGCTGGGAGCTCGAGCATTTTCTCGAATGGGGCGTCGAGCGCCGTCTCGGCGCGCCGCTCGCGCCGTCGGCGCGCGCCGGCTTCGAGGCGAGCTTCGCCGCGTTGACGGCCGAGCTCGCCGACGCGCCGCTGGTGCTGAGCCATCGCGACTATCACGGCTGGAACATTCTGCTGCGCGGTGACGAGCCGTTCATCATCGACTTCCAGGACGCGCTCCTCGCGCCGCCCGAGTACGACCTGGCGTCGCTCTTCACCGATCGGGTGACGCCGCGAATCGTGTCGGCGACGATGGCCGACCGGCTGCGGGCGCACTACTGGCGCCTGCGCGGCGGCGCCGCCGACGAGGCGTCGACACGTCGCTATCGTCTGCTCGCATTGCAGCGCGCGCTCAAGGTGATCGGGCGCATTCAGTACGTCGCGCTCGCGAAGCAGAAGCCGGCGCCGCTCGCGTTCCTGCCCGACGTCGTCGCGACGGCGCGGCGGTTCATCGCCGAGACGGCGCTTCCCGGCGGCCTCGCGGCCGAGTTCGCTGCGCTCCCGTGGCCCGACGCGACGACGGACGGGGGCGCGGCGTGAAGGCGATGATCCTCGCGGCGGGACTCGGTACTCGCCTCCGACCGCTCACGCTCGACCGCCCGAAACCGCTCGTCGACGTGCACGGCCGGCCGCTCATCGCCTACAACCTGCTCCTCCTCCGCCGCTGGGGCATCGTCGACGTCGTCATCAATCTGCATCATCAGGGCGACGCGCTGCGCGCCGCGCTCGGCGACGGCGGCAACTTCGGCGTCCGCATCGTGTACTCGGCGGAGGACCCCCTGCTCGACACCGGCGGCGCCATCAAGAATGCGGCGGCGCTGCTCGGCGACGACGATTTCGTCGTGCTGAACGGCGACACGATCATCGACCTGCCGCTCGACACGCTCGTCGCCGCGCATCGCGCCCGGCGCGCGGCCGCAACGCTCGTGCTGCGGCACGACCCGGAGCAGCAACGTTACGGCCTCGTCGAGGTCGACGGCGAGAATCGCATCCGGCGGTTCCTCGGTCGTCCGCCCGACGTCGATGCGCCGCTCGTGCCGTTCATGTTCGCGGGCGTGCACGTCCTCTCGTCGCGCGTCCTCGGCTACATGCCGCCCGCCGGTACCGCGTTCAGCATCACCCGCGAAACGTATCCGGCGATGCTCATTGCCGGCGAGTCGCTCTGCGGCTATCCGTTCGCCGGATTCTGGCGGGTGATCGACAATGCCGCCGATCTCGCCCGTGCGAACGCCGCGCTCGCGGAGGAGACGCCGCTGCACTTCCTGTGAGCCCCGGTCTCTCTCGGGTCCTGTCGGAATCGTCCCCCGCCGATACACTGGATATTCCTGCTACGGACAGCGGCTCGCCCCCGGACATACCCAGGGTCGAGTTCGGGTCAATCGCTAAGAAAGTTCTTGACGCTCTGCGTCCCAGTAGGTTAGGGGGCGTGAGGTTTCCAAATTGGCGGAGCGGAGTCACACTGGATTCCATGTGAGCACGGGAACGTGGCGCATTGCGGAAGTGGCATGCGGCTTGCTGCTTCGGGGTGGCGTGAGGGATGGCTCGCCGAACGGGGTTGGACGATCCAGAGCGCGGACGACACAAGTCGCCCGCACCACGGTGGGGAGGATCGCATCACGACGATCCGGACGTTGGGCACCTGCTGCGCGTGCGCGGTCGCTATCCGGACCTCGCCGGCGACATCCAACGGCTGATCGGCCTGGCGCGACTAGAGCGGCAGCTGCGCACCACCTGCACATCGACTACGATGGCGGGGACGGACCGCGCGGGGTCCGCATGGAAGAGTGACATGGGAATCACGATCGTCCAGAAGAGCGACCTCACCGTTCGCAAGCGCAACCCGCGGGTAGCCCTCGTACTCGCCGGCGGCGCGATCAGCGGCGGCGGCTTCAAGCTCGGCGGCCTGAAGGCGTTCGACGACTTCCTCGTCAACCGCAAGACCACCGACTTCGACATGTACGTCGGTTTGTCCGCCGGTGCGTTCCTCGCGGCGCCGCTCGCGAGCGGCGTCACGCCGCCGGTGATGATGCGCAGCCTCGAGGGCAGCTCGACCGAGTTCACCCAGTTCGGGCTTCTCGATTTCTACCAGCCCAACTATCGAGAGTTCGTCGAGAAGCCGTTGCGCTACATGCTCGACCTCGCGGCGTTCGTGCCGGGGTCGCTGATCGACGTCGTCGCCAAGAGCCCGTCGCTCGCCGAGCGCATCAGCGCGCCGGTTCAGTCCTTCTTGCGCGAGCGCTCGCTCGCGCACCTGCGCGAGATCTTCATGCCGATCGCCGAGGCGCTCATCACGACGCGCCCGTTCCCGTTCCCGCTCGACTATCTCCCGTCCGGCCTCTTCGACAACTCGTCGATCGAGCGCTACCTGCGGCTGAACCTCGAGCGCCAGCACATGCCGAATAGCTTCAAAGCGCTCTACCAGGCGCGCAAGCGCGAGCTCTACATCGTCGCGATGAACCTCGACTCCGCGGAGCGCGTGGTCTTCGGCCACGACGAGGACAGCTCGCTCAGCATCTCCGAAGCGGTGCAGGCGTCGACGGCGCTCCCCGGCTTCTACTGCCCGGCGCGCATCCGCGGCATCGATTATGTCGACGGCGGCGTGCGGCGCACCGCGAACATCGACGTCGCGATCGAGCACGGCGCCGACCTGATCATCTGCTACAACCCCTTCCGCCCCTTCTCCAATCGCGTCGTCCGCAAGTACGATCCGCAGAAGGACGACTACGTCGCCGAGAGCATGCAACTCGCCGACCGCGGCATGCTGATGATCCTGAACCAGGTGCTGCGCACGCTGCTGCACTCGCGCTTGCAGCTCGGCCTGCGGCAGTATCAGGACGACCCGAACTTCAAGGGCGACATCATTCTCATCGAGCCGACCGAAAACGACATCGACTTCTTCCAGATGACACCGCTCGCGTTCTGGGAGCGTCGGCGCGCCGCGCAGCACGGATACGTGTCGGTGACACAGTCGATCGACACGCATTACGACATGATGCGGCGGATCCTCGAGAGCTACGGAATCCTGATGACGCGCAAGACCGTCAGCGAGGGCATGCAGCGCATGCAGTCGGGCGACACGGCCAAGGGAGCCTCCGACGTCCTCATGCGCGAGGTTCCGAAGCGCGATCTGTCCGTCGCGAAAGCGTAGCGTCTTCCGCACGACCGCGCGGCGGTAGGAGGGCGGGTACTCCTTCCCGCACCCGACCTGCGCAATAAGGTTTACGTGCGCAGAACGGGTGCAGGAAGGAGTACCCGCCCTCCTACCGCCGCGCGGTCGTGCGTAGGACGCGTCGGCTGCGCGCCGCGCACATCGCGCGCTCGGTAAGTGGCGGCCGCAGTCGCATGCGGTGTCGTCTGAGCGTCGCATTGGACGCTCCCGCCGGCGCGGTGTCGCACGCGTTTTCTCCGTGGCGCGCGCCGGCTCGGCGAGACGCGGGGGGGAACGGTCACTTGCACCCGTTCTGCGCAATGATCCTTTTCGCGCAGGTCGGGTGCGAGTGACCGTTCCCCCCGCGTCTCGCCGCGTCTACGTCGGCGCGGCGGAATCGCTTGCGACACCACGCGGGCGGGGGTACATAACGGGGCTCACGTCGCGTCCTACCGGAGATCACAAATGGCACTCGATCCAAAGGCAATTCCCGCGCTGGCTGCCGAGTACGCTGCGCGCGATCCGCGTGAGATTCTCGCGATCGCGCTGCGGGAGTACGCGCCGGATCTCGCAATCTCGTTCAGCGGCGCCGAGGACGTCGTTCTCGTCGACATGGCGTCGAAGATCGGCGGGCAATTTCGTGTGTTCTCGCTCGACACCGGGCGGCTACACCCCGAGACGTATCAATTTCTCGAGCGGGTGCGCGGGCACTACGGCATCGGGATCGAGGCATTTTTTCCCCAGCCCGATGCCGTGCAGAAGCTGGTGCGCGAGAAGGGGCTCTTCTCCTTCTACCAGGACGGCCACAAGGAGTGCTGCGGCATCCGCAAGGTCGAGCCGCTCGTGCGTGCGCTGCGGCCCCTCGCGGCATGGGTGACCGGCCAGCGTCGCGACCAGAGCCCCGGCACGCGCGCCGAGGTGCCCGTCGTTCAGCTCGACCCGACCTTCGGCTCCCCCGAGCGACCGCTCGTCAAGTTCAACCCGATCGCAAACTGGACGTCGAAGCAAGTTTGGACGTACATCCGCGAGCACGGCGTGCCGTACAACGCGCTCCACGACCGCGGTTTCGTCTCGATCGGCTGCGAGCCATGCACGCGCCCGGTCAATCCCGGTCAGCACGAGCGCGAGGGCCGCTGGTGGTGGGAGGAAGAGACGATGAAGGAATGCGGCCTCCACGCTGGGAACGTGCAGAAGTAGCGCGCGACCGCTCGCGTAGGAACGTTCGCCTACTGAGCTAATGTCCCGAGTCTGAAGACTCGGGACATTAGATTCCGCCGACGTCGTCGGGATCGACGGTGCGTGCTTGGTCCGCGGCGGTGCTGTCGTCGCCGAGGCGCCGCGCGAGCTGCAGCACGCTCGTGTAGACGGTGTCGCCCTGGTCGTCGTGCACGACGAAGAACGGCGCTCGCTCGACGCCGAGCCGTTCGCCCAAAACGATTCCCGCGCTCGCGGGGTTTCCTTCCTCGGCCCAAATCACCTCGTCGATGCGATCCCAGAGTCCGCGGCCGCGCAGATGCTCCGTCGCTTCGGCGCATTTTCGGCACTCGCTTCCGTCCTTGAGCTTCTTTTTCACCATCGTGATGCGCATGATCTCGTCTTAATCAGCGCTCGGTGACACGGCAAGTCGCGGCGGCTGCAACGTTGCCGGTCCGCAACACGCATGTTACGGTTTTTTTTGGATGTCTCAGCCGATACTCGCCGCTCCGGATCTCGACGCCATATCGCTGCGCTTCGAGGACGCTCCGCCCGATGACATCCTGCGCTGGACCGTGGCGACGTACGCACCCGACGCGGTGCTCACCTGCTCGTTCCAGCACGAAGGCGTCGCCCTCGCGCACATGCTGCAGGCGATCGCGCCGCGGACGCCGATCGTCTTCATCAACACCGGTTACCATTTTCCCGAGACGCTCGAGTATCGTGATCTGCTGGTGTCGACGTACGGTTGGAATCTCGTCGAGGTCGGTCCCGAGCTTTCGCAAGCCGAGGTCGAAACCCGTCACGGCGCGGAGCTCTATCGACGCGATCCCGATCTCTGCTGCGAGATCAACAAAGTCGCGCCGCTGCGACGTGCGATCGCGGGCGTGCGCGCCTGGATCAACGGACGACGGCGCGATCAGGCGAGCACCCGCCGCGCGTTGGGAATTCTCGAGACGCTGCCGAGCGGCCTCGTGAAGGTGAACCCGCTGGCGCGCTGGAGCTCCAAGGACACGTACTACTATCTGAAGCAGCACGGGCTGCCGTTTCACCCGCTCTTCGAGCGCGGCTACACGAGCATCGGCTGCGCGCCGTGCACGCGGCCCGTCCTCGCCGGCGAGGACGAGCGCGCCGGGCGCTGGGCGGGACGCGACAAGGTCGAGTGCGGCATCCACGACGCGCTCGACGCTCCGGTGACGAGCCTGACGAGTAGCGCCGCGGAACCGGCCTCCGGCTCAGCCAGCGATGCGCGCGCTACGCGCTGAGCAAAAAAAAGGGAGCCCCGCGAACGAGGCTCCCCGAGACGGCCGTCGTTACCCGCTCAGCTCATCGGGAAGAGCTGCGCCATCTTCATGGCGAGCCCCATGTCACCGGCGATCTTGAGCTTGCCGCTCATGAACGCCATCTGCGGGTTCAGCTTGCCGTTCACCATGTCGAGGTAGTCGCTCGCGGCCATGGTAATGGTGATGTTCGGCGAGGCGTGCGCGCCCTCGGCGACTGCGAGCTTGCTGTCGTCGATCGCGAGATTGTACTTGCCGCCGCCGTCACCAGTGAGATCGAATTGGTACACGGCCTTCATGCCCTTCGCCGCGTTCGCGTTGAAGCGGTTGGGCATCTCCTTGAACACCTCTGGAACGTTTGTCGCTTGCGGACGGTCTGCCATGGGGCTCCCTCCCTTTGTCGAGGACGTGGGTGGTGGTTTTTCCTCGCGGCTGCATATCTAACGTGTTCCATAGAGTCAAAGGGGGGTGGCCGCGAAATCACAGCGGGTCTTCCTCTTCGTCGAGAAACGCGAGGAGCTCAGCGCCGAGCCTCTGCACGATCCAGCGATGCACGTCGTCGGCGATGCTCTCCCACCCCGGCTCGAGCATCGGGAAGTGACCGCGCGCGCGATATACGCGCGACGTCCACCCGAAACGCGCCGCGAGCGCACCCAACGCTGACGAGGGAAGGACCACGTCGCGCTCGCCGCCGAGGATGAGACCCGGGACCTCCAGTCCGGTCGGCAGGCGCACGCGTCCCGACGCGATCGCGCGAAACGCCGGCCCCGCATCGTCGCGCAGCCGCACGGGCTCCGCGATCGCTGCCGCGAGAAAAGCCTTGGCAGCCGCGCCGTGCGGCGGCGCGACGTGGGCGCCGAAGAGACGCGCGCGCCAGAATTGCGGCCACGCAAAAACGGTGCGGACGCCGTCGACGTCCGCCGGCGCGACGACGGGCGCGATCGCGACGAGCGCAGGCAGCGCGCGGCGCTGCGCGCAAGCGGCAGCACCGAGAATGGCGACGTCGTGCGCGACGACCACCGGCGGCGCCGGAAGCGCGGCGACGATCGCGTCGAGCGCGAGCGCCGGGTCGATGGCGGTCGCTGCCGTCAGCGATGGCGCCCACGACTCCCAGCCGCGGTGCGCGAGGTAGGTGGCGAACCGCTCCCAGATCCACGCGTCGGTCCACAGGCCGTGCAGCAGCAGCAGCGGACGCCGGAACTTCGGCGACTCCGGCCGGGTGACCTCGATCGCGTGACCGCCGACGTGTGTGCGCATGACGAGAAATGAAAAAAGCCCTTCGACGAACAAGCGTCAAAGGGCCTTTTTCGTTAGAGCCCGGGGGCTCTACATCTCGCCTGAGATCCGAAGCTACAAGCTACAAAGTCTTTCGATCAAGTAATCGGGACGATACTACTTCTTCTTCTTGGCGCCGCCCTTCTTGGCCGGGGCCTTCTTCTTGGCTTTGCTCTTGGTCGATTTCTTCTTAGCTGCCATAGACACCTCCCTCAACGGCTACTGTTTCGCTGCGTTCGAGTTCTGGTTCGCTCAGGCGAGCGCTCCCCCAACCCACTCTCCACCACCACCCCTCAACGCCGCGCATCATAGGGAGAAGGCGTTGCGCATGTCAAGAGAAAAATCGCATTTTGCTTCCGATTTCGCCAGGAGATTCAGGATGATGCCGGCACCGTTGCGGGCTCCTAAAATGACGTTCCCCACCCTACTCACGAGAGAGTAGCAGACCGTTCTAAACCGCGACTGGCGCGGTTTTGCGGCCTCTTCGCCACCTGACGACCACGCCCGAAAACGGCGGCGCCGAGGTACCGCGCACGTCGTCCGAGGTGCTCCTCGATGCGCAGCAGCTGATTGTATTTTGCGGTGCGCTCGCCGCGGCATGGGCTGCCGGTCTTGATTTGGCCTGCGTTCACCGCGACGGCGAGGTCCGCGATCGTCGCGTCCTCCGTCTCACCCGAACGGTGCGAGATCACCGTCGTGTAGCCGGCCGCGCGCGCCGTCGCGATCGCGTCGAGCGTTTCGGTGAGCGTGCCGATCTGGTTCACCTTGATGAGAATCGAGTTCGCCGCGCGAACGTCGATGCCGCGTCGCAGCCGTTCGGGATTGGTCACGAAGAGATCATCGCCGACGAGCTGCACGCGGCGACCGAGACGACGTGTGAGCTCCGTCCAGCCTTCCCAGTCGTTCTCGGCGAGACCGTCCTCGATCGACGCGATCGGGTAACGGTCGAGCCACGACGCATAGAGCTCGGCCATCTCCACGCTCGTTCGCGGCGCCGCCCCCGACTTCCGGAACACGTAGCGCCCGTCCTCCCAGAGCTCGCTCGCCGCGGCGTCGATCGCGATGCGGATTTGGGTTCCAGGTCGATAGCCGGCGGTGCGGATCGCCTCCATGATCGCCTCGAGCGCCTCCTCGTCGGAGGCGAGATTCGGCGCGAAGCCCCCTTCGTCGCCGACGCCGGTCGAGAGGCCGCGTCCGCGCAGCACGCCGCGCAGCGCGTGGAAGATCTCGGCGCCCATCCGCAGCGCGTCGGCGAAGCGCCGGGCGCCGACCGGCATCACCATGAACTCCTGTAGGTCGACCGTGTTGTCGGCATGCGCGCCGCCGTTCAGGATGTTGAACATCGGCACCGGCAGGACGCGCGCGTCTTTGCCGCCGAGATACGCGTAGAGCGGCAGCTTCAGCGCCGTCGCCGCGGCATGCGCCACGGCGAGCGACACGCCGAGGATCGCGTTCGCGCCGAGGCGCGCTTTGTTCGGAGTGCCGTCGAGCTCGATCATCAGGCGATCGATCTCCGCTTGGCGCCGCGGATCGCGCCCGACGAGCTTTCGTGCCAGCACGCGCTCGACATTGGCGATCGCCTGCTCGACGCCCTTACCGCCGTAGCGCTTCGCCTTCGCGTCCCGCAGCTCGACTGCCTCGTGCTCGCCCGTCGATGCGCCCGACGGCACCGCGGCGCGTCCGCAGACGCCGTTGTCGAGCACCACGTCCACCTCGACCGTGGGATTGCCACGCGAATCGAGGATCTCGCGCGCATGGACCTTCCGGATCTTCACGCCCCGACTCCTTCCCCAGGTACTGGATCAATTTGCGGCGCGATGCTTCGTTGCTCGGTCGCTCGGATGCTCGGCGTAGCTCCGCTACGCCTGCGCTCCTCGCTTCCCTCGCGCCTCGTCTCGCTCGCTTGCCCTCGTAGGGCAACTTGATCCAGTCCCATTCGCAGCAAAGTGATCACTACCCTTTCCTAGGCGCGGCTTGTGTTTCGGCGCGCGTCTCGTGTACGGTCCGCGTTCGTGCGTCAACCGCCTTCGCGTCGTCGCATGGTGCGGCAACGGCTCGCGATCGTCGCGGCTGGCGGCGTGTCGGCGGCGCTCATCGCCGCCATCTTGTTCGGCAGCCGCGGTCTCTTGCGTCTGCGCGCGCTCACGAACGAGGAGGCGGCGATCAAGCAGCGGATCGGCGGTCTCTTGCTGGAGAACCAGCGCCTACGAACGCAATTGCACGCGCTACGCAGCGACGATCGCTACCTCGAGCGCTTGGCGCGCGAGCAACTCGGTTTCGTGCGCCCGGGAGAGGTCGTGTATCGCTTCGCGAGTCCGAATCGTCCTCTTCCCGAAGCTCTTCCTCGTTGAGATCACGCGGCGGACGGCGTTCGAGGTCGGGCGCCGGGTGCCGCTGCTCGCCGCGGTCGCCGTGGTCCTCGTCTTCGAGGTCGCCGTCCCGTTCGCGTCGACGGTCCTCGACATCGCCCGACGACGGACGTCGCTCGCGCTCGTCGATGCCCGCCGCCGGCGGCGGCCGTCGCTCGTGTTCCTCGACGTCCGCTGACGGCGGAGGACGCTCGGACTCGGCCGTCGGCGGCCGGCGACGCTCGTCCGCATCGTCGCGTGCGGCAGGCGCTCGTCGCGGCGGGGCGGCGGTTTCGTTGTAACCGGCGCCGCCGCCGAGCAGCGGCACGAACCGCACCTCGGCGATCTCGCGCGTCCGCAGCTTGAGGCCGTGTTTCACGCCGCGTACCAGCACCTGCCGTCCGTCGGCGTCGCCGACGGGCATCACCAGCACGCCGCCCTCGCGCAGCTGATCGATCAGCGCGCGCGGCACCGTCGGGCCGGCGGCGGTGACGACGATCGCGTCGTACGGTCCGTACTCACGCCAGCCGAGCGTGCCGTCGCCTTGCTTCACGTGCACGTTGCGGTAGCCGGCGCGCGTCAGCGCGAGACGGGCGGCGCTCGCGAGCTCGGGGATGAGCTCGACGGAGTAAACCTCGTGGGCGAGGGTCCCGAGGACCGCGGCGTTGTAACCGGAGCCCGTACCGATCTCGAGCACGTTCTCCTTGCCTTCGAGCCCGAGCTGTTCCGCCATCAGCGCGACGATGTACGGCTGCGACATCGTCTGCCCGTGGCCGATGTCGAGCGGCGCGTCGTCGTACGCGTGGTCGCGCGCGGCAGCGGGCGCGAACGCCTCACGGGGGACGCGGCGGAGCGCGTCGAGCACGTGCTGGTCGTGGATGCCGCGTGCATGCAGGCCTTCGACGAGTTGCTGCGCGGAGGATCCGAAGGCTGGGATCGCGGGAAGGAAGCTCAGGAGCGCGAGAAGGGCGAGAAACGCGGGACCTCGCCCGCCGCTCACGCCTCCTCCTCGCCGGAGATCAGCGCGTCGTACTCGTCCGCATCCAAGAGCGTGTCGAGCTCGGTGTCGTCGTTGAGCTCGATCTCGATGAGCCACCCCTCGTGGTAGGGATCTTCGTTGACGATGTTCGGATGATCGTCGAGCTCGGTGTTGATCGCCACGACTTGGCCGGTGATCGGCGCGATGAGCTCGTTGACGGTCTTCACGGACTCGAGCTCACCGAACGATTGTCCCTTCTCGACTTCGTCACCGACGTCGGGAAGCTCGACGGCGATGATCTCGCCGAGCTCGTCCTGCGCATGCTCGGAAATGCCGAGGTGGGCGCGCGATCCTTCGACGCGCAGCCACAGATGATCGGGGGTGAATTTCAGCGTGTCCGCCATGCGCCGGTCCTCGTCTGCATGTCGCCTTATAGGGCCCATCTTTTCAGTGTCAAGCGAGTTTCGCCGCACGATCAGACGAGAAGAGCCGGCTCACGCGCACGCGAGCCGGCTCTTCTCTCCCCCCACCCCTCGACCACATCGAGACTCCGGGATCGATTTCCTACGACCGCCGCCTCATGCCCCGCCGATCCCTCGTCCCTCCAGGCCGACGCCACGAACGTGGCGCACGGCATCGGACACGTGCGCAGTGCGGCTCACGAGCATCCGCTCGTCGCGCCGCAGTTGAGACATTTGTAGCAACTCCCGTTGCGAATCATGATCGCGCCGCAGTCGGAGCAGCTCGGCGCGTCCGCTTGCGGGCTGAAGCTGATCACGGTTGCGCGCCCGCTCATCTCGGGAACGGCGACGTTCGACGTCGCCGTCGTCTCCGCCGCCGTCGACTCGGTGAGGCCGACCTCGCGCCGCTGGTCGGCGGAGAGGAACCGCACGCCGAGAAACCGGAAGATGTAGTCGGTCAGCGACTTCGCCATCGGGATCTCCGGATTCTTCGTGAAGCCGGAGGGCTCGAAGCGGACGTGGCCGAACTTGTTCACCAGCACCTCGAGCGGCACGCCGTATTGGAGCGCCATCGACGTCAACGTCGCGATGGTGTCCATCAGGCCGGAGATCGTGCTGCCCTCCTTCGCCATCTTGATGAAGATCTCGCCCGGCGACCCGTCCTCGTAGAAGCCGACGTGGATGTAGCCCTCGTGCCCGGCGATCTCGAACTTGTGACGGATCGAATCGCAATCGTTCGCCAGCCGCCGCCGCACCGGGCGCGCCTCGGCAGCCGGCGCCGTCGCCACCTCGGCGCTCTTGCCGGTATTGAGCGGCTGCGTCTGCTTGCAACCATCGCGGTAGATGGCGATCGCCTTCAGCCCCTGGCGCCACGCCTCGACGTACGCCTCGACGATGTCGCCGACGCTCGCGTCCGACGGCAGGTTGACCGTCTTCGAGATCGCGCCGGAGATGAACGGCTGCGTCGCCCCCATCATGCGGATGTGACCGAGGTAGTGAATCGTGCGCGCGCCGCGCTGCGGCTTGAACGCGCAGTCGAAGACGGCGACGTCGTCGTCGCGGAGATGCGGCGCCCCCTCGATCGTCTCCTGCTCGTCGATGTACTCGACGATCTCCTGCACCTGGCGGCTCTCGTATCCGAGGCGCTTCAGCGCCCGCGGCACCGTGTTGTTGACGATCTTCAAGAGCCCGCCGCCGACGAGCTTCTTGTACTTCACGAGCGCGATGTCGGGCTCGATGCCGGTCGTGTCGCAGTCCATCATGAAGGCGATCGTCCCGGTCGGCGCCAGCACCGTCGCTTGCGAGTTGCGGAAGCCGTCGCGCTCGCCCGACGCGAGCGCCTCGTCCCACGCACGGCGCGCCTCGCTCAGCAGCTCGAGGGGTACGAGCGCCGGATCGATCTTGTGCGCTGCCGCGCGGTGCTTGCCGACCACGCGCAGCATCGCTTCGCGGTTGGGGGCATAGCCCGAGAACGGTCCGAGCTCGGCGGCGACGCGCGTCGACTGCAGATAGGCCTCGCCGCACATGAGCGCCGTGACCGCCGCCGCGTACTGGCGGCCGCCGTCGGAGTCGTACGGCAGGCCGAGCGACATCAGGAGCGCGCCGAGGTTGGCGTAGCCGAGGCCGAGCTCGCGGAACGCATGCGCGTTGCGCTCGATCTCGGCGGTCGGATAGCTCGAGTTGTCGACGACGATGTCCTGCGCGGTGATGAGGATATCGACCGCGTGACGGAACGCCGCGACGTCGAAGTCGCCGGCCGCGTTCACGAACTTCATGAGATTGAGCGACGCCAGGTTACAGGCCGAATCGTCGAGGTGCATGTACTCGCTGCACGGGTTCGACGCGTTGATGCGGCCACTCGCCGGGCACGTGTGCCAATCGTTGATCGTCGTGTCGAACTGCATGCCCGGATCGCCGCTCGCGTGCGCCGCGTCGCCGATCGCCTGCATGACGTCGCGCGCGCGGAACGTGTCGGCGACCTCGCCGCTCGTGACGAAGCGCGTGTGCCACTCGCCGTCGGCCAGAACGGCCTGCATGAACTCGTCGGTCACGCGCACCGAGTTGTTGGCGTTCTGGAACGCGACCGAGCCGTACGCGGCGCCGTCGAGCGAGCTGTCGTAGCCGGCCGCGATGAGCGCGCGCGCCTTGCGCTCTTCCTCCGTCTTGCAGTTGATGAACTCGAGCAGATCCGGATGGTCGACG
>WNFR01011165.1_pt1 | contig 14689 bp, 14 predicted proteins | sample 5400221 | NCBI WGS metagenome assembly WNFR01 (sample SAMN13153357, study PRJNA577476) | soil metagenome | isolation source: 40 cm soil under Madrone tree | place: USA:California | collected 2016-06-14 | reverse complement strand
GTGCAGGCAGTGGGATTGATTTTCGTGCTGCTCAATGCAGCCAAGCTGGGGGCTCAAGCCAATTAGCGAAGTCACGGCAATGCCCGGCAGCAAACCCGACTCGATTTGGACCCGCGCCTTCGCCCTGCTTTGCCTGGCTGAATTCCTGGGCTACGCGCAGCATTTCGTTCTCCAGCCGACGTTCCCGCTTTACATTACCCACCTCGGCGGTTCGCCTTTTGTCGTCGGACTGGTAATCGCGTCCTTCGGCGTCACCAGCGTGATCTCGCGGCCGATCATCGGCTATTGGGCGGACCGCTGGAGCGTAACAGGCGTGATGATTCTGGGCCTGCTCACGCAAACGCTGAGCAATCTGATCTGCTTCATTCCTCTCGCCGGGGCGACGATGGTTGCCAACGGCTTTAGAGGCATCGGCTGGTCCGGCATGAACACCGGCGGCTACACGCTGCTCGCCACCGCGGCCCCCGTGGATCGGCGCGGCGAAGCGTCCGGTTACTATGGCGGCGTGCAGTCGACCGCGACAATATTGTTTCCCGCCGTCGCATTGTGGATCATCGACGCGCCCTACGGCGGATTCAACGCGGTGTTTTTTGTCGCCATGAGCCTGGTCCTCTTGGGCGCAGCCGCAGCCTACATGCTGTCGCGGGAAGTGCCATCGCGTCCGCGCGCTGTCGAGCCTGCGTCCGCTCAATCCTGGTGGCGCGAGATCATCCATATTTTCGACCGCCCCATCTTATTGGCCGCGATGCTCCTTTTTACGCTGCACCTTTCGCTACCCTGTATTTCGAGTTTCGTCGTGCTCTACGCGCGTCAACTCAGCGTCAGCCATTTCGGTTGGTACTACGTCGCGATCGGCATCACGAGCACGGTCGCTCGCCCGCTCCTCGGCCGCGTCTCGGACAAAATCGGTTGCGGCAGTTCGCTCATCGTTGCTTTTGGATTGGAAACCATCGCCCTGCTCATCATGCCGATGGTCACGAATCTCGCGGGTATTATTATCGGCGGTGCGCTCTGGTATCTCGGCTCTGCCATCGGCGGCGCGCAAATCCTTGCCCTCGCCATGGAAAGTGCGCCGGTAGAAAGACGGGGCCGCGCCATGGCGAGTTTTTCCGTGGCGTTTCCCTTGAGCAATGGCGTGGGCGCGCTTTTTAACGGGTTCGTCGTCGACCTGGCCGGTTTTATGTGGATGTATCTCACGGCGGCGCTGCTGTGCGCCGCCGGCATCGGACTCACATGGAGGCATTGGGAGAGTTTGAAACCGTCGAAACTCCGTTGAAGCCTCTCTTGTTGTAATTCACTCGTTGCGCTAATCCTGAGCGAGATTGCCACAACGGCTTCCGAGCAAAGGAGATTGCGCCAATGAACCTTCGATTCTATTCGGTTCTGACCATAGCGCTGCTTGGCTCATTGACGTGGAGCAGCCGCGCCGTTCAGGCGAAAAGCTATATCGCCTATATATCGGACTCCAGCAATTCTTCGGTCGTCTACTGGATCGCCAAAGAAGCGGGCATCTTCAAAAAGCATGGCCTTGACCTCGATACCATCTTTATCGACGGCAGCGTGCGCGGCATTCAGAGCCTGATCGCCGGTGATCTCGGTTATAGTGGCGCTGTCGGCACTGCGGTGATCAATGCGCATCTCGGCGGCGGCGACGTCGCAATCATTCAGAGCCAGATGAATACGCTGCCCTACTTCATCATCGGCAACGCCGGCATCAAATCGCCGGAAGAGCTGCGCGGCAAGACCGCGGCGGTGCACATCCCCGGCACCTCGGCTGACTTCGCCATGCGTTTGGCTTTGTCAAAAGTCGGCATTCCTTACAAAGACATCAAGGCAGTGACGCTAGGTGGCGCCCCCCAGCGGCTCGTCGCGACGGTCAATGGCCAGACGGATTTCACCATCGTCAGCGAAGGAGAAAAGCTCCAGGGGCTAAAGGGCGGGCTCAAAGTGATCATAGACATGGCCAAGCTCAAAGTGCCGTTTCAGTTCAACTGCAGCGTCGCAACGAGGAAGAAGATCAGAGAAAATCCCGACGAGGTACGCCGCGTCGTCTGGGCGCTCGCCGAAGCGGGGCATTTTTTCAAGACGCGTAAAGATGAGTCGATCAAAGTCATGCAAAAATATACCCGAGGCCTGGATCGTGGCGTCCTGGAAGGGGCCTATGCGGCCAATTATGAATTTCTCGTTGAAGACACCTACCCGACGCTCGAAGGTTTGAAGCAGACGCTTGATGTACAAGCGCTCACCGATCCGCGCGCCGCCAAAGCGAAACCGGAGGATTTCGTCGATTTGCGCTTTGTCGACGAAATGAAGAAGAGCGGTTTCGTCGATAAGCTTTATGGCAGAAAATAAATGTTGGTTCTCCTTATTCCTTACCCCTCACCCTTATCGGTAAGTAGTGAAGAGCAAGTAGTAAGGTGAATACCGTGATCACTCCGACCACAACTATCCCCAGCCTTGCGGACATCGCCGCACATTATGACGATCTTGACGATTTTTACCGCAGCTTTTGGGGCACAAACATTCATCACGGCTACTGGGTCTCGAGAAATGAATCCGTCGAGCAAGCGGTCTTGAATTTGACCCGCCTGGTTGCCGAGTGGGCGGCGATCCGCGCCGGTGATCGCGTTTGCGATATCGGCTGCGGCTATGGCGCCACCGCGCTGACACTGAGCCGCGAATATGGCGCTGCCGTAACCGGCATTACGATTTCGAAGAAACAATATGAGCATGCGAAACTGGCCGCGGCGGAGAAGCCCAATGTCAATTTCCTGTTGGGCGACGCGCTGCAGAACCGCCTGGCGTCGGAAACATTCGACGTTGTCATTGCTGTCGAAAGCACCGAGCATATCCGGGCCAAGGCAAATTTATTCAGCGAAGCCCGGCGAATCTTGAGTTCGGGTGGACGTTTAATGGTGGCCGCCTGGCTCACCCGCGAGCGTCCGGCGCCGTGGGAGTCCAAGTATCTTCTCGAGCCGATTTGCGCTGAGGGTCGTTTGCCGAGTATGGCATCGGCCGCTGAATACCGAACGATGCTAGAAGACGCCGGCTTTCGCGATCTGAAGTTTTTGGACCTAACGCACAACGTAAAAAAGACCTGGACAATTTGCGGTTCGGCTCATCAAGCGTTTCTTGGTCGATCCGGCCCTACGCCGGCGGCTCTTGGATCCTCATTTTACCAACCGGGCGTTTGCCAAAACCGTTTTTCGCATTCGACTGGCCTATGAAACCGGAACAATGCGATATGGCGTATTTGCCGCGCTCAGGTAATTTCTTCGTGTCGAGGCGGTGTCGCAATGTCATCCTGAGGCGATAGCCGAAGGATCTCGTCTTCGTAGGTAGTGGACAATGCGAGATTCTTCGCTGACGCTCAGAATGACATCAAAGTGACCTCCGCGATTCCGACACAATCTTTGTGCCGCGGATAGTAATTTTCTTAGCCTTAGGGTAAGAACGGGTCGACCCTAAACCACCCGGATGGCTTAAGCGGAGTCTCGTGAGTATGAAATTCGGCATCTTCGTTTTCGGCGACAATCATCCGGAGCTCGGACGGTCCAATCAGAAATACTACCAGGAAGTTTTGACCCTAGCCGAGTGGGCCGAGGATTTGGGGTTCGATTCGTTTTGGCTCGGCGAGCATCATCTCTACTGGTACGGCACCTGCGTGTCGCCGCCGATGGTGATCGCGGCTCTCGCGCAGCGGACAAAGAAAATCCGTTTGGGCCCGGCTGTCGCCGTGCCTTCCTTTCACAATCCGCTGGTTCTTGCCGAAGAGTACGCCTTCGCCGACAACCTTTGCGGCGGCAGGCTGGAATTTGCCTTGGGCAGCGGTTTTTCGCCGGTGGAATTCAAAACCTTCGGCATGACCATGGAAGAGGCGAAAGAGCGCTTCTGGGAAGCGACCGACGTGATCTTGAAGGCCTGGGCACAAGAGGAGTTCTCGCACGAGGGAAAGTATTATCACTACGACAACGCGACCCTTTACGTGAAACCGGTGCAGAAGCCGATGCCGCCGATATGGCTCGCCGCGTCGAGCGACGAAACTCTCGTCAAAGCTGGTCAACTGGGTTGGCCGATGATGGGCATCCCGTTCGCACGTTCGAACAATCTCCTCGATGTAAAAGTGAAGAACGATCTGTACAAAGACTATTACGTCAGTGCCGGCCATAGGACAGAGTCAAACATCATGGTCGCTTTGCACGTGTATCTGCATGAGAATGAGGGAGAAGCTGCCAGGCTCAGCCGTCCCTACTTCGACCGCGTAACCTCATTCACCAAGACGCACCGTCGACCGGGATCGAAGATCCCCAATTTCGACGAGCTCAAGCGAGAGAGCCTCGTTGTCTTCACTACTCCATCGCAAGCGGAAGAGATCTTCCGGGAATATGAGAAAACCGGCGTGACTCACGTAATCTGCATGGTCAATTTCGGCGGCGTTCCGATGACCGACGTGCGCCGAACTCTGGAACTCATGTCCAGGGAAATCTTTCCGAAATTTCAGCCGGCAAGTTGATTCTGGGTTCATGACCTTCAGCGGCTTGCCGTTCTCCGGCTCCGTTCATAATCATTGACACAACGGCCGAGTGAGAATAAGAAACTCTGCCAAGGCAGAATGCCCTTTGAGGTGACCCATGAAACTTTTTCGCGCCGCGCTCTGGCTTGTCGTATTTCTAAGCGGCATGACGTTCGGAGTCGGGCGAGCCATCGCTCAAAAACCAGCCGCCAAAATGACCGTCAGCTATAGTGCCGCCGGCGGTCAATACGTCAATCTTTTCGTCGCCAAGGAATTCGGCATCTTCGATAAGCACGGCCTGGACGTGTCTTTGCAGCAGATCAACAGCAGCTCCCAGGCGGTCGCTGCGTTGCGCTCCAAAAGCGTCGATGTCGCCATGGGACCCGCCGGTGTGATCTTCGATGCCATCGCTAAAGGCGTCACTGACTTTACCGTCTTCGGCGAGTGCATGCCGTACACCGTGTTGGAGATTTGGGTCCAGCCCAATATCAAAAGCGTCCAGGATCTCGTCGGCAAAACGATCAGCTCGACGAACCCGAACTCTCTCGGTGACCTGATGATCGGCGTATGGCTGGCGAAGAACGGCATCAAGAAGTCCGACGTGAATGTTGTCTATCTCGGCGGTCTGGGCAATCTCATCAGCGCCATGAAAGCGAACAAGACAGACGCGACTTTGATTTTGCCGCCGCTCGGCGAACAATTGCTGCCTTCCGGCCAGAAGCGGCTGGGCGATCTGCGCGACATCACCTACTCTAACCAGGCGTGGACGGCGACCAAGAGTTATGCGGCGAAAAACGGCGAGACGTTGCAACGCTTTGCCGCTGCGGTGACGGAAGGCATCGCTGTGGTCAAGCGAAACAAGCAAAAGACTTTAACCGTCCTGCCCAAATATGCCGGGGTGACCAACGAAGAATGGAACTCCTACGCTTACGAGTTTTTTATGCCGCTGCTCACGACGATACCGCGGGTCACTCCTGAAGTGATCAAAGCAACGCAAGAGCTTTCGACCGTCGAGGAAACGCGCAAACTCAATCTTAAGCCCTACATCAATAACAGCTACGTCGATAAGCTGGTGGCGCAAGGGTTTGTCGACAAGCTGTATAAATGATGTCGACATAGTCGCAAGTGTAAATCCAACCAAGCGCGGCGAAATCTGTCGTATCAGGGTCGCATCAATCTAGAAGTCGAAGAAGGCGCGTTCGTTTCCATCGTCGGCCCGAGCGGCTGCGGCAAAACCACCCTGCTCTACGCCATCGATGGCCTGCTGCCGATCAACCAGGGCGAGATTTGTGTCGACGACAAACCGATCACCGGCCCCGGCACCGATCGCGCCATGGTGTTTCAAAGCGCCTCGCTTTTACCTTGGCGCACGGTTTGGGCTAACATCACTTACGGCGTAAACCTGCAAAACACCTTAGATCCGCAGCATAAAGATAAAGTGGAGAGCCTTATCGATATGGTCGGTTTGCGTGGCTTCGAAGGGCGCTACCCCTCGGAACTTTCCGGCGGCATGCAGCAGCGCGCCAACCTCGCCAGAGCGCTTGCCGTGGACCCGGATATCTTGCTTCTCGACGAGCCATTCGCATCGGTTGACGCCCAGACTCGCGAAAAGCTTCAGGTCGAGTTGACGCAGATCTGGGAGCGCACGCGCAAGACCATGTTGTTTGTCACCCATGACATCGCCGAAGCGGTGTTTCTTTCTGATCAAGTCTTTGTCTTCAGCGCGCGGCCGGCGCAAGTTCGCGCGATCGTGAAAATCGAGATTCCGCGGCGGCGCTCGCTTGAAACCAAGCATAGTTCCAGCGTCCAAGATTACGTAAAACAAGTTTGGAATCTCATCGAATCCCCGAATTGACCGGGAGGTGCTCTATGTCGGCAATTTCCAGCGAACAAAGATCGGCAACAGAACCTAAAGTCCTTCCGACGCTTCCGTCGGTTCACTGGACCGAACGTTACTTCCGTTTCCTCTGGGGAACGGTGGGAATCGTCGGTTGTTTGCTTTTGTGGCAGCTCGGTTCTTCGACAGAGGTACTCGATCCACTATTCGTCAGCTCGCCACTGGAAGTTTTACGGACCGCGCTGCGACTCCTTCCGTCGCCGGAATTTCTCGGCCATTTGTTCATCACGACGCAGTGTCTTTTTCTCGGGCTTTCGATCGCGCTCGTCGTCGGCGTTTTCGTCGGACTGCCCATCGGCTGGTTTCCTCGGCTGAACGCGACCTTTGAGCCGGTCATCGCCGCTGTCTACGGTGTTCCCTATATCGCCTTCCTTCCCGTAATAATTATGTGGACCGGCATCGGCATGACGTCGCGCGTCATCATCGTCTTTTGGTCCGCGGTTTTTCCGTTGATCATCAATTCGATCCAAGGCGCGCGCGAAGTCGATGATAATTTCCTGCGCGTCGGTCGGAGCTTTTCGGCGACGAATCTACAAATGTTCATCACGATCACATTGCCGTCCTCCGTGCCCTATATTTTGGCCGGGCTGCGAACCAGCATCGGCCGCGCCATCGTTGGCGTCGTCGTCGCGGAGTTTTTCATGTCGTCGAAAGGGCTCGGCTATTTTATTAACCTCAAAGCTAACGCGCTCGAGATGGCGCCGGCGTTCGTCGCCATCGTGCTCCTCGCTCTCTTCGGTATCACTCTCGTCAGCATCGTCACCTATATCGAAAATCGCTTTTGCAACTGGTAAATAGCTCTATATGCACACTCACAACTTTCCATATCGGCTGGTCGGCGCGATCATCCTGATGCTCTACGCCTGCCCGCTCGGCGCAGTCGAATTATCGCCGGCTGGCCTTTGGCGAACCATTGATGAGCACTCCGGTCAAGCCAAAGGTTTGGTTCGGATAAAAGAAGTAAACGGGCAATTCGAGGGAAAGATAGAAAAAATTTTCCCTACGCCGGGCGACGATCCGGCTCCGAAGTGCGAGAAATGTGACGGCGCCCACCGCAATCAGCCGGTCCTCGGCATGACGTTTCTTTGGGGACTCAAAAAGCAAGGAGACGAATACCAAGGTGGCGAGATACTCGACCCGGAGACCGGCAAAGTCTATCGGGCGACGATTAAGCTCGCTGACGGCGGCAGGAAACTCGAGGTGCGTGGCTTTATCGGTGTGTCCCTGTTCGGTCGCAGCCAGACCTGGCTGCGCGAGGAGTAGAACCGCGATCAGTCCGCCACGACGTTAATCATCGGATCGGCAAGCTGTATTTATAAAAAAGTTTAATGATCAGCTAAATTTAAACCGCGCATTACTTATATGACTGAAGTTCGTTTTGTCGACACCACATTACGCGACGGGCAACAAAGCCTCTGGGCGTACAACATGAGAACCGGCATGATCGTGCCCATTGTCGAATACATCGACGTCGCTGGTTTCGAAGCCGTGGAGTTCGGCGGGCCGGTGGAGCTGCCCAAATGCGTCAAAGAGCTGCGCGAGAATCCCTGGGAACGCTATCGGTTGGTCATCCCGAAATTCAAAAAAACACCCTTACGGTTGATCCACGGCACGCGAAGCGGATTTGCGATTTACCCGGAAGCGCTGCATCAGCTTTACGACAGCTGCATGGCCAAGGTCGGTGTAACCGAGGTGCGCATTTCCGACTCGTGGAACGATCCGGCCGATTGGGCTTGGCGCGTTAAACAGGCAAAGAACGCTGGCCTCAAGCCGATTATCAATTTGATCTACACCGTGTCGCCGCGTCACAGCGACGAATACTTTGCCAACAAGATCCGCGAAGCATTTGCCCTCGATGTCTATCGGGTCATTTTCAAGGACCCGGGCGGTATCTTAACGCCCGAAAGAACCAAGACTGTAGTGCCGGCGGTGCTGAAGGCGGCCTGCGGGAAGACCGTGGAATTGCACACACATTGCACCACCGGCCTCGGTACGCTCTGTTGCCTGGAAGCGATCAAAGCCGGTATGTTTCACGTTAACACCGCCATTCCACCGCTGGCCGATGGATCGTCGAATCCGTCGATTTTCAACGTCGCGATGAATGCGCGCGCGCTGGGTTTCAAAACCGCGATCGATGAAGCACCGTTGCGCCACGTGGCGAAGCATTTCACCGCCTGCGCCAAAGAGGAAAATCTGCCCATCGGCAAAACGCCGGAATATGATTACGCCCAATATGTGCATCAGATCCCCGGCGGCATGATTTCCAACCTGCGCTACCAGCTGCGCCGTGTCGGCATGGAAAACAAGGTCGAGCAGACATTGGCAGAAGCCGCACAAGTGCGCGCCGACTTCGGCTACCCGATCATGGTAACACCGCTGTCGCAGTTCGTCGGCAGCCAGGCGGCAATCAATGTCATCGTCGGCGAGCGCTACAACCAAGTCACCGATCAGACCATTGAATATGCCATGGGCATCTGGGGCAAAGAAGGCGCCGCGTGCATGGACCCTAACGTTAAAGACAAGATTCTCAATCGACCGCGCGCGAAGGAAATCGCCGAGCGGCCCCATCCAAGTGAATCTCTGCAAGACTTGCGGCGCAAATATGGCGGACAAGGCGTCTCCGATGAGGAAGTGCTGTCGCGCTTTTTCACGAGCAAAGAAGATGTCGAGCGCATGCACGCCGCCGGACCGCCGCGCAGCTATAGGACCAACGGGAATCCGCTGGTAAATCTCGTCAGCGAGCTCGCGAAACAAACCGAGCGTAACAGCGTCTACGTTCAAAACCGCGATTATTCGATCCGCATGGAAAGGTTACGGTGAGACTAATCGCCGTATTGCACCTCCGGTCCGCCGTTGTCTTAAGCGTTACGTGGCTGAACGGGATACAAACCATACACTCACAGCAAATAGAGATAAAAGAATAAAAGGCATAATTGGCGGCAGCGGATGGGCAAGCACAAAGGGCAGAAGCGGAAGTAATCCAATGAGCACCAGCCCGATGGCCACCGCAGCCGGTATGGACTCGCGAAAGAGACTCAACGTCAGAGCACTCGGCACAACCAAGAGCGCGAGATCATGAGCATGGAGATGAGGCGACAACAATAGGATCGCTGTCACGTTGCCGATCCATTGCATTACGGCGCCTCGATCTCCGCCGCAACGTTTCCGGTTAAGCATAACGGCACCGACAACAATTGCAGCGCTAAGGGCCGCCCAGACGTAAAGCGCCGACGCCCCCAACGGAACGTAAAACGCGAGCGCTCGCAAGTTTTGCATCTCCTGGGGATTGGTGCCCAAGTCGCTTTCCAACGCGCTGAAACGCCGGGATAAGTCGATATAGTCCGCGATTCCCTTCGGGCCTACCAAAATCGCCGAGAAGACCGCCAATGCCCCGATGATTCCGACACTCACAATGAGCGCGCGTAATTTCCTCCTGGCCCCTAAAATGATCATCGGCACCGGTAACAACTGCGGCTTGAAGCTAAGGGCACTGCTCCACAGGCCTGCCTTGGCTTGCTCATCCTGCTGAACCGATCTTAGAAATAGAGTAACCAGCAACAAAGCCGCCAAAGAAGTCTGACCTTGGAGAATTGTGCTATGGACACCGAAATTGCATAACGTTGCTGATAAGAGCCAGGTTGTTTGCTCTCTATTCAAAGACAAGTGCCCGACGAGTAATTTAACCGCTATCGATAACAGCAGACCGTTCATGACCGTCATGACCAAGAAAGCATTGGAGAAGGAAATCGTGCCGAGCGGCATCAAGAGAAAGGCCGTAAACGGCGGATAGGCAAATCCCAGAACTGAATTGCCGATGCGTGGATCGATGGCTTTCTGGATCGCCAGCTGCCGCTCGAGGTCGTAAAGCGAGCTGCGATTCTCCCACATCAATCTCGCGCCGGAATAAAGCACCGGGAAATCAGGACGGCAGTTATCGCATATTGGATGACCGAATCTATAGGTCTCGTACCAGTGCCTTGCAGTTAGCAGACTGAGCGCAATGCCGAGTCCGACCGCTATTGCCTTAAGCCGCCGGTTCCAAGCAATTCCTCGTTTCATAACCGGGAGGTTCCTACCGGTGATTAGTATACCGCAAAGGTCACCAAGGATCCCGGTAAATTCGGAGAATTCGTTTTAACCATAGAAACTTTTCCGCTGTTGAGCTATCTAGGAACAAAAGCGAAAGACCGCTTATGGCACGCGTACCATTGATCGAAGAAACCGACCACCCTGAGCTGGGCGACTCCATTGCGAAGATCAAAGGAGCGCGAGGCGACCGGCTGATCAATATTTATCGTTTGATGTTGCACAGCCCGGCGTTAGCCGACGCTTGGTTCGAACTGAATCAAGCCGTGCGCTACGGAACTCAAATCGACGGTCAGAGTCGCGAGCTGGCGGTGATACGCGTGGCGATTTTAAATAACGTCGAATACGTCCAGCGCGCGCATGGCCCAGCTTATGCCTTGAAAGAAGGGCTAACACCGGAACAAGTTGCCGCGATCGGAAATTGGCAACCGTCGAAATTGTTCAGCTCGCCACAGCGCGCACTGCTCGCCTACACCGACGCGATGACGCGTGAGATCGACGTGCCGGACACCGTGTTCAGCGAACTGCGGCGGCATTTCAGCGAGCGCCAAACAGTAGAGCTCACGATGCTCATCGGCGCCTACAATATGCTCACGCGTTTTTTGAAGGCCTTGAATGTCGATCCAGAACCTTAGAGGAGTTCAAAGTTCAAGGTTCCGGGTTCAAGGTGCGCGCATCGCGCATCCTGAGCTTCGAAGGATCTGTTGCAAAAACCGAAGAAGATCCTTCACTTCGTTCAGGACAAGCTTTGAACCTTGAACTTTGAACCTTGAACGTGTCTCTTCGTATTCATGCCATCAAAATCCGATATTAAATTCGTCGTCGAAAACGACAGTTTCCTCCGCTTGATCCAAGTTGTCCTCGATCCAACCGCTCCTAAGGAGCGATTCGAAGCGTTCGCGCATTTTTGCAAGCACGACACGCCGGATTTTCAAGGCTGGTGCGACAAGATTCGCGCGCAGGCACGAAATATCTATCCGGCGAATGTTCGTCTCGTCGACGACCAAGCCGAACTGGTGGCTAACGTGTCGGGAGCGAGTGTCATCGTCGTCGAAGAGTTGACCGTCGGCGCCGAAGAAATAGCCGCGGCCGGAAGCGCGCTTAAGTTCGTGCAAAAGTACGGCGTCACCACTCGCAACATCGCCAACAGCGCCTGCGTCAGCGCGGGCGTGAAAGTACTCACGATTCGCCGACGGGCAAATATCTCTACCGCCGAGCAAGGCTTGATGCTCATGCTCGCGCTCGCCCGCCAAGTGACGCGCAACGCCAATCTGATCAGTATCGAACAGCTGAAAGCCGCGGGCTACGAACCAACGACATACGATCGCTCGCACACGCCCAACGGCAACTGGGCGAGGATTCCGGAGATGCTTACCCTTTATCAAAGGCAACTCGGCATCGTCGGTCTCGGCGAGATCGGCCGCGAGCTGGCGCTGCGCGCGATTGCCCTAGGCATGCGTATCGTTTATTCGCAACGCACGCGCCTGTCTGCGGACGTCGAACGACAATATCAGGCGACCTATTGTTCTCTCGATGAGTTGCTCAGCACCTCTGATTTCGTTAGCCTGCACTTGCCGCGCGGCCCGGCAACGGTGAACTTCATCGGTGATCGCGAGTTCTCTATCATAAAACCCGGAGCCTTCTTGATTAACGTTTCGCAGCCGAATCTGGTCGACCGCGAGGCATTGCGCCGTTCGCTGGCTTCAGGCCGGCTGGGCGGATATGGGTTGGATACATTTTATGAAGAACCCGGGGATGCCAACGATCCGCTGATCAAATTTCCCAACGTCATCATCACACCCCACCTCGGCGGGTCGCCGCGCTGGAACTCCCTCGATGATATCGAGGAAGTCATCGTCAATCTCGGACGGTTACTGGCCTGATGGAAGTTGTGGGCTAGAGATCTTTCGCAGCGGGTTCTAGCGAACCACGCTGAGTAAGAATTTCGTCAATCGCTTTGAGCAGGACCTGATACCCTGCACTCAGCAGCCCACCTGCGATCGGCGACTCCCCGAAGCATCGAAAGGTAAATTCCTCATGGGAGTTGTCATCAAGCGGCACATGCCAGCGCACCCAGCTCTCTGTGCCCGATGGCGCCCCCTGGTGGGCCACGAGATTTGGCATGACAAATCTAGCGCCGTTGAGCGCCGGTTTGTCGGCGCGGAGAATTCCTTGCAGGTAATTTTCGTCTCGGCGAACTTTCGTTAGCGCGAAACGCGCCGGCGGCTTGACGAGAAATTCATAAGCCGGCAGCGCCGGCGCTTCGCCTGGTCCCATATAAGTCAGAATCACGCCGCCGGTTTCGAGACAGGGATAGGCCGGCTGCCCCACCGACATCCGCTGCTCTCCGCCGGGCAACCAATCGCCCCGTACTACCACCTTGCCGCAATTGTCGAACAACCAACCATGGTACATGCAGCGTATCCCACCGGGCTCCACGCGACCGTAAATCATATCCACGCCCTGGTGCGCGCAGTAGCGCCCGATCAGTGCGGGATTCCCCTGATCATCGCGAAACAAAATCAGCTCTTCACCAAACAACGTCACCGGCAGAGGTTTGTCGGCCGTCAATTCTTCCGATAATGCCGCGGGCTGCCAATGACGACGCATCAATTCACCGCATGGCGTCCCGCGCCCGGTTCGCGTTAACAAATTATTTTCTTCCTGAGCAATCATCGCGGCGTCAAATTCAAAGGCGACTTTGAGGCTCCCCTCTCCGAATCCGAATATTCTTCCAACGACTGGAACGGCTTCAACGATTGGAACAAATGGAACGAGCTCCCGCCTTATTTTAGCACCGCCTCCGCCAACTTCGCTCCTGGAAACCAGGAATTATTACATTTATCTTCGGTAAAGTTTTGAAAGCGCTTGAACTCGTCCAAAGTCATTACATCTTTGGCGGCTTGGCCGTCCAAGCCCTTAGTATCCACGTCTAAGCGCCGCGTCGGTTGTTGGGCGGTTTTTCCATGCAGTTCCTGACCTTCCCGGCTGAGCAACCAATTGAAAAAAACTTTCGCCGCGTTCGGATGCGGCGCGCCCCTAATGACACCGACAATGCCGTTGCCGCCGCTCACGTAAGTTCCTTCTTTCAGCGTCGGCAAATGTTTGACCGGCAGGTTCGCATCCAAAAATGCGTCGAAATCCCGATAGCCCACGCCAATGGTCAACGCGAGATTTCCTTTCGCCAGCGCGTCGGCGATCTGGCGCGCATTGCGGCCGACGAACATGTCCTGCTGCGCGAGCTTTTTGATATATTCTTCACCCTTCATGTCCAGCAGAAACGCCCACATGGCAAGGCCGCCGCCCGGCACCCGCGGATCGCGCAAGCCGATTTTTCCTTTCCATTTGGGATCGAGCAGATCGTTATAGCTCCGCACCTCCTGCGGCTTGACCAGTTGCGTGTTGTAATAGAGCGACGGCGTCACCTGCGCGACAAAGCTATAGAGCAAGTTTTTCCCCGTCTGATTGTCCGCCCACAGGTGACCGCCGAACCATTTCGCCGGATCCTTTACTTCAGGCAAGATCATCGCCGCCGTCAGCGGCTCGAATAAATCGGTTTTGAGCAGCGTGTTCCCCGTACACGGACCGACTAAAAAGGCATCGACGGAAACCGCGCCCGCTTGCTTTTCCGCGACAATCTTACTCATGAGATTCGGTCCCGGCGCCTGAATAAATTCACTGTCGAGATCGAAGCGTTTTTTGAGCACCGCCTGAACCTCATTCCTAAAGTCGTTTCCCGGCGGCGCGCCGATGACAACTTTGCCTTCCTTCTTGGCCGCGGTGAGAGTTCGCTGCCACTCGGTGCCGGCCTCAGCGGCTTCAAGCCAATGCGGCTTGAGGCCAACCATGATGACGCCCGCCAATAAGATGAATACGACCTTCTTTGCTCCCATAGCGCCACCCCGAACCCTCTTGGTTGCGATTGCACCGATGATAATCACGATCAAAGCGCGATGCCAAACGTCCGCGCCCCGACATTAGGCGATCGGATTGACAGCCCATTCGGAGCGGCGCTATATATCGTCCCTTCTTGTTTCACGATTGGCGATCGCATGAAGGAACAAAGGCTATGACAAATCTGCTTCACCTGCTGGTCGTACTAATCCTACTATGCGTTTCGAAACCCAGCGTCGCCCAGGAACGCATGCGCATCGCCTGGGCTGGAAGCACGCCCTCGAACACGCCGATCTGGG
>WNFR01006613.1_pt1 | contig 14693 bp, 14 predicted proteins | sample 5400221 | NCBI WGS metagenome assembly WNFR01 (sample SAMN13153357, study PRJNA577476) | soil metagenome | isolation source: 40 cm soil under Madrone tree | place: USA:California | collected 2016-06-14 | reverse complement strand
GGCAGCGCCGTTTCGCCGACTCCGAGCTCTCCCGCATTGAAAACCCCCACGACTACTCCGGGAGAAAGTCCCGTGATCTGCGCGAAGTTCCTTGTGACCAACGGGAGGCCGGTCACTGCGCCTTTGCTGACTACTCGGCCTAGGGCTGAGCTCTCGGTCTCAACCATCGGTGCATGCGAAACAACCTCGGCGCGCTCGATTCGTGTTGCAAGTTGGAGGTGAAGTTCGAGGCGAAGTGTTTCAGTTACCGTGACGTGTATGGCTAGAAGTGTGAGTGGTTCGAAAACGGCTCTTTCTGCACGTACTTGGTATGTGCCCGGCGGTAGCAAAAGGAAACTAAACCTTCCGCCTTCGTCAGAGGTCGCCGACCTGACCACACCGCCACCTTCCTTAGAGAAGCAGACGATTACGTCGGGGAGAACTGCCCCTGAAGAGTCGAGCGCGAGGCCTGTCACAGCGCCTGTTGATACCGTCTGGGCACATAGTCGGTTTGCAAACCCCAAACTAATTGCTAGCATTCCGAGCCGAGCCCACAGACACCACCGTCCCCTCTGACCGGACACGTTTAAGCACCACGTTTCTAAGCCCCACAGTCAAAACACTGGTGCTGGGTTAACCGCGTAGAGTTTGCTCTCGGTTTGTTACTATAATCTAGCCGTCAGATAGAAACTCCGCGGTCGTGTAATTTCACCTGTCAATCTTGACAGAGAAGATGGACAGTTAATTAAGAAAACTCTTATCTGCTGGCTTGGCGAAGCCAAACCCCAATCACGGCCCGCAGAACTTGACGGGGATTCTGAGAGTGTTTATGTGCTACGCTCGGTTGCCGATAAGGCCGCAAGTGCCCAAGTCTCCTTATGCCGACCGAAAAGGACTAGGACCCGGGCGACGGTGGCGGTCCGGAGCTTGGCAGGCATCGACAGCCTCCGCAGTCATTCTTCTTTTAGCCTGTTTTCTGTTCCAGGTTAGGGTCAACGCACAGGTCAAAGGGACTCGGCGAGTCCTTCTCCTTACTGACCTTGGTACTCCCGCATCACCAGGCTTTACAGAGATAGAGACTGCAGTCTTCGCTGGTCTGCAAAAATCCCCATACAAGATTGAATTCTATTCGGACAGCCTGGAAGTCACCTTGTTTCCGGATCATGCTTCAGAACCCGGATTCCGCGAGGAATTCCTACACAAATATTCAGGCCACAAACCGGATGTGATCGTTGCAGCAGGGTATGCCTCCCTGAAGTTCATTGCCGGCCTGCACGATCCGTTCTTTGCGGATACCCCGGTGATCTCTTGCGGAATCATAGAAGACCCCCGGGAGCTACGAAAGCTCGGCCCGGACTTTACCGGTGTTAGGAGTGAACCAAAGCCGGAAGAAACCCTGAACGTAGCTCTGCACCTGCTACCCCAAACCAAGCGCGTGGTGGTCGTGGGCGGCATGGGCGAGTTTGACCGCCAATGGGAGGCTATCGCCAAACAGGTCTTTCGTAATTATGAGACGAAATTGGATTTTACGTATCTCACCGACTTGGCGATGCCTACGCTGCTGGAACAACTGCAGCACCTGCCGAGCAATACGATCGTCTTCCACACTGCAATCAGCCAAGATGCAGCGGGCGAGCGCTTCGTGGATTCAGCTCAGTCTGTACCCTTGGTGCTTGGCGCCGCGAATGCGCCGGTGTTTGTCATGGACGATGTGGATTTCAGGGAGGGCGCTGTGGGTGGCGACCTGGTGAATTGGGCGGACAATGGTCGTGTCGCAGCGGCCATGGCTTTGCGGATTCTCAATGGCGAGAAACCGCAGGATATCCCCATTGCAATAAGCCAAGACGTTTACATGTTCGATTGGACTGCCATGCAGCGTTGGGGGTTAAAGGAGAGCAAATTGCCACCCGGCAGCGTCGTGGTCAACCGACCTACAAGCCTCTGGCAGCAATATAAGCGGTATCTCCTTATAGGCATTTTTGTGATCCTGGCGCAGATGCTGGCCATCTTTGCGCTCCTCTGGCAACGGTCGAAGAGAAGACGGACCGAAGTCGATCTGGCTCGCACCAATGATCGGCTTCGCTTGGCGATGGAGTCAGGCAAATCAGTTGGATGGGAATTTGAGTTTGCGAGTAAACAAAACCGCTGGTTCGGTGATCTACGAACCATGTTCGGCATTCCCTCAAATACGTTTCACGGGCAGGTTGGGGATTTTTTCCGCTTCGTCCACCCAGAAGATCGCGAACGTGTCTCGAAAGCGCTAGACCAGGCCAGACAAGACCGCGCGCTTTACAGTGAGGAGTTCCGTGTCATTCGGTCCGATGGAGCCACACGATGCGTTGTCTCCAAGGGTGAATTCGAATACGGCCCCAATGGCGAAGCTCGAATAATACGTGGTATGGCCGTAGACATCACTGAGCGCAAGCAGGTGGAGGAAGCGCTTAGGAAGTCAGAAGAAAAGTTCTCGAAGGCTTTTCGCGAAAGCCCTCTTGGTTTCACGATTACCAGTACGAACGATCATCGCTTTATCGAAATCAACGAAACGTTTGAACGCATTACCGGATGGAGCCGCGCTGAGATGATAGGCAGGAGTGCGTTGGACGTCGGAATCTGGATGGATCCCAATCAGAGAATCGAATTCATAAAACGGCTCCTAGCGGAAGGCTCGGTGCGAGACCTAGAGGTCTCCTTTCGCACAAGAAACGGCCAGGTCCGTACGGCCCTAACGTCGGCTGAATTGATTGAAATTAATGGAGAGCCCTGTGCTCTTTCGGTGGTGGCCGACATCACTGAGGCTAAAAAATCTGAAGAAGCAAGGCAGGTGTCCGAGAGTCGCTTTAGCCAATTTTTTTCGACTTTGCCTGCATACTGCTACATGACTTCAGCAACGGGAGAAATCGTCGATGTGAATCCCGCAGCATGCGAGGCCCTCGGTTACAACAAAGAAGCACTTCTGGGCAAACCGTTGTCCGATGTCTATGCCCCCGAGTCAGCCTCAAAGCTCGTTAGTCTGCTTGAGAAGTGGACGACGACCAACAAGTTATACAACGAGGAAATGCTCGTCCTCACGAAAAAAGGGAAGCAAAGAACAGTCCTTGTCAACGCGGGGGCCGTGAAAGACACCAAAGGCAAAGTGATTTACATAGCTTCTATCCAGGAGGATATCACGGAACGCAAGGAGATCCTGCAGAAGCTGAGGGAGAGCGAAGAACGCTTCCGGTTGGTGGCAAACGCAGCTCCAGTGATGATCTGGATGGCTGGTCCGGACAAACTCTGTACTGATTTCAACCAGCCCTGGCTGAAGTTCACGGGTCGCTCCATTCACGCGGAGCTGGGAAACGGCTGGGCGGAAAATGTTCACCGCGAAGATTTGGGCCTCTGCCTGGAGACTTATACGAACGCCTTTGACCAGCGCGAACCCTTCGAGATGGAGTATCGGCTCCGCCGTCATGACGGAGAGTATCGTTGGGTTCTTGATCTAGGAGTGCCAAGATTTCAACAGGATGGTTCCTTTGCGGGCTACATCGGCTCATGTCTAGACGTCACTGACCGCAAACTGGCTGAAGAGTCGGTGGCCGACATGAGCCGCAAGTTAATCGAAGCCCAAGAGCAGGAACGCACCTGGATCGCTCGAGAGCTTCACGACGACATCAATCAGCGAATTGCCTTGGTCTTGGTCAATCTAGAGCGCTTGCAAGGAGACTCTCAATTTGCGCCTGCCACGACGCAACGCATGATGGAAATCCGAGAACAGCTCTCAAGTCTGGCGAGCGATGTGCAAGCTCTATCGCATCATTTACACTCTTCGAAGCTGGAGTATCTGGGCCTCGCGACAGCAGCCGCGAGTTTCTGCAAAGAGCTATCCGAGGAGCGCACGGTGGAGATTGAGTTTAACTCGGAGGGCGTTCCAAAGCAGCTACCTCGGGAGATCGCCCTTTGCCTTTTCCGCGTTTTGCAAGAAAGCCTCCAGAACGCCGTCAAGCACAGCGGGTCAAAACACTTTGAAGTGCGGATCAAGGGGACACCGAACGAGTTGGAGCTGACTGTGCGTGACTCGGGAGTCGGGTTTGATCCTGACGAGGCAATTAGGGGTCGCGGCCTGGGCCTTACGAGCATGAAGGAACGGCTGAAACTGGTCCATGGCAGACTATCGGTTGAATCTCGCCTCGCGCAGGGGACTACAATTCGCGCCACAGTGCCCTTCAGTTCCGACGCTATGGCCGCGGGAGCATAGGCCAGCCGAAATGGGCTTTCCCGAAACCTTGCCAATGTGCCGCTTAGGAGCCAATCGGATTCATCAATATGTGAGCGCTGCGTGAAGCGCATCTTGCACGGGCGAGTGCGGGGTAGCAATGTTGCGGGATGGCGCGACGCTTATCGAGAGTCGCCGCCCAGAACTTGCGGCTGTCTCTGCCGAGAACTGATATACAGTTATTCAATGACCAGGTACGTGGCGAACTTCAATTTTAGTCCTATCCGACCTTTATCTTCTCGAAGCTGGCAGAGAGGCAATTGAGCACAGAGAAACCACGATTTGGACGCAGTGGATATTTGCGCTGGCTCAACGCGCTGCTGTTCTCCTTGAATTCGGCCCTTCTGGTCATTCCGGTTGCATCGGTACGGATGAAGTATCCAATTCTAATGATTGGCCGCAGGATACGTTACTTCGTCTACGCTCACTGGCCCTTTCCAATTCCTTCGTTCGTGCGAGCCGCGGACTCCTATCGCCTGGACTTTACAGCGTTGGCGCTTTCTTCCGCCGGTCTACTCTTCTTGCTCTTCGTGATGACAGCGCGACTCCGGGCGGGCTCGGACTTTCTTCGTCCAGTGCCCGGCGTCGTGGCTGTCGCAGGATTGCCCGTCTTTATCAAACTCCTTCAAGGGGTTCCGTTCGCACTATACGTTGAGCCTGTCGCCGCCGCAGTGTGCGTACTGCTCTACTTTTATGGGAGATGGCGACTACCTTCACTGGTCAGTATTTTGCTGCTGGGCTTACATTCTGCGTTTTGGTTTTGGGGAACGCCTTTGGAGACTTGGTACTGGCCAGTCTACCCTCTGATTGGTTTTTGCTCTGCTGTGGTTTGGGCCGTCCACGTGAAACAAGAAACAATCAAAACAGAGTCCGAATCCATAGTCGAGTGAAGCGAAGTTTGGTTAAGTATTTTCACTTGGATCTTAATCGGATTGTAAGTGATACGTGAGGCATAATTTTCAGGAATCGAGAGAGGGTATTTCCAGAGCCTCGCACCTGGCAGCGTGAGCTTTTTTCCAGCGATCGGGAAGCCAGGCGTCGATGTCGTTTACCGGCCACGAGGGAAGATTCATCAGCAGTTGCATGAAGTAGAGTTGCGGATCCATCTGGTGCCGGCGGCAGCTGCTGGTCAAGCTGGCCAGGATCGCTGCGGTCCGTCCGCGGCGCGGGTTTCCGACGAACAGCGAGTTCTTGCGGTTCAGAACCACACGCTTCATCTCCCGTTCACTCACATTGTTGTCGATGGGCACCGCGCCGTCGCTGGTGAACACCGTCAGTTCCTCCCATTGGCTGAGCGTGTAGTTCACCGCTTCGGCCATGGGATGCTTCGGCAGCAACTGTTCTTTCCAGGTCAGCAACTTGTGTCGCAGTTCAGCCAGCACCGGCACCGACTGCGTCTGCCGCAACGCTAGTCTCTCGGCCACGGCCACATCCTTGGCCTGTTTTTCCACGGCAAACAGCTGGCCGATCAAATCCACGGCCTCGCGAGCGATTTCCGGCGCCGATTTCTCCGCTTCCACGAACTTCCGACGCGCATGCGACCAACATCCAGCACGCGTGATGGCGTTGCCGGCCACCACTCCGTTGTAGCCTCCATAGGCATCCGCCACAAGAACTTCGGTGTAGTCTTTCAGAAACTCTTTCGGCCCCTCTCGTCCACGGTTCAACGTAAAGTCGAACACGTTGTACGGATGTGCTTCATCGCCTACGTACACCCACATGCGTGTCGACTGCGTCTGCCCCGGCCCCAGCATCGGAAAGACTGTGTCGTCGGTGGCCACTACATGGGACTGCCTTACCCGTTCCGCCATCCGCCGGTACAGTGGCTCGACCAGGTCCGCGACATCCCCACACCACACCGATTGCCTAGCTCGGGAAATTGCAAAGCCTTGCCGCTCGAAGATATCTTCCAGCCGATACAACGGCAAGTAGTCAGCGAACTTGCTGGTCACGATGTAGGCCAGCAGCCCCGGACCCGCAAAGCCTTTTTCGATCGCCGTCTCCGCTTTTGCTGCTGTCGCGATCTGCGGATTTTCTCCCGCCAGCTCACACTTGGCGCAGGCATACTTCTTACGCACATGCTGCAAGCGCTCGAAGTGTCCGGGGAGGTATTCGATCTGCCAGCTCTCCTCGCTGCCGATTTCTTGCCGCTGCTCGCCGCAGCACGAGCAGCGTCGTTGTTCCGCAGTCAGCTCATAGACGTGCGTGCTGACCGGAAGATTTTCGAAGTTGGCTAGAGCTCGCCGTCCTTTGCGCCGCTGTACACGTCGCACTTCTGGACTGGCTTCGCCGTGAGGAACGCTCTCTACGGGTAATGGTTTTTTCTCCAGCTCTTCGGCAAACTCGAGCAGCACCTGCGCTAGTTCGTTTTCGCTCAAACGATCTGCCCGCGGCCCATAGGTCGCCTTCTTGTAGCGCAACAGCTCTTTCTGCAACTGCAGGTTTTCTAAATACAATTCATCGATGCGTTGCTTTTGTTGTTCGCGCTCATGCCACAGAGCGCGCAACATCGCCTGCAACGCCTGCTTGTCTTCGGGTAAGTTGTTCAAGGAAGTTTCGTTGGCCGGCACGTTCGTTTAGACGTGCCTCCATCAACTTAGTTACACCATCGCGCTGGATCGTGCAGTTCTTTTCTTTCTTTTTTTTCTCGGCGACTTTTATCCGCGGCTCTCTATCGCCTGTTGGTAGCGCGGCAGACGCTTCAGCTTCGAAACGTCGATCTCGTCCAGAATCATCGCCAGTTCGCTGGCACGTAACTCCACCGATCGTGCTCCCTGTTCTACGCGCGGCAGCTTGAATACTCCCTCTTCCAGCCGCTTGTACCACAACACGAATCCATCCCCTTCCCAAACCAAAATCTTCAGCCGATCTCCGCGGCGCGAACGGAACACGAACAGATGACCGCTCTGCGGGTTCCCTCCGATCACGGTCTTCACCCGCTCCGCCAGTCGATCAAATCCACAGCGCATGTCCGTTGCTTCGCTGGCCATCCAGATCCGCGCCCCCTGCGCTCGATCTATGGCCTGCAAGCTTGGCAGCCCGATCACCCTGCGGCCTCCACCACCGCCAGCGATCCCCGCACATGTTCCGGATCAAATCCTCGCCCTACCATCAGGCTCCGGCCATTCTCCAGCCGAACTTCGATCCGCGAGTCGCCCGGTATGTTGGCCGGAGACTCCGCCACTTGCACTTCCACGAATCTCGCCGTCGTGTTTTCCCGCAGCCGTTTCTTCCGCCAGTAGAAATGCGACGCGCGCAACTTCCGCTCTAGGCAGAACGCCGCCACACTCTTCCCGCTCCGCATCTGTCCGGAAATCAGCCTGCGCCACTTCATCCATGCTTTTCTGCTTCGTTTTCGTTGCGTCATCGCGCAACTTTGCTATGCGACGACCATCTTCCACAAGATGCGGTTCACGTAGCGCTCACATCAATATGGGACTGCCAGGCCCGAGCTTCCGTATTCAATCCAACTCTCGCTCAGTGCCCTCTCAAAACCTTGCTAATTGGCTTTAAGGCCTGGTGAGCCAGAAAAGAGTGAGGCTCTCCAGCTAGTCTCTCTTCCCTGTAAGAAGAGACAGTTGAACGCTCGAGAGACATACCCCAACCTTCGCCAATAAGGGCTGTTCAGGTGTGGCCAGCAATTTTGCTCTGGCCATCAGACCGCCTGCAGTCTGGAACGCCGGCGACAATTCGATCGTTTCGCGTGATGAGCACATGATTGCGAGAATCCTAAGAAAAGGCCCAATGATGCATCCAAGATTTGCATATGCGGCGGTAGCTTTGCTTGCCGGAGTCTTAGTCCCAGCCACGGTTTTTGCCCAGTCCGATTCTTCAAATCAAAACGTGCAGGACTTGCGCAAGCAGCTGGATGAACTGCGGGAGCAGATGAGCAAGCTACAAACGCGCCTTGGCGAGCTAGAAAGCAAGGACTCGGAGGCTGCTACTGCCCCGACAGCCCCATCCGCCCAGCAGCAGGGAACCATTCAAAGTAGCCAGCCTCCGGCTCAAGCTGCCCCTTCCAAACAGGTGGGAGAAGCTACAGCAACCTACACAACATTTTCGGAGGATGGCGTTGCGGCAGCCCGTTTCGATAATGTTCCCCTCGATCCTAAGTACAAGGGGTTTTTCCGCTTGCCCGGAACCCAGACCATCCTCAAGATCGGCGGATACTTCAAGACCGACTTCATCTACGATTTCAAGCCCGCAGGAAACTCCGACTCCTTCATTCCATCCTCGATTCCGATCCCCACGGTGGTCGGCGTGAACAATGCAACTGTCTCGGTCCGTCCTACTCGCCTGAATCTCGACTTCAGGATTCCAAGTACTCAGTTCGGCGATGTGCGCTTCTACGTCGAGGGTGATCTCTTTGGAACGAACGCAACTACCCCGCGGCTACGTCACGCTTACACCCAAGTACGGAACGTCTTGATTGGACAGACATTCTCAAACTTCATGGATCCAGATGGATTCCCTGACACCCTTGACTTCCAAGGGCCTAATGGCATGGTTAGCATCCGCAACCCGCAGTTCCGTTACGGGCTTGCCTTGAGTCCCAGCACGACGTTTTACGTTTCCGTGGAAAAACCCAGTTCTGATATCACCTTCAAGACATCACAATTCTCGTCCCAACCCAATGCTCCCAGTCCTGATGGAGCGATTCGTTTGCGCCAGGAATCCAAAGACCGACTCGGTCTTTGGATGGGGTGTGAATGTGTCCACCGGTGTAAAAACATTCGGCAAGGATAACGTGATCTTTGCTGTTGCTTCCGGGCACGGAATTTCACGGTATCTCCAGGACACATCCGGACTGGGAATTGATGCAGAACCAAAATCATCCACGAGCTTGGCTGCTACTCCCGCGGTGGGAGTTGAAGCTGCCTATCAGCACTATTGGCTGAAGAATTTGCGTTCAAGTGCGGTCTACTCCTACGCCGCAGTGAACAATCCTGCCTTCTTCGCGTCAGCGGCTCCAGGGACGTACAACCACTCAACGTACACTGGTTCCAACTTGATCTGGAACCCCTATGGGTCCCTCAATATTGGGGCCGAGTTTCTCTACGGCTGGGCGATGGAGCAGAGCGGGTTAAAAGCAAATGCGCCGCGCATTCAATTTAGTGCGAAGTATAGCTTTGTGAAAGTAGATGCAGACCGGTAACGGATCTCGGTCCGTTTGCGTCGGCTCCCAAGAAGAAAATAGCACCCAATGGGCTTACAAAGCTCGCTATCCGAAAATCGTGTGTAGGTTCGCATCTCCCCTGGATTACGCGAATGCCGAGGTCTTAACGAACGCAGTACCCGAATTGATTGGAAGTTCACCCTCCAGGCCTTAATGGTGCGTCTTAACATTCGATCATATACAGGAGGTTGATTATGTCGCCGCCAAAAATGCTCATGGAGTTGGCCGACAGCCTGGAGACCAAGCGCGTGAGGCTGGTACTTGTACACATATCTGCCGAGGTCGAAGCGTTCCTCTTGAGTATGAGGGTCGTTTCAACACCAGAATCAGACGGCATGTCCCCGGACCCGCCGACTAAGACGGTTCGCCATCTTCGTTTGAGCGGGGAGCTTTAGGTCGCTGCAAATTCTGCCAGTTTGCTAAATCCCCTGATGCGTAGGTCCCCAACCAGAGAGGCGGGAACAATGGCGCGCCTAAAAAGAAAGGAATATGAAAAAGAGCTCAGTCGGCTGCAGGCCGAACTCTGTAAGCTTCAAGATTGGGTCAAGCATAAAGGGTTGTGTGTGATCATCGTTTTTGAAGGGCGCGACGCGGCCGGGAAGGGGGGCACCATTCGCGCAATTACCGAACGTGTGAGCCCGCGTGTTTTCCGAGTCGTAGCTCTGCCGAGCCCGTCTGATCGCGAAAAAAGCCAGATGTACTTTCAGCGCTACGTGCAACATTTTCCGGCAGGTGGGGAGATCGTAATCTTTGACAGGAGCTGGTACAACAGGGCTGGTGTGGAATATGTCATGGGTTTCTGCACGCCCGAGCAACACCGGAGGTTTTTGCAGCTGTGTCCGATTGCCGAGAAATATATCGTAGACGGTGGAACGATCCTCATCAAGTATTGGATGGAAGTGGGCCAGAAAGAGCAACAACGTCGATTTGAGGCTCGCATTAACGATCCCCTTCGGCACTGGAAGCTCAGCCAAATGGACTTGGAGTCGGTTCGACGCTGGTACGAATACTCTCGTGCTCGTGACGCCATGCTTGCGGCCACCGATACGAAACATGCGCCATGGTATCTTGTTCGCTCTGATGACAAGAAAAGAGCTCGGCTCAATTGCATTTCTCACTTGTTGGGCCTGATTCCTTACGGCAAAGCTCCGCGGGAAAAGGTGAAGTTGCCAAAACGCAAGAACAAAGACGCCTACAACGATCAAGCCTCGCTGGAGGAAAGACGCTTCATCCCCGAAAAATACTGATTTGCTGACCTCCCATCGGGCCAGCCTGGCCGTGCTCTCTTCGCCGCATGACTGTGTACATCGATCTGTCGAAGCACAAGGCTTGACTGTCCTTATGCGTTATTAGCATGAGAAGGATGCTCCTGCGCAACGATACCACCTACTTCGTAGTGTTAACCTCAGTTCAGTAGGGTCGTGGCTCCTGCACCTGATACGCAGACTCGGGCTGTGTCAAGCTGGTCCAGGGGGGTAGGCCACGACCCGACCAACCGTCTTCTTATGGCGGCACTATCAAAGTCCAAAGAGCAAACCAGTTAAGACGTCCAATTTCGTTTTATGATATGGCCGTATTGCTGACGGCGATTTGTTCAGTAGAGACCGATCGGGAATTGTAGAGGCCGCGCTACAAGCAGAAGCGATCGCTTATGTTTTCGAGGCGCGGATTCAGAAAGAACTCGTTCTGTCGCCAAGTCCGCTCTCCAGCGAAAGGTTTTTGTATCAGAGGTTCGGGAATGAGCGGAAGTCCAGATCTTGACCTTCGCTAGCAATAGAATCAGTCACACGTCGGCAGCAATTGACTAGTGTTTATTCTTTCTGCAGGAATGCTCGCTCAGATTTTCTTTCGACATTGGCGGCTTGGGGGCCTTTGGGACCCTCCACGATCTCAAATTCGACGGAATCTCCTTCTGATAAAGTGCGATATCCGGGACCTTGAATTGCGGAATAATGAACAAAAACGTCCGGACCATCCTCCCGACCGATAAAGCCAAATCCCTTGCCGTTATTGAACCATTTCACTTTGCCGATCATGCTTCGTTCCTTCAAAAGATATTCGTACACTCTGCACAGGCCATGGTCCGTCAAGGCGTACGTGCGGTGGTGCCTACGCAGCGCAAAATGACTTGCGCATTTCTTCGACCAACCTGCTCTTATACGCTATGTCCCCGACCTCTTTCTGTCGTTGCCTTGGAGCAATTGAGGCTATTCATATTCCTTAATCGCGGTGTATCTTTCTGTCTGTGCCACGGACAACTATGGCAATTCGAACTTTATTGGTCGACCCGCTTCGATCTGTTGCCAATGGCGAGCGGAAAATCCGAACGCAATCATATCTTCCTGGCTGTAGCCGCGCCTTTTGCGGAGGTCCTTGACTCGCTGGCCCAGAGCTTTAAAGAATTTGGCGTGATCTACCACGCAGCAACTTTTACTTTTGCCTCGCCAGAAACACCACGAGCAGATTAGGTGCCTCTGTGCTTGTAGGGCTGATAGCTTTCGCTCGCTGCTATATGAGCACTGGCGTTCTCCCCCCAAAGGCTGCATCCAGTCAGAGTGTTAAAGCTCGCTCTGCTTTCAACAGCGTCATTCTTGCCGGATTGGGGAAGACGGGGGATGATTAGTGGATCAAGCCAGAAATCATTTGGTAGTGGATTAGCTCGAATTGCGTTGGAGAGATTTTCTCGGCCACAACAACCCCGTCATCGCAAAGCACGCGAATGCGATCGCCAATATTGAGTACCTTCACGACTTCCTCGAACTCCATGTTTTGCCGGCAAGAAGAAGCTGTCAGTAGCGAATGACTGACATCCGTTATTAGATCAACTTTCAGGTGATCATGTCGGGTACGAGCCGTAATTGACCGAAAGACTCTGCGGAAAAACTGCCAAGATCTTCCCACCGTTGTCTTGCACATGTCCAGTGCCACTGGCAATGGCAACTTGATGCGCCCGTTCCCGCACCTCTTCGACATATTCCGTCTCCATTACTGTAGTTGCATTCTCCACATCGAATAGAAGGATGCCCCTCCTGGCGGCCGCCGTCGTTGCTCAGGAGCATGGACCAATCCTATTCGATAAAAGGGGTAACCCGCCGAGTCAAGTACCAGCAGGGGCCTTCACGTTGGCGGACTTTGGGCGGTAACAATTGCTGTCAATACTGACAGGTGTGTCTCTTCATTAGCGTAATCGAAAATCGACCAGGCTAGGCACCACCACAGTCGATGGACCATATCAGGGGTAAGGAGTGAAATCATTCTTTTCAACTCGGCAAAGCAAACCAATGATTGGCAAACTCACGGTCTTGGTCGTTCTTGCTAGCGCGTATTTTGCGTATTACCGCCAACCCTATGCTCAGGGACAGAAACCATCTCAAGCTGCAGCGAAAACCAAGTCTAGCGTCGACCAAGACATTAAATTACCTCGCGAAGATATCGGCTGTCGAAAGAAGCAACTGATCGCCGCTAATTTGAAGCTGACCGCCGACCAAGCAGCCAAAACTCTGGCCCCTTTATAACCAATACAGCGCCGCACTCTCAAAGATTGGCGATCAGCAGACCGCTTTGATCCGGGAATCTGCCGACCAGTGGGGCACCATGACCGATGAGCAGGCGTCGAGGCTAGCAAAGCGATCTCTTGCTATGGACGGGCTGATCGCTCAATTGCGCGTCAAATACCTGCTTATCTTCAGCCAGGCGGTACCGGGGCAAGTGGTTGCTACCTTCTTCCAATTGGATCGCCGGTTCCAGGCGCTGCTTGATATCCAACTGGCTTCGCAGATTCCACTCGTTCAGGAGCAGAACTAGCTACCAAAACAAAACCACGTCAATTCCCGAGGAACGGAGTTGTCGGCAATTTAACTTTAAGTTCAGATTGAATCAAGCACTAGCCAATGGCACTAGCCTATGGCAGGTTCAGAACTCGACCGTGACAGACGTCACCAGCCATTATGCTTTTGCTTATGCCGTGTGGACGTCTCCTCGTATCTCGTATTTGGTTACGCTCGGGTCCAGGCAGCCCAGATCTTCAAAAGAAGACTGTACGAACGCTGAAACACAATTTCACAGTGCAGATTGTGCTTGTCTTTCAACGCAATCCCTGTCAGCACAAGCCTAAAAGCAGAAGAGCTCCCTCCCTTCCTTGGTTTGCGGAATCGACGGTGAGAAGAAATATGGTTTCTCTTGGATAGCGACCGCGACTGAATCACACTCTACGTAGCCCCACTAACATGTCCCGCCAGCACTTCTGCTCGGGCACCCATTCCCTGCGGTACGTCAGGCAGTAGAGAACTTCTTTCGACTCCCGAACCGGCGTGCGTAATACTGTGACCGAGTACTCCATAGCTTCCTCCACAGCTGCACCTAAACAGCTAGCCCAAAATGGCAAGACTAGCTTCTTAGGCGACGGCTGTCGTTGCCCTCTGGCAATGATCCGCCTTAGCTCGGTAACATGTGGGCAAGCGGCCCGATTCCTGGTGAGGGGAGGAAAGGACCCAGGGCCTGGTAAACGGGGTGGAAGTTAGGGAGTCTTGCGCCAGGAAGAATCTGGATTTGCGACTATTCGCCTGCTCGCGCAGACTTTGTTCTAGGACTCAGAGGCACGCGGGCGCGTATTGTGGTCCCTTGCTGCAAGTGGGAGTCAATCGAAAGGTCACCGCCGACTAGCTCGGCGCCCTCGCGAGGAGAAAAGTCGACACAGTATTTGCCACGCATTTCCTCTTCGCTAGGTCCGAGCATCGAACAAAGGGCCGGATTAACGAAAAGAGGCCGCCCTTCCAGATCCTCCAGCGCGATGATTGCCTTGAACGCATTGTAGAGGAACTGGTTGTCGGTCCCGCCTGTGGGGCAACCTTTTCCAACTTTGGAATGAAACAATTGTATTATTCACCATTCGGCGCGCGCGTCAATGTCCGATTCACTCGCGCACCAGAACAAACGCGGCGCGGCCGCTGTTTTGTTCCCCTTCGCTTCGTGTCCCCAACCTTTGCTACTGATTGCCAATCCTACGTCGACCGCCAGCCGACGAATTTGGACAACGGCACCGGTCCGCCTCGCTTTGCAAGCGGACCGGTGTTAACGGAGCTTTGTTAACGTCCTACGCCGATGCTGCTGCTGCGCGTTCAGCTATCCTCGCCTCAACCAATTCTCGAAGGAAACGTTGTGTCCGTTCCACAAACGTCAGCCTGTCCGCAAGGCAGGTTTCCAATAGCAGGCTGACTCCATGATGCCCCACGGCTTCTGCGGCTGCGATCAAGGCGCGGTACTCGCTTACCCTAAACTGTGCAAGAT
>WNFR01004277.1_pt1 | contig 14693 bp, 10 predicted proteins | sample 5400221 | NCBI WGS metagenome assembly WNFR01 (sample SAMN13153357, study PRJNA577476) | soil metagenome | isolation source: 40 cm soil under Madrone tree | place: USA:California | collected 2016-06-14 | reverse complement strand
GTCGCTGGGCGAGCCGATCGCGGGAATCGAGAATGTTCTTCTGTTTCATTCTATTGTATGAAACACACCTGCGAGCTTTGTGTCAACACATTTTTACATTTTTCTCTTTGCGGATACTCAGAAACTGGGGGAGGGCAAGTGTCGAGCTTTGTTGTCCTCAACAGACGGCTCTGGTAGGATTGCGCAAATTCAGCCTGCGGAGGATTCGCCAGTGCCCAAAGTCAAGCAGCTTACGATTTCTTGTGATAACGCTCCGGGATCGCTGGCGCGCATCGCAGGTATCCTCGGCAGCGCGAAGGTGAATATTCTGGCTCTGAATGCCAGCAGCGCGGGGGCCATGGGTTACATACAATTCGTGGTAGACAACGGGACCAAGGCCAAGAAGGCGCTGGAAGGTAACGGAATTTCCTGCTACGAGGAATTCGTGCTTCACACCACTCTGCCTAACGTGCCCGGAGCCCTTGCTCAGCTTGCGAGGAAGCTGGCCGCAAAAGACATAAACATCGGGGCCTGCTATCAGACCACGGTGAAAGGCGCGAAGAAGGCGACCGTAGTGCTCGCTGTCTCCCATCTACAGAGCGCAGCCATCGTGTCCGCTGGCTAGGGTTCCCCGCCTCACACTCTGCTGAATGACATTCAGAGGGATGTGGGCCGTAGATGCTTTGCGATCTCACGCCTGAAAGTTCTTCCATCAGCACTATTCACTTTGTCAGACAGGCGGAGAGGAAAGTGGAGAAGATTACGCGAGAATCTGCCTCCGAATAGGCAGCCGGGAAGCGCGACGTCCGGGCCAAATGCTGATCACGAAGGAGGCCTTCGATGGCGCCCATGAATCCCGATCGCAGCGCCTGGATGTTAATGTTTGGCGAGAGTTCCCCCTTGGCGCCCATTTCCTTCAAGATGCTGTCCAGGAATTTGATGAATTCCAGAAAGCCAGGAGTGACCACGACCAGATGTCCATCGCCGCGAATCCGGCGGCCTTCAAACAGGAACAGCGTCCGCAGTGCACGGTCCCTTTCCAGAAAGGTAAGCACCATGTCGATGACAATCTTCAGCTTGTCGGTAGGGGAAGGTATTCTCTCCGCCGCCAGCCGGATGGCCGGGTTGATCCGCTCCCAAGCGTATTCAAAGACTGCCTCCAGGAGGCCCAACTTGCTGTTGAAGTGCTTGATCAGCTGAGATTGGCTGGTGCCCGCCAGCCGGCAGATCTCCGCAGTCGAAGTGCTCTCGTAGCCGCGGTCGGCGAACAGATCTTTCCCAGCCTCTCGCAATCGGTCATGACTCGACGTCAATACCGCTGTCTTCTGAACCGGCACTCTCCGCCCTCATGCGACTGTAACTACTAAACCGCAGCGCTATGATACTACCAACTTCGCTTCGTTAACGACCCGCCAAGAAAGCAGGCATGGTTTTTGCCCATGTTGGCGTGCTTTTTGTGGCACTCGGACACCCTGGAAAAAGACTTGACACGCATAAATAGTAGTGACACTATCCGCAGTCGTTATGAGACCTCGTTTAGGTTGGTTAACACTTTCGAGGCACCGTTGCGGTACTGCGATTTTGATTCTCCCGAGACCCGGATCGGCCGAAGAGGCAAGGAGAGAGCAATGAAAAAGCTACGGATGTTGTTCTTGTTGGGAGTTACGCTGCTGCTTGGCGCGGCTCCGCTGGTCGCCCAGAACACCGTTGATGTCCTCGCGGGGCCGCAGCCGACGAACACGACCGGCTGCACCGTGAGCAGCACACATTGTATTCCGGCGACGTGGTCCACGACGTCCAACGCCGGCGCGGACATTACCATGGCGATTACGATGAACTTCGTCTTTGTCCCCAACGGTGGGGCTTTGGCTACGGACTTTCCGCCTGCAACGAGTGGGAAAATCTGCCTGGCCGATACCCGTGATCTGACGGGGCCTGTGCCTACGCTATTCGGCCAAATAGCCGCAAACTGTAAGACCGCGGGAGGCGTCGCCCTCCTGCTCGTAAGGGACAGTGCAGTCAACGCCCCATCTGTTAATACCCCGGTATTTACCATATCCACGGCGAATGGGGACTTCTTGAAGAATACCTCCGGGTTCAACGCGACGACTGGAGTCTCCAACTATCAGGTTCGAATCAATGTGGCAGTGGCTGTAGCCCCCAGCAACCCAACCGGTCAGCACAACTGCCAGAATAGTCAGGCTGTCCCGGCATTCGTTGGTCCGGGAACCGCGAATTACACTCGCAATGAGAGTCTGTGTCTGCCCGTGGGGGCGGGTCAGGCCGTCGAGCCCAGCATGACCGTGGACTCGCAGGGCACCATCTACGTTGAGTCCATCCGCGGAGTCCCAGGGGGCCTTGACCTATGGCGCTGGTATGGACCTACAGACGGCGCGCCGAATACCGGTACCGGAATCGACGGAACCCTGCCGTTCAAGTACGAAGGTCAGCCTGATTGCGGCACTATTACCACTTTTTGCATGACGAGCGGGCTGGCGCCGGGAGGAGGGGATGGGGATGTCGCCGTGAACGCGCCGGACGCCGCGAACATGCATATTCCCAATCTAGCTGTGGTCAGCCTCAGCGCCGCGGAAATTACAGGCAGCCACTCCACCAACCGCGCGGATACCTTCAGTACTCCGGACGTGGCCGCGGCCGGGGTTCCCTTCGATGATCGCATGTGGCTAGACGCCTTGGACGATCCGAATCACGTGTATATGGAATACCACGATTTTGGAACCACCTCCCAAATCATTGTGCAACGCTCGAACGATGGAGGCGAGTTCTATACCAACGCCACAGGCCATGCAGTTACAGATCCTGTGACGGCGGCGAGCGTCGGTCCTCCGACCGGCAATATCGCCGGCCAAATCAAGGTGGACCGCAGTAGTACTGGAAGCCACGGCAACCTGTACCAGATCTTTGTGGGCCCCGACAGCGTTGCTGACAACACGAGAACGCAGTGTTCTGGGCTAACGGCACCGGGGTGTTTCAACGCCGTCTATGTTGGCGTGGCTTCGGGCGTGGATCTCAATAGTCCCACGCTCTCGTTCACTGACCACAAGATCTTCAGTTGCGGGGGCGGTTCGGCCGGTTCGAACTGTCCTAGTGGGTTCGGCCTCGGCAATCTGTTCCCCGCGCTCGCGGTAGACAACTTCGGCTTCGTGTACGCCGCGTGGTCGGACAACACCGACATCTATTACTCGTACTCGAAGACTCACGGGACGAGCTGGTCTCCGGCCATCAAGGTAACTCAGAACACGTCCCAGGCTGGAAAGTCGAACGTGTTTCCCTGGGTCGCGGCCGATGCCAACGGCCACGTGGCCATCGCGTGGTACGGCGCCGATCAAATCGGCAATTCGAACACGGTCCCATTGACTACAAACTGGAACGTCTACGTTGCGGAGAGCGTCAACGGCCACGCTATCGCGCCGGTTTTCACGCTGAGCCAAGCCACCGACCACGTCAACCACACGGGGCGGATCTCAACCGGCGGCCTTCTTGGCAGCTCCGACCGCAGCCTTGCCGACTTTTTCCAGATCGCGATTGACCCGACCAATCATCTCATCAACATTGCCTACGCGGACAACCATGCGGGCCCGTCCGTCACGTACTTCACGCGGCAGAAGAAAGCAGCCGGTGGCATCGTCACCGGCGGTCCATGCGGAGGTCACGAAGAAGACGGGGAGGGCGACGAACCCGGCAAGAACGGAGGCACTGCCCACTTCCGTTTCCATCACGACGATTGCAATCAAGAGCCGGACACCGAAGACTTCAGCGATCCCGGTTCAGGGACGGATTTCCATTCCACCAAGGTAACCTCAGCGACTTTTGACGGCGTGGCGCACAGCGTCACCATTGCTGGGTTGGGAACTAACAACGGATCGCCGGTAGCGTTCACGATCGTCGCGGTGGACAGCTCCCTGGTGGCACCGGGGATGTTCAGCATCACGTTGAGCGACGGCTACACCAACAGCGGGCACCTGCTCGATGGGAGCATTACGCTCCGGTAGCTCGAACTCCGGACGGACAGGCTGGGAGGCCGACAATAGCCGGTCTCCCAGTGTTTCTTAATCGAGGAGGTCATCATGTCTCGCTTGGGTTGGGTTCGAACTCTTGGCATTGGTTGCGCACTTCTACTGAGCACTGGGACGTTACCCCTCCCGGCGCAAACTCCCCCGCCCATCAAGTTTGAAGTGCCAGCCGTAGTGGATCCGATCCACACGAACGGCGAGCCGGACATTGCGATCGATCCCCAGGGGCGAGTCTTCGTGAGCGGCCCGACTGGGACCGGGACGCAGCGGAGCGTGTGGCTCGGCTCGGTGGACCGAGGCCACACCTTCCGAATCATTAACCCCGGCCTCCCGCCGAACGCGCTGCTAGGCACTAACGCTCCTCCGGGCGGCGGTGACACCGACATCAACTTCGACCGCAGCGGTAAGCAGTACTTTGCTGACCTGTACGCCTTGGCGTGCCTACGCACGGCCACGACCACTGACGGTGGCGCTACCGTCTCCCAGAGTACTTACCCTGCTGGGTGTGGGGGCATCCCGGGCGCTGACCGGCAATGGCTCGCGGTCTACGACCCGCCTGAAGGCACGCCCAACCAGTCTGCTTACCGTGGCCCACGGCCACTGATCTATCTGGAATACAACAACGTCGTCTCAGGTGGTCAATGGAACAAGAGCAACAGCGCAGTGGATCCGCTTCCGGGTGGTCCAGGCCTGACCTACGTCGCGGCGACGAAGGGAACCACCTCGCCATGTGCGGCGAACGCATCCTTCTACGCGCCCTTGGGTGCTGATGGTTATCCGGCTATCGATCAGGTGACCGGAAAAGTGATGCAGGCCTCCGGCAGCCAGAACTCAGATGGCACATTCAGCTTGCTGCTTAATATTGGCGCGCCGGACGCCAGCGGCGACCTGACATTTCTAGACTTCCCAAGTAGCGCCAAGCCGTGCGGCGATTCCAGCAAGTTAATCCACATAGCGGACGGCCTGCCCGGCTCACCCAGCACGCTCTTCACGGTGCTGTCCATGGACATCGCCCGCAACCTGTTCATCACTTGGGCGCTCAGCCCGAACAGCGGCAGCCCTGCTCAGCGACAGGTCTTCGTAAGCGCATCTTCGGCCGCCAGCGGCTGGACAAACTGGAGTACTCCGGTCCAGGTGAGCGACGGATCGACGGTTACCGGCGATGCCGTCAACGTTTTTCCATGGATCAAGGCGGGCGGCGCTGGCCGCGCCGACGCTGTGTGGTATGGCTCAGACAAGAGCGTGGACCCCAGCAGCCAGTCAGGGCAAGCCTGGAACGTTTATATGTCCCAAGTTGTATATGCGACAGATCCGACGGGGGCGGTCAGCGGTGCAGCTCCCAGCGTTACGTTGGTGAAAGCCAGCCCGCACCCGATGCATTACAACGACGTATGTCTTGCCGGGACCGGCTGCATCGCGCAGCAAGGCAACCGCAACCTCGCCGACTTCTTCGCCGTCACGATTGACCACACCGGCGCGGCGGAGATCGTCTACGACGACACGTCGAATGGATTGGCGCAGCCGGGATTCACACCCGCCAATACCCAACTGGTGGATCACGCGGGAGCGGGCGTTATCACCGTCGCGAGGCAATCCTCAGGCCCCGGCCTGTTCGGCACGAACGTCTCCGGACCGTCGAACGCGCCGACCACCGGGATCAACGACAACTTCGGCGACGCGCTCTATCCGGTGATTGGCGGCACGAACGTTCCCGGCATGGATATCTTGAGTAATTCGACCAGCCTTTCGGGCAACATCCTGACGGTGACGACGAGAATCGTGGACCTCTCAAACCCGAGGGCGACCGCCCTTCGGATCGCCGGCACCGCATTCCTCCAGTACATCACGCGCTGGCAGATGGGGAACACCATCTACTTCGCGGCCATGGAGAACACGGCGCTGAATCGGCCGATGTTTTACGCCGGCAAAGCGCAGAGCGTCGATCTATGCTCCGTGTCGGCCTGTTTCCCGCACGTGATTACTTACCCCGAGCCGGGGCTTGGTGGCGCCACGGAGACGGGCAGTATCAAGTGTCCCAGCACGCCTTCGGCCAGCAACCCGTGCACGTTGACGATCAACGTGAACGTCGCTGACGTCGGCAACCCGACCTCCTCGAGTCTGCTCGAGGAAGTCGGCAGCTACAGCTTCGCCTCGGCGCACCAGTCCGGCACCACGACGAACGCGCAGGCCGAGGCAGACGATGTTCCCCTCGAGGTCGACGGTGTCTGCTGCTACAACACGCTCCCGCGGCCACCGCAGCCGCCTCCTTGCCGCATGGCAGACGGGAACGGCGACGAGCCCGGCAACAAAGGAGGCAGTGCTCACTTCAGCTTCCATGAGGACGATTGCAATCAACAACCAGAAAGCGAGGATTTCAGTGATCCGAGTTCGGGAACTGATTTCCATTCCACGCAGGTCAATTCGGTGGCCTATGACAACGTGGCGCATACCGTCACGATCGCTGGCTTAGGGACCAACAACGGCTTGCCGGTGGCGTTCACCATCGTCGCCGTGGATAGCTCGCTAGTGCCGCCAGGGTTGTTCAGCATCACGCTCAGCGACGGCTACACCAACAGCGGCAGCTTGCTGAGCGGTAGCATTACGCTCCGGTAGCTCGAACTCCGGACGGACAGACTGGGAGGCCGACGCATTGCCGGTCTCCCAGTCTGCTACCAGCCGGGTTGGCAGAAACGTTGAAAATGCGACAAGCTTGGCGCATGTTTGTCTCGAAAGACAGGCTAGGTTAGCTCTAACCCATAGGAAAATACGCATGAGGAGAAACACGTGCATCGGTTCTCCTCGTAGAGCACATCCCCGTTGTTGGACCGGTCGTCTACTTCAACGATGACAACAAGAAAAAGTCATCGGGCGTGTGGGTAAAGACTGGCTGAAGTGAAAGCGCCTTCCAACCGACTCAGCAGTCGAATTCCAGACCGCGTGCCGGCTACAGTTCAAGGAATGCTGGCCTACAAGATTCGTTTCCAGGAAGAAACAGAGACACTTGTCATCAGTGCGCACGGCGCGCTCGTTCTCCTTGGGTCAAGAGTAGCTCTTGGACAGAAGCTTTAGGCCACCGCACATTCCTGCTCCTCCTGAGTCAGCTTGTGCACCGCACCTGGTCGAGAACGGCGGCTTATGACTAGCGGCATTCGTCAACACATCCGGCATCCCGTCTACCTTGCCCATCTCTGCATGCTGCTGGCCCTGACAGGGCTCGGGTGAAATTGTGCTGTACGGTCTAACTGTTTTCGCGCTGTTGGCCGGCTGGCCGATGATTTGGCAGGAGGAGGCGGAATTGGAGCGTCGCTTTGGTGAGGAATACCTTGCGTACAAGCGTGCTGTACCAGCGGTTCTCATACCTCCCCTCTTCCGTGTAGCCAGAGCGAGGCAACGCTGAATCCCATCAAACGTTCCAGAGCAGATGTCTCTTCGTGTCTCTTCGTGTCTCTTCGTTGACTTGCCTTGGTCTGGAACCTAAGATGTGCGTCACATGGCGGAGTCCGAACCACTCATCGGGCAGACCATTTCCCACTATCGCATCCTGGAAAAGCTCGGCGGCGGTGGTATGGGCGTGGTCTACAAGGCTGAAGATCTACGACTGCACCGGTTTGTGGCTCTGAAGTTCCTCCCTCACGATGTAGCCGGAGACCCGCACGCCCGGGCGCGATTCGAGAGAGAAGCACAGGCAGCCTCTGCGTTAAACCATCCCAATATCTGCACGATTTACGATGTCGGCGAGTCAGATGGCAAGACATTCATTGCCATGGAATACCTGGAAGGCGCGACCCTGAAGCACTTCATCGCCGGCCGTCCCATGGAACTCAAACCCTTGCTGGACTTGGCCATCGAAACCACGGATGCTCTCGACGCCGCACACTCCAAGGGCATCGTTCACCGGGACATCAAGCCTGCCAACATTTTCGTCACCACGCGCGGCCACGCCAAGATTCTGGATTTCGGCCTGGCCAAGCTGACTTCCCCCAGGGCTGCCACGGACGCTGGTGAGGGCATCACCATGTCAGGCACGGACACCGGCCAGCACACCAGCCCGGGCACGGCATTGGGCACTGTGGCGTACATGTCGCCCGAGCAAGCGCTCGGCCAGGAACTGGATGCCCGCACAGACTTGTTCTCCCTCGGCGTCGTGCTCTACGAGATGGCCACAGGAACCCTGCCTTTTCAGGGCGCCACTTCTGCCGCCGTCTTCAACGCCATCCTCAATCAACCCCCGCCACTGCCCGGGCACTTGCGGCGCGGTCTCTCCCCCAAGTTAGAAGAAATCATCAGTAAGGCTTTGGAAAAGAGTCGCGAATTACGCTGCCAAAGCGCTGCGGAAGTGAATGCCGATCTCAAGCGCTTGCGGCGCGAATTTGAATCCGGCACGACAGCAGGAGCGGTCGTTGCCGCACAGCCACCGGGTCGCAGCCGGCGAGCGTTGTGGGCAGTTGTAACGATTCTCGCTGTGCTTTTCGCCGGCTACTTTCTCCGCAAAGGATTCAGTGGAAACCCTGCCAATTCATTTTCCGCAGGCAAACTCGCGCAGATCACCACCACGGAAGGTCTTCACGAATTTCCGGCTTGGGCGCCCGACGAAAAAAGCTTTGCCTACAGCAGGGAAGTTAACGGTTTCAAGAAGATATTCGTCAAAGCGCTTCAGGGAGAACCGCAACAATTGACTGCGGGGACTGGAGACGACATCCAGCCGAAGTGGACGCCCGACGCCCAGAGCATCTTGTTCGTTCGCTCCAGTCAGCCTCGCGGCAAGCTGGAGCCGGGTGATGTATTCGGCCTGTATGAAGGTGGAGACATCTGGAAAAAGGATCTCGCCTCCGGCAAAGAAGAGAAATTTCTCGACAAAGCCTTCAATCCTTCTTTCTCCCCGGACGGAAAGACGCTCGCCGTCGATGCCTCCTGGGCTGGCCCTCGGCGCATCTGGGTCGTCGATGCGCAAGGGCACAACCCGCAGCAAATTACCTCAGACAGCTCTGAAGCCGTGGATCATTTAGAACCGAACTGGTCTCCCGACGGCAAGAACATCGTCTACCAGAATGTGGAACGCACGAAATTCAGCGTAAAAGTAGTCAACGTCGCGACGCGCGCGGTAACGGCTCTCACCGACGGCCGGTTTCAGGACCTGAATCCGGTGTGGTCCCATTCAGGAAGACATATTTATTTCTCATCTTACAGGGGCGGCGGACTAAACATCTGGCGCATGGAAGTATCCGGAAACGGTACGCCCATCGGCGTCCCACAGCAGGTGACCATGGGCTCCGGTCAGGACGTGCAGTTGGCAATGTCCCCAAGCGGTGAACAGTTGGCTTTTGCGATTTTGCGCCAGAACGCGGACCTGTGGCGTTTGCCGGTCTCCCCTCAAACCGGCTCGGCCACCGGCAACCCTGAGGAGGTTGTAGCTAGCACGCGCGAAGACAGCCGTGGCGCGTGGTCACCGGATGGGACCCAAATCGCATTCAATTCCGATCGCAACGGCGAGATGAACCTCTACCTAAATTCGCTGGCGGACAATTCGAATCGCCAGGTAACCAAGGGCCCTGGCGGCGACTTTCAGCCCCAGTGGTCGCCCGACGGAAAACGATTGGTGTTTTTCTCTTCTCGCGCGGGCAACGCGGATATCTGGCTGCTTGACGTTGCGACAAGTGCTTTGACGCAACTGACTTCGCACCGGGCCCTCGACATCAATCCCTTTTTTTCTCCGGATGGCGCCTATATCGCGTTTCAATCGGATCGCAGTGGAAGGCTGGAAGTCTGGGTGATGAAGTCGGACGGGAGCGAACAACGTCAACTCACGAAGATCGGTGTTTCAGGACATTTCCTGCGCTGGTCGCGCGACGAAGCGCGCGTGACCTTCCGGTGTCCTTGTGCCGGTAAGCCTCAGACGTATCAGGTCCCGCTCAGCGGTGACGACCCCGTTCCGCTCAACAGTGAAATCGTCGGCGGTGCCCACATGTCTTTCTCACCCGACTATTCGCTCCTTATGGATGTAGTGGGACACAAGACGGTCTGGGTATCCCCCGCTGCGTCGGGTAAGCCGGCGAAAGTTTTCGAATTCCCCGGCGGTGAAAGTCGCATCGACTATCCGGTATGGTCTCCCGACGGCAAGTGGTTGCTCTTCGACCGCTTCCGCCCACAGGGCGGCGACATCTGGATGATCAAAAACTTCAAATAGCGCCGGTCGCAACTCGACCTGTACTCATCAGACCAGTGATCTGCCACTACTTGCTGGCCAGGGCTTTCAGCAACTGCGCCCTTGCCGTCCGTTCTGCGTTCCACCTCTAATACACGACAGCCAGCCCAAATTGTCTCTGCACCTGCCAATTCATCTAGGCTGCAATTTCTCACACGCGCGGCAGAAACATGCCGGTATGTTTGGCATGGGCTTCAAATCCCGCACCGAATTCCCGCGCCAGGAAAGCTTCTTCCTTGCAGGCCTTGACGTAGAAACCGAGCCCCACGATGACCAGGGCCAGGAGACCGCGGACTTCGCCGACGACCAGGGCTGTGCCCAGCAGGCCCAGCAACAGGCCCGTATAAATGGGATGGCGCATGATGCGGTAGGGACCCATACGAATCAGTTCGTGGTCTTTGCGGATACTGACCGCCGCGCTCCAATTCTCTCCGAGGACCAAACGCGACCACATCGCGAGGGCCACGCCCGGCGCCGTCAACACCACCCCAGTGACCGCAAGCGCGGTTGTGTCCGGCGCAAAACGCATGCCGAGCCAGGAATAGTGAGCGCGGGAATTAAAGAGCAGCGTAAGGCCGAGTGCGAGAGGAAGCACATAATTGACCCGCTGCCCCAAGGATTCGCGTGACTTCACCGGCTTGGTCCGCAGAGCGGACAAGATCCAATAAAGGCATAACACCGTCCAGATATCGCAGGCTATGGGAAAGAAGAACTCCGAGGGAACGCTGGAGCGATGCCAAAACATGCGAACCAGGAATTTCAAAGCTCCGGCGATCACATCCATCCAACTGACACTCATGTTGCCCTCCTATTGTTTACGAACGGGCCGCGTGCTTTCGTGATTTGGAAGCTTTGCGAGCCATTTCCGCGATCCACCTGCGTTCCGCGCGAACCTGCGAAAGATAAAAGCGCAGCACGGAATGCCCCCAGGCGTCGGCGTTCATGGCAGCCATGGCGGTCTTGATCTTCTCAAGGCGTTCCTGGCGCCGGGTGAGCCAACGGTCGCGTTCCGCGAGAATGTTTTCGCGCGCTTGGCGTTCGAGCATGGAGAAGAGGCCCACGCGCACGCGAAACTCATTTTCGGAAGACGCTTCTTTTTCGGTAAAACGCGACAACCGCTGGAGCAATGCGAGTTTCCCCTTGGAGGTGAGCGTGTAGAGATCGCGCGTTTGTCCGCGGTCGCCGCCGGTAGTGCGTTTGGTGACCCAGGAGTTTTCGACAAAGCAGCGGAGGAGCGGATAGACGAGGTTGTTGTGCATGTCCTGGTGGCCGGTCATAAAGCCGGCGAGTTTTTTGAGGGCGTAACCGTGCCGAGGGCCTTCCATGAGGGCAGCGAGAAGAATTAGATCATTCATGACACTGTCAGTATTGTACTAATCGAGAGAAATTGTCAAGGCCGCGCGGGGCACCAAATTGGCGCTTGCCGGGCCGCGAACGTGGTCCACAATGGACGGCATCATGAAAAACAAATCCACACAACAACTCGGTCCGCAAACGCAGGCCATTCATGCTGGAGAGCCCGCCCGCCACGGCGTCAATGGCCCCGTCGCGACGGAAATCATCCGCTCTTCCACTTTTACCTTTTCTTCCACGGAGGAAATGAAACGGTGGGCTGAGGGAAAGAACAAGGCCTACATTTATACCCGCTACGGTAATCCCACGCTCTCCGTCGCCGAAAGGAAAATCGCCGCGCTTGAGGGCGCCGAAGCCGCCGTTGTCACTGCTTCCGGCATGGCGGCCATTTCCTCCGCGCTCCTTGCCGCGCTGAAGGCCGGCGATGAATTGATCTCCACCGCGGAAGTCTACGGCGGTTCGTACCGCCTCATGCGTGACGTTTTCCCCAACATGGGCATCACCGTCCGGCACGTCGGAACCGATCTCGCCGGAATCGAAAATCTCGTCACGCCGCGTTCGAAAGTTCTTTACGTCGAAACGCCCACCAATCCCACGCTTCGCCTCGTCGATATTCACAAAGCCGTGGCCTTCGCCAAAAAACACAAACTCGTTTCCATCATCGACAACACCTTCGCCACGCCTGTTCTGCAGAATCCCCTCGCGCTCGGCTACGACATGGTCGTTCACAGCGCCACAAAAGCTCTCGCCGGCCACTCCGATATCATCGCCGGCGTCGCCGTCGGCAATTCAAATTGGATGGAGCGCGTCCGCCAAATGATTATTTACCTGGGCGGCTCGATGGACCCCGGCGCCGCGTATCTCCTCATCCGCGGCATCAAGACGCTCGGCGTTCGAATCGAGCGTCAGTGCGAAAACGCCATGGCCGTCGCCAAATTCCTGGAGAAACATTCGAAAGTCGAGCGCGTGCACTATCCCGGCCTGAAGTCGCATGCGGATCACAAACTAGCCAGAAAACAGATGCGGGGATATGGGGGCATGCTGGCGTTCGACATGAAGGGCGGTCTGCCTGCGGCGCGGCGCTTCTGCGACCGCGTGCGGCTGTTCCTGCTTGCGGCAAGTCTTGGCGGAGTGGAGTCGCTGGTGATTCTTCCGATCTACAGTTCGCACTACAATATGACGAACGAAGAATTGCGGCGCGCGGGCGTGAGTCCGGGAACGGTGCGCGTTTCGATTGGTTTAGAGGACAAAGAGGATTTAATCGAGGATTTGAAACAGGCGCTCGCTTAGTTTTTCATGCGCGGAAGTCGCTCGAACATTTGCGCAGCGACAGTAAATCAAGAAAACAAAAAACAAGACGGGCGTCTGAATCCTAAACTCTCCCCGCGGGGACGGGAGTTGCCCACTGATCCTCCGCGGGGAGCAGGGATTTCACGATGTCTTCCAGTTCGTGCGAGCTCTTCACGTGCTCGGGATAGTTGTGCGCGCTAATGTCAAACGACAAATTGTGGTTGGCGCGGACGGCTTGTAGTTCTTCCTGCAAGCGGACGGCGATGCGCTTCGCATTGAGAACGTCCGTCTCCGGGAGAACCAGGGCAAACACATCCGTCGAAAGCCGGTAGATCGAATCCGTGGGCCGCAGCTTGCGGGACATGGCTTTCGCGGCATCGCTCCAGGCTTCGGAGCTTGCGTCATTTGCAATGGCGACCGCAAGACGTTCGACTTTTGCGGACGCGTTCGCGGACTTGGCCTTCACAAGCAAGAGGGAAAGCGTCTTCTGCATGGTCATGGCCCTGCGGTATTCCATCGTGAGGCGATCCCAGAAATGATTCTGATCGGGCATGGTCTGCAGCAAGTCCACGCTGGCCTGATGCTGCAAGGTGAGGTTGCGTTCCAGCTCGGCCAGAATATGCTCCTTCAGTTTGCGCACGGTGCGGTAGCGGTCGAGCAGGTAGCCGGCGAAGAGGAGCGTCAGCGCGCAAAAACCGAAGAAGGCCACCCGGAGGGTCCACTTGTTCCCAACGGGGTGGAGGAAGACCAGGGGGTACATGAACATGGCCAGGCCGGCGGCCTGCACCAGAACAAAAGCAGTGGCCAGGATGGTGAGCTGCAGCTCACGGCGTTCGAGACTGTCCAATTCTGTGCGATTGAGAGTACCCATGACGTTTTCCATGGCGACCCCGACCCGGTCGGGTCGACATGTTTAGGCTCCCGTTGGGCAATGGCCACGCGTGTGAGGCGGGCTTCGCCTCGAAGTGCACTTCTATCGTCCGGCGGGGAGCCGCTTTCCACAATGGGTGCGAAGTACTGTGTGGCGGAAATGCTACTGCCCTTCGGAAGAAGGGAAGAGGAATCGCCACGGAGACACCGAGTGCGCGGGGAGGTCGGCACAGATGTCTTCGCCATGAACTGTGGTGGACTAAATCATACTCGACTTCTCTCTCGATAAAGATGTGGATCCAGGGCTTGTTTTTGTGAGGGATCTGCTACATCCCCTTGGTGGTAGCTCTTGTTATCTCATTGAATGGACTCGAGAAGCAGGAAAACCGCCAGCGTGTTTATCGCCTCAGCTCAAAAGTTCCAACCCTAAGTTCTTCTCTTGTAATGAGTTAGCATAACTCGTTTTGCGATCTTAACTTTATGGGGCTTTGCAAAGTGGCAAGACTTTCTCTGACCGTCTACACAACCCATCCGAAGACGAATGTGGGCAAACGCAAGCATTGGTATGCTGTCTCCACCATCGCTATATTTAAACTGACGAATCGTCCGGGAATATCCAAACTCTAAGCTCCTCAACTGCCTTGCTGGCGACTCGCTTTGCTTGCTCGACTTTCATGTTTGTCCTCCTGTTTCGGGGAGCTATTGCTCCCTTCACAGGCAGCCGAGGGGGCAATACCGAAACGGGGGACAAAAGCGGAGAGATGGCTGCGTCCAGGTGGGAACGAGTGGCAGGCCGAATGACACCGGGTTTTGGCGGCGTGAGGCGTGCTATACGCAGCGTCTTAAGTAATTGCGCATAACCGACGCAAGGCCTCGTTTCCGTTAGCCCAATATCCAAACTGTGTTTCCACGGCAGCGACGACTTCCTCCAGGGCAGGAAAGTATCGGTTGTGGATGCACTGACG
>WNFR01008971.1_pt1 | contig 14694 bp, 13 predicted proteins | sample 5400221 | NCBI WGS metagenome assembly WNFR01 (sample SAMN13153357, study PRJNA577476) | soil metagenome | isolation source: 40 cm soil under Madrone tree | place: USA:California | collected 2016-06-14 | reverse complement strand
AGGCATCGGCCTCCAGGCGCTCGCGCGGCGTCCCTCCACTCCGCGCTACCGACGCGAACGTCGCGCATAGCTTGCCGGCCGGGTCCAGGTCAGCACCAATGCAGATTGCAGTGGCTGCTTCGACCTACACGGAAGAGCACCAGGCGCTAGGCTTATAATAGCGCCTGCCAAGGAACCACCGACATGCTCGAGCACCTTCCAAATCTGCTGGCGCCGAAGTTCTTCATCCTCTACGCGTTCGTCGCGTCGGCGATGTATATCCACTATCGCGGGCGCATCCGGCATCGCTTTTATCGTCAGCTCACCGACCACTCGACGTTCATGGCACCGTACAACGTGCTGATGTATTTTTTTTCGGCCGTACCCAACCGGCCCTACGTCGACGTCAAGGAATTCCCGGAGCTGAAAAAGCTGACCGACAACTGGCAGATGGTGCGCGAGGAAGCGATGCAGCTCTTCGACGAAGGCCACATTCGCGCCGCCGCGAAATACAACGATCTCGGATTCAACTCCTTTTACCGGCGCGGATGGAAGCGCTTCTATGTGAAATGGTACGACGATCCATTGCCTTCGGCGGTGGCCCTGTGCCCGAAAACGGCGGCACTGGTGCAATCGATCCCCTCGGTCAACGCGGCGATGTTCACGCTGCTGCCGCCGGGGGGCGATCTGGGCAAGCATCGCGACCCGTTTGCCGGATCGCTGCGCTACCACCTCGGGCTTTCGACGCCGAATTCTGAAAAGTGCCGCATTTTCGTCGACGGCGAGCCCTACCACTGGCGTGATGGTGAGGCAGTCATTTTCGACGAAACGTTCATTCACTGGGCCGAGAACAAGACCGATCAGACCCGCGTGATCCTGTTCTGCGACGTCGAGCGGCCGCTGACCAGCCGCATCATGGCCACCATCAATCACTGGTACGAAGCCACTGTCATCCGCGCGAGCCAGACCGAGAACATGGCCGGCGACCACGTAGGCGTGCTCAATAAGATCTTCAGCTTCGCGTATTACGCCCGGCTGCCGGCCAAGGCGCTCAAGCGGAAGAGCAAGTTAGCGTACTACTCCGCCAAGTGGCTTGTCCTGGGTGGATTGCTGTATTGGATCTTCATCTAGCGGTGCGCAGCGCAGCCGCGCGAATCGCGCCCATGCCGCCGGTGCGCGGCCGCGCTCAAGTCAAGAGGAAGAGCATGACCGTCTCTGTCAGGGCCGCGCTCGCTATTTCATCGCTGGCGATGCTTGCCGTTTCGCCGACCCACTCGCAGGACGCGTACCCGTCGAAGCCGATTGCGCTGGTTGTCCCATTCCCTCCGGGAGGGGTTGCCGATATCGTCGCCCGGCCGGCAGCCGACGCGATGAGCCGCGTGCTCAACGCGCCCATCGTCATCGAGAACAAGCCCGGTGCCGGCGGTGGCATCGGCATGGGGTACGTGGCCAAGTCCAAGCCGGATGGCTACACGCTGCTGCTCGCGCTGTCGTCGATCTCGATTCTTCCCGAAGCCGATCGTATCGCTGGCCGTGCGCCGATGTTTCAGCTCGACCAGCTCGTTCCCGTCGCACGACTGACCGCGGATCCGACGGTGCTGGCGGTTCGCGCCGACAGCCCGTGGAAGACGCTGCAGGATTTTGTTGCCGATGCGCGAAAGCGGCCGGGAGGGATCACTTACGGCTCGTCCGGCAACTACGGCACCATGCACGTGCCGATGGAGATGTTCGCGAGCAGCGCCGGCGTCAAGTTGCTGCACGTGCCGTACACCGGCGCCGGGCCGGCGGTGATCGGGCTACTCGGCGGCAACATCGACGCGGTCGCCTCCGGTCCTTCGACCGTCATCCAGCACGTCAAGGCTGGCAAGCTTCGGGTGCTGGCTTCCTGGGGCGACAAGCGCCTTGCGTCTCTGCCCGATGTTCCGACACTGACCGAATCGGGGTACGAGGCCGTATTCTTCCAGTGGTCCGGATTGTTCGCGCCTGCGGGAACGCCCGAGGCTATTATCGTCCGCCTGCGCGAGGCAGCGCGCGCCGCTGCGACCGACCCCAGATTCATGGCCGCGCTGGCGACAGTCGAAACGCCGATCCAGTACATGGATGCGCCCGAGCTGCAGCGGTTTTGGGATGCCGACGCGAAAAAGCTAGGCGATGTCGTGAGGCGAGTCGGGAAACTGGAATAGCGGCGAGCAACGAGACCCGACGTACGTGAGCGAAGCTGATTTCGAAGTCCCGATCGACCGGCGCTATTTCGAAGACTACCGCGTCGGAGCCGTGCATCGCTACGGCGCCATCATGGTCGACGAAGCCGAGGTGATCGCGTTCGCCACCAGGTTCGATCCGCAATACATTCACGTTAACCCCGAAGCCGCCGCCCATGGGCCGTTCGGAGGATTGATTGCGAGCGGATGGCACACCGCGGCGATGATGATGCGGCTTTTCGCCGATCACTATCTGTCCAGCGTTGCGAGCCTTGCGTCGCCTGGAATCGACGAGCTACGCTGGACGCGCCCGGTCCGTCCCGGCGACGCGCTCGATATTCGCGTCACCGTTCTCGAGGCAAATGGGTCCCGCTCCAAGCCCGACCGGGGCATCGTGCGCACTCTGATCGAAGTGTTGAATCAGAACGATGAGCTGGTGATGAGCTGCAAGGCTATCAATCTGCTGCGGCGGCGAGACAACACCTAGCAGCTGTCAGGTTTTGCAAGTTCGCGTTCGGAAGCCAACACAACAGCGCGTACGGGCAGGTCCTCCGCGGCCCTTCGCCGGTTGCTGCGGGCTATTGACGGATGCCGACGAGCGAACCGTTGAGCGTGCAGCCCTTCGAGCCGGGATTGCTGGCCGGCGCGGCGAAATTCATGGTGATGCCGGACGGCGTCACACTCATCTGGTAATAGGAAACAACAGCGCCGGCGCCGGAGCCATCCGTACAACTGCCGGTCACTTGCCCGGTGTTGCCGAACTGGCCGTCCTGGCCATAATCGCCGTGCGAGCTGCATACCGCGGCGCTGCCCTGTTGCTGAGAGAGCATAGACATGGAGGTGCCCGACTGCCCGATGCTGAAGTTGATACGATTGTTGAACACGCCACGATCGCCGGGATTAGGACACCCTTCGGCCGTATACGCGAGCATGCCGACATAGTTTCCATTGTAGTTGTCATAGCGGATCGTCATCCGCTCGATATTCTTCGTGTTCGACACGCCGTTAATGGAATAGGAGACGACAGCATCCCTCACCGACGTCGGAATGAAGGACATGGATCCGACCCTGGCGACGGTCACCGCCGCGGGATCGAAGGGTTGCTTTCCGAACCATGGTCCTTTGGTTTGCATCAAGTCGCCGCCCCAGTTCGTCGGGCTGTTGGGCTGCAGCACCGCGGCGTACCATATCGGCGTGTTGTTGGTGTCATAAAGGTAAAGCGTGACAAAGATGACGTCGGCGCGCTGGATGATCTGCAGGCCCCAGCCATTCTCGGCGGGATTACCCCACAGGTCAGAGTTGTCTGTGGAAAACGAGGAGGCGGACGCCAACGGAATCGCACACCCTAGCGCTACCAGTACTGCTGCGAAAGCGGTTATTGCAATTTTTTTCCATGGTGCCATGCTGGAGCTCCGAGGTGGCAATGAGACGGGCTAATACTGCGTCGGGCCGCGGCAGGGAACAATCAGCGAAGCACTTTATTAATGTCGGTCGCGTCGGATGATGATATAGGCGAGCATCCTACGCCGGGGCGTCGTGAAAGAGCGACAATCAGCAATAACTAATTCTTGTGTAAGCAGAATGCAGGAGCATATCCATGGACGAAGAAGCACTGAATATCAGCATTCGCAAGTTCCTCAAAATGGTCGGCGTCAATTCGCAGCGTGAGATCGAGCACGCAGTGGCGGCTGCGATCGCGAGCGGAAAAGCGACGGGTGTCGCCTCCTATCCCGCGCAAGTCACGCTGAAAATAGCAGGGCTCGGGTTGGACGTTGCGTTCGACGGAGAGATTCGCTTGCAGAAGTGAGATCAGGCCGCAGCAGCCTTGACGACGTATTGCAGGGCGAGCGAATCGTTCTCGGCAACCTGAGGATCCGCGCCGGTCGCCACAGCCATTGCGCGGATGGATGGCATCACGTTCTGCCGCGCGGGCTCGTCGGCGACTCTCGAATGACCTTCGACGATGTGATAGCCGGTCGATTGGAACAGATCGATGATGGTAATCCGCGTGAACCAGCGCAAGTGGGTGCGATCCAGGAGACCTTGATCCTCGTACCAGAAGGCGCCGCAGTTGAGCCGTGCCTGGACGCTCCAGTGCTGAGCATTGGGAATGCAGGCGACAATGACCGCGCCCGTTTGCACGTGGCCGCGCACGCGCCTCAGCAAAGCCCAGGGATCGCGCAGGTGTTCCAAAGAGTCGCCGAATACCCAGCAGTCGGAGGGAAAGAGCGAAAGGAACGCCTCCTCGCTCATGGATTCGACGTCCGCGCAGATGACAGAGCCACAGGACGCCTTCGCGCGTTCGGCATATTCCGGATCGATTTCGATGCCGGTATATTCGCACCCCGGGTTCTCTGCCGTGTACGCGCGGGCCAAGGCCCCGCTGCTGCAGCCGACCTCGACGACCCTCGTCAGATTCTTTGGCATCAACCGCAGAACGTCGGGATTATGGCGGTCGTGGGCGGGCGTTTGTTTCATCAAGCACTCGATTTCCGGCATCTCGCGATGTTTATTTCACTCGTTCCTTTCTGACAAACGAAGGTTCGGTGAACAAGGACGCAATCGCGACTTTTTCTATATCGGGACTGTCCGGAATCACGTAGAGGATGGGCGTGATCAGCTCCTCGAATATGCCCCTCAGGCTGCGGGCGCCGGTCTTGTATTCGACCGCAAGGTCGGCGATCTGATCGAATACCTTGGGCTCGACTGTCAGCTCGACACGCTCGTTCTGGAAGATCTGGCGGAACTGCTCGTAGATCGAATTTTTCGGCTCGATCATGATCCGCACCAGCATTTGTTTGCTGAGGTCCTGAAAACGGGTGATGACCGGGAGCCTGCCGGTGAATTCCGGGATCAACCCGAAGGTAAACAGGTCGGTCGGCTTTACGCGCGTGTTGAGCCGGTGCAGCATCTTCTGGCTCTCGCCCTTTTGGATCGAGATATACCGGTAGGCATTCGACTGCGACATGATGTCGTCGAGCCCGACGAACGCGCCACCGCAAATGAATAGAATATTGGTCGTATCGATGTACCGCCCATTGGCCAGTTTGACAGCGGCGCCTTCCATGATCTTGAGCAATGCGTGTTGAACGCTTTCGCCGGAGACGCTGCGCGGTTGACCGTCGATTGACTTGAGCTTGTCGATTTCGTCGATGAATACGATTCCATTTTGAGACTTGGCGACATCGCCGCCGGCCTTGTCGACCAGCCGCTGCAGAACGGCCTCGATTTCTTCGTTGATGTATCGCGACTGAGCCAGCGCAGTGGCTTCGGCAGTCGCGAAGGGCACGCCCAACACTAACGAAAGGGTTTCACACAGGAGCGTCTTGCCGGTTCCCGACGGGCCAATGAGCAACATATTGCTCTTGGCGATAGGCATGCCGTCCAACTGCGCTTTGGCTATTTTCTTGAAATGTGAGTAGACCGTCACCGCCACCGTTTTCTTGGCGTCGTCCTGGCCGATTACGTACTGGTCAAGGTACTTGACGATGAAGCTCGGCGTGATCGCTTTGTTGAGCAAGTTGGGGTCCTCAAGCGGAAATGCGCTATTCCGGAGTATGACTGTTTCTTTTCCTGATGCAAGGAGTGGCCGGGGAGTTGACATCCCGATAGCGAGTCGCGAATCAGCGCCCGATCCGGCCCAAATGTGAGGGATTTTGTGGTTGAATCTCCAATCTTCTGGCCACCCTCGGAACGCCGCCATGCGCAAGCTAGCCATACTCGTGTCCGCCGTCGCGTCTTCGTTCTGCGTCGCCTTAGCGCAAACGCCCGAAGGGCCGCTGACTTCGTTTCCGTATACGCCGGGCCTCGACGTGAATGCGATGGACAAATCCGCGGACCCCTGCGTGGACTTCTATCAGTACGCGTGCGGGGGATGGATGGAGAAAAACCCGATCCCGTCCGACCAGGCGAGGTGGAGCGTGTACGGCAAGCTCTCTCAAGATAACCAGCGCTATCTCTGGGGAATCCTGGAAGATCTCGCCAACAAGAAGAGCGGGCGCAACGCAACGCAGCAGCAGATCGGCGACTATTTCGCGGCGTGCATGGATGAAACCGCCGTCGAGCAGCTCGGCGCCAAGCCCCTGCAGCCGTACCTGGCGCGCATCGACTCGATGAAATCGAAGCGCGACATCCCGCAAGTGCTGGCCCATCTACATCTGGCCACGGGCGACGCGGACCTTTTCTTCGGCTTCGGGTCGAACCAGGATTTCGCAGACTCCTCGAGCGTGATCGCGTTCGCGAGCGGCGGCGGTCTGGGCTTGCCCGACCGCGATTACTATACCAAGGAGGATGACAAGTCCAAGGACATCCGCGCCAAGTACGCCGCGCACGTGACGAAGACCTTCGAGTTATTGGGCGATCCGCCCGAAACCGCCCGAAGCAAGGCGGCCAAGGTGATGGACATCGAGACCGCACTCGCCAAGGCTTCGCTGACCCGCGTCGACAAGCGCGACCCGTACAAGCTCTTCCATAAGGTGGACCTGAAGGGCCTGCGCGCGGCGGCGCCGGAATTCGACTGGGACAGCTATCTGAAGATCGCGGGCCTCGCCCGGCTCGACACCTTCAACGTGACGGAGCCGGAGTTTTACAAGGAGCTCGCCGGGCAGCTCCAGTCCAACAGCCTCGACGATATCAAGACTTACCTGCGCTGGCACGTGGCGAAAGCCGCCGCGCCGCTGCTCTCCTCCGCGTTTGTCAACGAGAACTTCGACTTCTTCAACAAGACGCTGCGCGGCGTGCAGCAGTTGAAGCCCCGTTGGAAGCGCTGCGCAACGCTGGTCGACCATCAGTTGGGCGAGGCGCTGGGCAAGGAATTCGTGCGTCGCGCTTTCAGCCCGGCGCTAAAGGGCACGACGCTGCGCATGACGAAGCAGATCGAAGATGCGATGGCCAAGGACATCGAGCAGCTCGATTGGATGAGCTCCGCCACCAAGGAGCAGGCGATGACCAAACTGCGGGCCATCGTCAACAAGATCGGCTATCCCGACAAGTGGCGCGACTATAGCTCGGTGGTGGTGAAACGCGGCGACTTCTTCGGCAATGTCGAGCGCGCCACGCGGTTCGAGACAAGGCGCGACTTGGCGAAGATCGGCAAGCCGCTCGACCGCGGCGAGTGGGGCATGACGCCGCCCACCGTCAACGCGTACTTCAATCCCCAGATGAACGACATCAACTTTCCCGCTGGTGTGCTGCAGCCGCCGCTATTCGATCCGAAGATGGACGACGCACCGAACTACGGCAATACCGGCGGCACCATCGGCCACGAGCTCACACACGGCTTCGACGACCAGGGGCGCAACTTCGATGCGAAGGGCAACCTGAAGGATTGGTGGACCAAGGACGACGCCAAGGCGTTCGTCGACCGCGCGCAGTGCATCGTCGACCAGTACTCGCAGTACACGATCGTCGACGACATCAAGATCAACGGCAAGCTCACCAATGGCGAGGACATCGCTGACCTAGGCGGGCTGGTGCTGGCCTGGATGGCGTGGAAAGCGGAAACCGCAGGCAAGGCTCTCGCGCCACGCGATGACTTCTCGCCCGAGCAGCGCTTCTTCATCGGCTACGCACAATGGGCATGCGAGAACGACCGGCCGGAGAATCTGCGCGTCAAGGCGCTGACCGATCCCCACTCTCCGGGCAAGTATCGCGTCAACGGGCTGATCGTGAACATGCCCGAGTTCGAGCGTGCCTTCTCCTGCAAGGCCGGGCAGCCGATGGTGGGTGCGAATCGCTGCCGTGTCTGGTAGTTAGTGTACGGAACTTCTGACTCAGTACACTAGGGCGAAACGGCACGTCTATTGCTGCAATGAGTGGAGGACCTTTCCGACGCGCGTAAAGGCCGAAATCCTGTCGCTCTCGGTCACAGGATGACGCCCTACGTCATTGCTACCCTGGGTAAGGTCGAACGACCGTTGAAAGCCATGCTTCCCAGCACCGGCAAGACAATGCTCAAGACGCACGCAGGCACGCGCCCGGAGGACGATGCGACATTCCGGCTTATGTTCGCAAGTAATCCGCTGCCGCTCTGGGTCTATGACCTCGAAACGCTTTGCTTCCTGGACGTGAACGAGGTCGCCTGCCACAAATACGGCTACACACGCGAAGAGTTTCTCGCCCTGACCATTCGTGACATCCGGCCATCCGAAGATATCCCGCGCGTAGATGCTTCGGTGTGCACCACTGCTGCCCAGACTTTCAACTCCGGCGTCTGGCGCCACCGTAAAAAGGATGGAACGATCCTTCACGTCGAGATCCTCTCTCACGAAATCCTTTTCAAGGGAAGGCGCACGCGTTTCGTGTGCCCCATGGATGTGACGGAGCGGGTAGCCGCCGAGGAGGCCCGGACCCGGCTCGAGAGCGCGTTGCAAGAGCGAGAAGAGGGGCTTCGGCACGCGCAGCGCATGGCGAAGCTTGCTCATGTGATCACCGGGCGGGACGGTTCGTTCGAGAGCTGGTCGGAAACGCTGCCGCAGCTCATTGGCGTGGATGCCGCTCGCATGCCCCAAAGCACGCGGGCATGGCTCGACATCCTGCACCCGGATGACCGCGCAACGTTTCGTGCAAAAGCGCTCGAAGCTGGCGTCACGGGCGCACGCACGGATGTGGAATATCGGCTGCGGCGAGCCGACGGCATATGGATCCATGTGCGGCAAGGGATCGAGCCAATCCAGGGGGATACCGATCCGAACGGCAGAGCTCGATGGTTCAGCACACTGCAGGACGTAACCGAACAGAACCAGACAAAGATCAACATCAAACGCTTGAACCGCGTACACGCGGTATTGAGCGGCATCAACACGCTCATCGTTCGGGTCAGAAGCCGGGAAGAGCTCTACCGTGAAGCCTGCCGCATCGCGGTTGAGATGGGTGGCTTCCAGATGGCATGGCTAGGCGTCGTCGACAAGGAGGCGATGCACATAAAACCCGTCGCCTGGCACGGAAATGGAGAGGGCTACATTCAGTCAATGCCCCTCGGACTAGATGAAGCAACGCCGGCGGGGCGCGGTCTGGCAGGACACGCGGTCATGGAACGAAAGGCGATGATCGTCGAGGATATGGCGCAGGACCCGCGGGTATTGCTGCAGCAAGAAGCCCTGAAACGTGGGTTCCATTCCCTGGTGATCCTTCCGCTGGTGATTGGCGACGAGGCGGTGGGCGTGCTGGCTCTGTACGCCACGGAGATCGGATTTTTCGTCGAAGCGGAGATGCGACTGCTGCTCGAGCTGGCCGGAGACATCGCTTTCGCACTGGACCACATCGCCAAGGCGGAAAAGCTCGACTACCTTTCCTTTCACGACCCGCTCACGGGTATGCCTAATCGCAATTTGTTCCATGGGCGTCTCAACCAGTACGTCGGCGCAGCAACGCGTGAGCAACGGCAGCTTGCAGTTGTCCTCCTCGACATCGAGCGCTTTCACACCATCAACGACACGCTGGGCCGCCAGATCGGCGATGAGTTGCTCAAGCAGATCGCCGCGCGCTGCCTGAGCTTCGCTGCCGAGCCAGGCTTGTTCGCCCGGCTTGGCGGCGACCAGTTTGCGGTGCTGATCCCGGATGTGAAGAACGAAGACGACGTGGCGCGAATTGTGGAACTAAGGAACCGCGAAATCTTCGGCGGTTCGTACCCTGTAGGCGACCCAGACCTTCGAGTCTCCGCCAAGTTCGGGATCGCGGTATTTCCGGGCGACGGTACCGATGCCGACACGCTGCTGAAGAATGCCGAAGCGGCGCTCAAGCGAGCGAAAGCGACCGGCGAGCGCTACCTGTTCTATACCCAGCAAATGACCGAGCGGGTGGCGGGGAAGCTGTCTCTGGAGAACAAGCTGCGGCACGCGCTGGAGAAGGAAGAATTCGTCCTGCACGGCACAGCCCCGATCTGGGCCTTGTGCCGCCGCTCCGTTTCATCCCGCTGCTGGAGGAAACCGGGATGATTCTCGACGTCGGAGCGTGGGCACTGCGGCGGGCCGCGCTGGATCACCAACAGTGGCTGGGACAGAACCTGGTAGCACCGCGTATTGCGGTTAACGTGTCCGCGATCCAGCTGCGCCATCGGGATTTCGTCGCTGTCGTCAAGGAGGCGCTGCGAGAGGGCGTCGATCCGCCTGCCGTGGACATCGAGATCACCGAAAGCGTCATCATGGGAGACCTGGCGGCCACGGTCGACAAGCTTCGTGCCGTTCGCGATATGGGACTGAACATCGCGATCGACGACTTCGGCACCGGCTATTCGTCGTTGGGCTATCTGTCCAAGCTGCCGGTCCACTCGCTGAAGATCGACCGGTCTTTCATTATCACGATGGGGGACGATCCGGATACGATGACGCTGGTGTCGACGATCATTTCCTTGGCGCACTCGCTGCGTCTGAAAGTCTGCGCCGAAGGCGTCGAAACCGAAGAGCAGGCCAAGTTTCTGCGGTTGCTTCGATGCGACGAGATGCAAGGCTACTTGATCAGCCGACCCGTGCCTGAAGGCGACCTTCGGGCCTTGCTGGTGCCAACCGGCAGCTAACGCATCCCCCGCAGCTCCGTTCTATCCTGTCGGCATCGAATGCGGTTTACGCGAATGCCATGACCGTCGAGGTCTGTCTTCCCCGTCTGAGCGTCCGATCAGACGGCGCTCGTGACGGCTCGCCGATCCATTAGCTCGCAGGTGTTGCCGATGTCGGACACGGTGGCGCGCTGCATGTCGCGCTTCCAGCGCTGCTCCTCGAACTCGGTGCCGCGATGCATGGTGCAGCGGTTGTCCCACATGACCAGATCGTGCAGCCGCCAGCGATGCGTGTACACAAACTGGCGCTGCGTCGCGTGTGCCATCAGGCTATCGAGCAGGGCGCGCCCTTCTTCATCGGGCATGCCGATCACCCGCCTGGCATGCGAGGCGATGTAAAGCGAGCGCCTCCCGGTTTCCGGAATCGTGCGTACCAGAACCTGCTGCGCGGGTGGCAGCGCAGCGCGCTCCCTTTCCGAGTAGTCGGTAAAGCCGAGCTTGGCGCGGGAATGGAAGATCGAGTGCTCGACGATCAGGCCGTCGATGCGCCGGCGGGTTTCTTGCGGCAACGCATCCCAGGCGGCGCGCATATCGGCAAACTCGGTGTGGCCCCCGATCGGCGCCACGCTGCGCGCGTAAAGCAGCGATGCGCGTGCCGGCACATGGCGGAAGATGCTGTCCGTGTGCCACAGGCGGTTGGCCAGGCCTGACAACCGTTTGCGGGCGTCCGCCTTCAGTATCTCGTTGCTATGATCCAAGTTGGACACGTCGGAGATCCGCGCGTCGATGCGCTCCAGCTTGACGTCGTCCTGATAGGAATTGATGTTCGGCTCGAGCGGACCGAACAGCTGCGCGAACTCGACGTGCTGCTCGGGCGTCAATTGCTGTGCGGGGAAAACCAGCACTCCATACTTCCAGAAGGCTGTCTTGATTGCGTCCCGATCATCGGGCGACAGTGGCTGCGTCAGGTCCACATCCCCCACTTCCGCAGCGAAGTCCGGCGTTACCGGAAAAATGCTGATCGCCATGCGATTGCCTCGATTCACTCGGCCGTGATGCCGACTTCCTTCACCACGCGCGTCCATTTCGCCAGATCTTTTTTGATGTAGGCGGCGAACTCTTCGGGGCTGCTGGTGACGGCTTCGGCCCCTCGCGATTCCATCCATGCCTTCATCGCCGGATCCTGCATGATCGCAACCAGCTCCCGGTTCAGCCTTGCAACGATACCCGCGGGAGTCTTTGCAGGCGCCAGAATGCCGAACCAGTTGTACGTCTCGTATCCTGGCATGCCGAGCTCCGCGAGCGTAGGCACGTCGGCCAGTTGCGGCCACCGTTTGATGCCGGTCACGGCCAGCGCTCGCAGCTTACCGGATTGGATGTGAGGCAAGGAGGTGTCATTGAACATCACTTGGATCTGTCCGCCAAGGAGGTCCGTGAGCGCCGGACCCGTCCCCTTGTACGGGATATGGGTCATCTGAATGCCAGCTCCGCTATTGAAGAATTCCCCGACCAGGTGACTGAGGCCGCCGGTGCCAGTCGATCCGAAATTCAACTGTCCTGGCTTTGACTTGGCGAGCGCGATCAGTTGGGCGACGTTCTTCACCGGCAGGGAAGGATTCACCACCAGCACGGTCTGGCTTTCGGCGATCAGCATGATCGGCGCCAGGTCCGCGACCGGGTCGAACGCCAGCTGCTTGTAGACCAGTGTGTTCAGTCCGACCGTAGCATTGTTGCCAATGAAAATCGTGTAGCCGTCGGCCGGCGATTTTGCCGCCTTGTCAGCGCCGATATTGCCGCCCCCGCCCGCGATGTTTTCGACGACCACGGGCTGCTGAACGCGATCCGAAAGCGCTTTCGCAACTGCCCTTGCCACCGCGTCGGTGAGACCACCGGGCGGGTAGGGCACGATCAGGTGAATCGCCCTTTCAGGATAGGCCGCTTGCGCGCTTGCCGCAGCGAGCGCGAGCACGAACAGCACGATCGCCGTTTTCAAGAGATAACAAGTGTGTTTCATTCTGTATCCGTCATGTGCGGTACTGGATGGGGACAGGACCGATTATGCTATGTTCGAACACTGATGTCCGGAGGGTCCGCCAATGATCGCTCGTCGCGCTGCCCAGACTTTGCTCGTCTTCCTGTTTGCGCCGCTGTGGGCGCTTGCGCAAACCGTCGCCGGCCTGCCCAGTGTCTACTACCCCGACGCGGTGTGGCAGCACAAGACTCCGGCCGAGGCGGGGATTAGCGCATTGCTGTTGAAAGATGCTATCGACTTTGCCGTCGCCAGCGAGACCAAGGCGCCGCGCGATCTCAAGCTCAATCATTACCAGACTTTCGGCCGCGAGCCCTTCGGCTATGCCATCGGGCCGATCAAAGACCGCGGCGAGCCGACCGGCATCATCGTTCACAAGGGCTACATCGTCGCCGAATGGGGAGAGCCGCTGCGGGTGGACATGGCGCACAGCGTGACCAAGAGCTTCCTTTCAAGCGTGGTGGGAATCGCCGTCGATCGCGGCATGATCAAGAGCATCAACGACACCGTGCGCGAGTATGTGCCACCGATACAGGTCTACAACCCGGTTCCGGTGGCCAACAAATCCGACGGCCTCGCCACGCCCGATTTTCTGTATCTCTTCGAAAGCCCGCACAACCGGACCATTACCTGGGACCACCTGTTGCGCCAGACCAGCGATTGGGAGGGAACGCTTTGGGGCAAGCCCGACTGGGCCGACCGGCCGGGCGACAGGCCGAGCGAGTGGACCACGCGGCCGCGCGACAAGCCCGGCAGCGTTTACAAATACAACGACACGCGGGTGAATGTGCTCTCACTCGCCGCGCTCAACGTCTGGCGCCGTCCGCTGCCGCAGGTGTTGAAGGAGAACGTGATGGACCCGATCGGCGCCTCGAACAACTGGCGCTGGTACGGCTACGAGAATTCCTGGATCGTTCTCGATGGAATGGCTGTGCAGTCGACGACCGGCGGCGGCCATTGGGGCGGAGGCATGTTCATTCACGCCTACGACATGGCGCGCTTCGGTTACCTCACGCTGCGCCACGGCAAGTGGAAAAACCGGCAGATACTTTCAGATCAGTGGGTCGACTGGGCGCGCACGCCCACCCCCGCGCAGCCGACGTACGGCTTCATGAACTGGTTTCTCAACACCGATCGGAAATATCTGCCGAGTGCACCTGCCCGCGCATTCACGCACATCGGCAACGGTACCAACATGATCTACGTCGACCCGGAGCACGATGTGGTGGCGGTCGTCCGCTGGATCGACAGCAAAGCGATGGATGAGTTTGTGAAACGGCTGCTGGCGGCAATTGAAAGGAAATAGCGGCTCGGACAAGCCAAAAGAATGAACCGGTTATGAACTCTCAAGCCTGGAATGCGTCTAATTTCCTGCCTCTTGCTTCACTTCCTGGAGAATCGATCATGATGAAGTCCATTGTTGCAATTTCTGCGGCAGCGTTTGCCCTTGGCGCCGTGCCAGCGGTAGCGGCCGATATGATGGATCCTTGGAGCCAAATGCTGGTGAAGCCGATGACCCCGGCGGAGACCGCGCAACTGAAGGCCGAGCGCGAAGCGGCAAAGGGCAAATGGGCAGCGATGACGCCCGAAGAAAAGGCCGCCGCGAAGAGTTCGATGCGCGGCAAGAAGCTCGCCGACCTGAACGTAATGGAGCGCATCGCTCAGGAAGACGACATGAGCACGATGACGAAGGATGAATCCGCGCAATTGAAGGCCGACCGCCAGGCGGCGCAAGCGAAGTACGGGCAGATGAGCGCCGAAGAAAAGGCGGCGATGCGTAAGGCGGCTCAGCAGAAGAAGCTGTCAGACCTGAACACGATGGAGCGGGTCGGTCAGGAAAATGACATGAGACGGTACATGTCGTACTGATAGTTCGAGATGTTCCGATCGACCTAAGACAGTACCCGCTAGGCCGCAGTCCTGAAGCAGTCCTCGCTGGCTCTCCACGTTGCGCGAGTCGGCGGGGTCGGTGCGCGCAAAAAACTCGGTCGCCC
>WNFR01005146.1_pt1 | contig 14694 bp, 13 predicted proteins | sample 5400221 | NCBI WGS metagenome assembly WNFR01 (sample SAMN13153357, study PRJNA577476) | soil metagenome | isolation source: 40 cm soil under Madrone tree | place: USA:California | collected 2016-06-14 | reverse complement strand
TGCGCTGCGCGGTTGCGAATCGGTATCGCCAACTGTAGTCCGACGCCCTTGTCAGGAGCAGTGGAGTTAATGAGCTGGTTCAAGGTATCTGTATACCCGCTTGGCGGGATCGTATTGGCAGGAGGGCAGCCTGACCGAATGCAATTCACATTCTGATCGCCGCCGAGACCTGAACCACCGTAGTAGGCAAACAAATTTAAGGTCGGCAAGAGGGCATTTTTTGCCGAGCGTGTAGTTATGTCGCGATTGACTAGATCGATGCGCGCCTCGGCGAGCTCAGCTCGATGAGCCAATGCCTGATTGACCAGCTCTTGGGTCGGGATGACAGGTTCGTTCTCCGGAACCGACATCGTATCCGTCGGAATAACTTCAGCGTCCGCCAATACCGGATCCACCAGCGTTCGACTGAGAGCATTCTTTACCAGTAATTGTTGTAATTGGAGATTGGTCTGCGCGACGATCAGAGATTGCTGGTTTGTTGCAACCACGCTACGCGCACGGACCACCTCAATGGGCGCCAGGGTTCCGATTTCCACTTGCTTTTGATTGTCCGACAAGGTTTTCTGTGCCAGAGCGAGAGAGTCCTGTTGTACCTTCACGTTCTCGTACGCGTTGACAAGATCCCAGTAGATATTTTGGATCTGATTCACCGTCGTGACCACCTGAAGACGAAATGCAACATCGGAGATCTCTCGATTGTTCTTGGCGATTCTGATAAAGCGTGTATTGGGCAGCAATCCGAATCCTGAGAGCAAAGGCTGGTTGAGCGTAGCTCGGAAATTCGGGGTTAGCAGCGGGCTGCGCTCCACAAAAGTAGAACTAGTACTAGTCCGAGTATTGTTGAACCCCACCGAGAGATTGGTTCCCGTGTGGAAGCCTTGCTGATAGCTGAAGTCCGCGGTCGTGGTATTAGTGGCAGTGAATGGATCGGCGAAGACGTTCGTGGGAAGTGTCTTATTCCGATCAATCTGGACCGTTCCCGTCAGAATCGGATCAAACGACGGTATCGCCGCTCCAACACCCGTAGTGGACGTAACCAGACCTGACGTACCAGAGCCGGCACCACCTGTGCCTGCCGTCGTTCCGCCTGCTCCGCCGCCGGTAGAAGTGCTACCGACGCCCGCGCCCGTGCCGCCAGGTGTACCCTGCACGATTCCGGTATTGACGCCGCGTGTCGCTGCACCAGCCTTGGCGCGCCAAATGTCAGTGTCCGCGATGTTCAGGTTGTAGCGTGCAATCGCGATGTCGAGGTTGTTCTCGAGGGCCAGAGCCACTGCGTCATTCATGGAAATATAAAGTTTCCCGTCGCGCATGAGTTGAGTGATGCGATCGGTATTGGCCAAACTCGGCGGAGCCACGGTACGTTCCGTATAAGGTCCAAGGGGGTTCGGAAAATGCGAACGCGGTTGAGCGTAGTCCTTGATCTCAAACGGCTGCGCGGTCGACGGTGCCGCTTTCTGCACCTGCGCCGAGGGAGCGTTTGGCATTTGGGAGGCATCCTGCGCCCATCCAGCAGGAACCATTACGCCGGCAACGAAAAGGGCGGCTGCCCGCCGGCAAGCGGAAGTCAGAGTAGAACGTAGCATTCGTGTCATCTCCATCCATCAATCAGGCCTGAGAGGAACTGACGAGGTTGTCAGGACGTTTCTTGTTACGTAGAACGGAGGGCAAGAGTTCCTTGCAATCCACCGAAGAAGCCAGCTTTTTCATTTGTTTGTAAGTGAAATAGTATAGCTGACACACGCTGCCCAATTCTTCGGCTGCGCAGGTAAAACTTTGTAAACAATATGGATGAAGCTACTGTACTCGGGGACTCGGAAAAGATCGTACGCAATCTCAAACTGATCCTCTCCTATGACGGCTCAGAGTTCGCAGGCTGGCAGGTGCAACCTGGAAGGGCCACCATCCAGGGAACACTGGCCTCAGCCATTGGACGGTTGACGAGAGAAAACGTACTGCCGCAGGGGTCCGGGCGGACCGACGCGGGTGTCCACGCACTGGCCCAGGTCGCCACGTTTCAGACTTCATCCCCGATTCCGGAAGAAAACTGGAGCAAGGCGCTGAATGACGTGCTGCCGGCTTCGATTCGCGTTCTTGACGTGACTGAGGCTGCGCCGGACTTTCACGCCCGCAAATCGGCTCGCGCCAAGACCTATCGCTACCGGATGTATCGGGGCGCGATCTGTCCGCCGTTTCTGGCTCGCTATGTCTGGCACTACCCGTTTCCCTTGGCGGAAGTCGATATGGCGATGGCTGCGGCCGTCGTGGTCGGCGAGCACGACTTTACTTCTTTCGCGGCGGTTGATCCGGAGCGTTCAGGGCGCATTGCTGTCGGCGAAATTCTTAACCAGAGGGAACAGGGAGGGACACGGGGGAAGACTGCCGAAAGCAATGTTCGCACGATTTTTTCTTCCGAGTGGACGCGCGAAGGTGACGACCTTATCTACACTGTCCGCGGGAGCGGATTTCTTCACCACATGGTGCGGAACTTGGTCGGGACGTTTTTGCTGGTGGGGAAGGGAACGCTGAAGCCCGAAGGTCTCGGCTGCATACTTACGGCCCGAGACCGATCTGCTGCCGGAGCGACGGCACCGGCCAGCGGGCTCTATCTGGTCGAGGTCGAGTACGCGGAGTAGCAGATAGCAGTCAGCATTCAGGTTTACGTGCGACCGAATTTTCTCGAATGCTGAAAAAGTGAAAGGCTGACTGCTGGTTGCTGCTGTTCTACACTGTCCTTGCGATGCCTGCCGACCTCGAACCTGCGATTTCCCGCATCGCCTCGGTCAATCCGGCGACCGGCGAGGTGTTGGGAGAATTGGACTGCGCCGGTCCGACGGAAGTCCGTGCCGCAGTGGCTCGCGCCCGTGCCGCGCAGCCGGAGTGGAACGGCTGGGGCATCCGCAATCGCGTGAAGCTATTGCGCCGTTTTCAGCAACTTCTGCTGGCGCGGAAAGCTGACATTGCCCGGCGCATCACCCATGAAACGGGCAAGCCCTACGTCGAATCGTTGCTCACGGAAGTTCTGGTCGTGCTCGATGCGACTCGTTTCTTGGCTGAAAATGCCTATCCGCTCCTGCGCGAAGAAAAGCTGCCGCATGGCAATCCCGCTCTCAAGGCGAAGTCAGGCCGCATTGTGCGCGAGCCATACGGAGTAATCGGAATCATTTCACCGTGGAATTATCCGTTCTCCATTCCAGCAACGGAAGTGATGGCTGCGCTGGTTGCCGGCAATACCGTTGTTCTCAAGCCGTCCGAGTTCACGCCGTTGATTGCTCTCGAGTTGCAGTCTTTGTTGCGCGAAGCCGGAGTGCCGAACGACGTTTTCCACGTGCTGCCCGGCGAAGGCGCTGCTGGAGCGACGCTGGTAAAAAGTGAAATCGACAAACTGGTCTTTACCGGAAGCGTTAGCACAGGTCGACGGATCGCGCAGGTTGCGGCCGAGACTTTACTGCCTGTCGTGCTCGAACTCGGCGGCAAGGATCCGATGGTTGTCCTGGACGATGCCGATATCGACGTGGCCTCGAGCGCAGCCGTGTGGGGCGCTTTCGTCAATGCCGGGCAGGCATGCCTTTCCGTCGAGCGTTGCTACATCCATCAGAAGTTGTATGCGCGTTTTGTGGATGCCTGTGCGGAGAAAACTCGCAAGTTGCGCATTGGAAATGGAATGGACCCGGCCACGGACATCGGCCCGATGATCAGCGAACAGCAAGTGCGCATCGTCGAAGCCCACGTCGCCGACTCCCAAAATCACGGGGCTCGCGTTCTGACGGGTGGCGGCCGCTTACGCGAGTTGGGTCCGACGTTCTTCGCTCCGACGGTGCTGGCTGAGGTAAACCACAACATGCGAGTAATGCGCGAAGAGACTTTTGGTCCGATATTGCCGATCATGTCTTTCCGCGACGAGGACGAAGTGGTTCGCCTGGCGAATGATTGCGACTATGGACTCGCCGCCAGTGTCTGGACTCGCGATCGCAACCGTGGTGAAGCTATCGCGCGCCAGATTCATGCCGGCACAGTGATGGTGAACGATGTGCTTTCCTGTTTCAGCATCAGCGAAGCTCCTCATGGAGGAGTGAAGGCCAGCGGACTCGGCCGCACTCATGGGCGCTGGGGACTGGAAGAAATGGTGCGCGTGAAATACCTCGACTCGGACCGTTTGCCGCGCATGAAGAAGATCTGGTGGTTTGGCTATAGCGATGACTTCGCGCGGGAGATGGAAAGCTTTCTCGACACGATCTTCGCGCGCCCGTGGCGCGTGAGAGTCGGGGCGGCGCTGCGGAGCGCCGGCGCGCTATGGCGCAGGAAGCTGTGACGTTTTCGTCCGTGAAATGGCCGAGGGCGGAGCACCCTCGGGACAGTCGGCAAGGTGCCGGCGCTACAACGTCTTAGTCCGCTGCCGCGGTGGTCCCGGCGGTCGTCTTCGCAGTTTCCGCCTGACGCATTCTCAGTGCGCGGTTCGAGGGGAGTCCTGCATCGCGAATCTTGTACAGCAGCGCTCGATAGCTGATGCTCAACGTGCGAGCCGCCTGCTTGCGATTCCAGTGGTGCTGTTGCAATACTTTGAGGATGACCTTGCGCTCCAGTTCGCGTACGGCCTGGCGAGTCAGCTTCTTCAGCGAGATGGGACCGTCAAAAGAAATCTCCGGATTGAAGAAGTCGGGCTCGCGGGCCACCAGATCATTCGTGATGACTTCTTCATTTCCCAGGATCACGTAACGCTTGACCAGGTTTTCCAGTTCCCGGATATTTCCCGGCCAGTGATACTTCTGCAAAACGCTCATCACTTCGTTCGATATCGGTCGGGCGCGGCAGTTGTATTTGCGGTTGTAGTATTCGAGAAAGTAATTGGCGAGGTCTTCAATATCGCCGCGGCGCTCGCGCAGTGCCGGCATGCGCAGATTGACGACATTGATTCTGTAGTAGAGATCCTGACGGAAAGTGCCGCCCTCAATTTCTGATTCCAGGTTACGGTTCGTCGCGCACACCACACGCACTTCGACCTTCTTGTCTTCCTGCGCGCCGATGCGGCAAAACTGGCCGTCCTGTAAGAGTTGGAGAAGCTTGGATTGCAGCGACAGATCCAGTTCCGAAATTTCATCCAGGAATAGGGTTCCGCGATGGGCCATCTCAACCCGGCCTGGCTTCATCCCGAACGCGCCGGTGAAAGCGCCTTTTTCATAGCCGAACAGCTCACTTTCGAGCAGGGTGCCCGGAATAGCAGGGCAGTTGACCTTCACTAGCGGGCCGTTCTTCCATGGAGACAATCCATGGATCAGCCGGGCAATGATGTCCTTGCCCGTGCCGCTCTCGCCGTGGATCAGGACGGGGACGTTGGCGGCGGCAACCTTCGCCAATTGGGCGCGGACTGCCTGCATCGGCTCAGAATGGCCGAAAACGATATTCTCCGGGGGAATTTCTCCAAGGGACTGTGCCAGCGATCCGAACTGAAGGTTGCTCATAAACCGGAAGCCTCAGGGGGTGATTTACCACCCGCATGCACTAAAAGTGCATCCCGAGCACCAAACCGCCGGGGGCGGATGACCGGGAGTGCAAAATCGCACTAATCGTCTAGTTATCTGCGATTTAGGACTTGAAGAGTGTGGCAGGGCTGACTCAGTCGAAGCTCAGGAGACACTTGCCCAATGCACGGTTCGCGAGGGAAAAACATTTCACACTGCGGTACGAGCTTTTCTCAATCGGGAGCGCGGAACTGAGGCTCCGTCAGTAGCCAAGGGACGCGCGAACTTCAAGCCGAGAAGGTGATAATCATTCAAATGGGCGACCCAAACGGTCCGAGCCCGGATGGCGCGTGAGGAACGCCGTACACCATCGGACGCTCCGATCGGAGCACTCGGAATTTCAAGGGAAACTGGACTGGATTTCGCTAGAGAACGCTTAACTACTACCATTGCGCCCCCTGCCGAGATATTGACGGCAGTAGCAAATTCCAGCGATTCCTTGTCATTCTCGTCCCGGCTCCGTACGAAAACCGGTATGGCGAGGTGAAGCCTCGACCACTTGCGCTGTTCCTTCCGGGGGGAGTTCGTACTCAAATGCCAGCCTGCCTAAAGAGGGATAAACACCCAAAAGTGTCGCAGATTGGGGGCCAAACCTCGGTCTGCTCGGAAAAGAGCGTAAAGTCCGCCAAAGCTTGCGAGTACTACGGGAATTGCCTCGTCTCCGGCTTTCTTCGAAATTTGGAATTCCGTTACGGAATTAATGTGAAGTGCAACGTTTTTCTCTTCAGTGCCCTCCCGAGTGCATTTCCGGATTGACAGCATCAGGCACCTAACATACGATAAGTAAACTCTCGTTCTAACGGTAGCTTGTCCCTCCCCTAGTTGTTCATTAGATTGGGTTTCCGATGGGCGCAACGCCTGACAAAAGCATTGCTACGTCCTTTGAGGGCGCTCGCACACAGGAGCGCACACCTTCGAGCGCCACCCCTGCGTCCCTAGTTGGGGACGCTGAGCCGGACCTTCAGCGTGACTTCGAACAACTGCGGGAGCGCTTCCGGCGTACGACCACAGCATTGACCTCGGCCGCACACGACTTGAAAACACCCCTCGCGATCCTGAACGGATACACGGAATTGTTACAAAGCGAGAAGTTGGGATCGTTGAACGAACGCCAGCGTGAAGTGCTGAGCGATATGGCCTCCAATGGGAAACGTCTGCAGCACTTCATCCAGGATTTTCTGACCTTCAGCGTGCTGGAGACAGGCGAACTCCGCATGCAATACGAAGTCGGTGACATTAACGTGTCGCTCTCCGAGGTCTGCCGACTGTGGTCTCCTCGTTTTCAGGAGCGTGGCCTGGCCCTTTATTTCCTGGCCAATGAAAAAATCAGTCCGCTTCCGTTCGATTCAGCCAAAATGCAGCGCGTGATTTCCAATCTCCTGGAGAATGCATCTAAGTTCACTCCCCAGGGGGGTACAGTCTGGTTGCACGGGGAGCCTTATATGTGGGAACGGCGTCTCGCCAGCAAGCCAACCATATCCGGAGAGCGCCGCCAGCGTCCGGCAGGTGGACCGAACGCAGTCAAAGTAAGCGTGTCCGATACCGGGCCCGGCATTTCTCCTGAGTATCATTCGGAGATTTTCGACGATTTTTTCCGGTTGCCAGGCAGCGAGAGCGCCGAGGGCATGGGCCTGGGATTAGCCATCGCCCGCCGCCTGGTGCATGGCATGGGTGGAAAGATATGGGTTGAAAGCGAAGCCGGAGCCGGTTGCAAATTCTCGTTCCTGATTCCGCTACAACCTAGCTTAGGCAGTTCGTCACGAGGATTGAACCAATGAGCGAAGCCAACATCCTGCTGGTGGACGACGAACCAGGGATGCTGAGGTATATCCGGACGCTGCTGGAAGTGGATGATTACAGCGTCGAAACCGCCACGACCGGTGAAGAAGCAGTGGCGCGCGTGCAGAAAGGTCTGCAGCCCGACCTCGTGCTGCTCGACCTGCTCATGCCCGGAATCGACGGATTGCAGACTCTTGAACAGCTGCGCCAGATCAAGCCTGGATTGAAAGTCGTCATGCTCTCGTGCGTGAACGACACGCGTAAGGTCGTACAGGCGATGCGTCTTGGCGCCCACAACTATCTCACCAAGCCATTTCAGAAAGCCGAACTCGACGCCGTGATAGACCAGTGCATCGGCGAGGCCAAGGGCGAAAGCTACGCGGGTGATGTCGAAGAACTTTGCGATGACGTTTTCTTCGTGGCGGCCAGCCCCGCAATGAAAAAGATCCGGTCGCAAGCCGCGCTTGTGGCTAACGTCGACATCCCGGTGCTCCTGTTAGGAGAAAGCGGCACCGGCAAAGAAGTGCTCGCACGACTGATTCACAAGCTCTCCCAGCGCGCCCACCGTACGTTCCTTAAAGTGAATTGTGCGGCTGTCCCGGCTGACCTGCTCGAAAGCGAATTGTTTGGATACGAGGCCGGCGCCTTTACCGGCGCGACACATCCCAAGCCCGGCAAGTTCGAACTTTGCAACAAGGGCACGATCCTGCTCGACGAAATCGGAGAGATGCCACCGCTGCTCCAGGCGAAACTGCTGCACGTATTGCAGGATCAGCAATTTTCGCGCCTCGGCAGCCGCTCTGTGATCAAGGTGGACGTACGCATCTTGGCCGCCACCAATATCAACATTCCCGAAGCTCTCGCCACCAAGCGACTGCGCGAGGATCTGTACTATCGGCTCAACGCTTTCACTATGTCGCTGCCTCCGCTGCGCGAACGCAAGGAGGAGATTCCGATTCTGCTGAAGCACTTCATGGCGCGCATGTCGGAACTCTACGCGCGAGCTCCCTTGCCGCTCTCTCCGACGATGATGGACGCGTGCCTGAAGCATCCCTGGCCGGGCAACCTGCGCGAGTTGAGCAATTTCGTGAAACGTTATCTCGTGCTTGGAGACGAAATGCTGGCCGTCGCGGAACTCCAGCCCAAGCCGGATGGCGGCAATGGTTTGCATACGGATTCGGCCGGCAGAGCCGCCGTTGCGAGCGCCGATGGTGGTGGTGCAGGTGGTCTGAAATCACTGGCCCGCAATGCCAAAGATGAAGCCGAAGCGGAAGCCATTTCCCGCGCTCTCGAAGAAACCAACTGGAACCGCAAACAAGCGGCTGTGCTGCTGAAGATTAGTTATAAAGCTCTTCTCTACAAGATCCGCCAGTATGGAATCGCTCAGAGCCGGAGCACGCACAGGCTCTCAGCTGGCGCATAGCGAGCCCTCAGCGGCTAAAAAGCCCGATCCAAGAATGGTTTTATCGCAACGGTGAACCGCTGCGCCACCCGAAATCGAAGACAACGCCAACTTTTTCGAAAGCTCCGAAGAACAGCCTTGGCCGTTGCCTGGCCCATGAAAAAGCCAACCGCCAAATGCTACCTGCCAAGCGTTAGTTTTATGGTGCGGATAAGAGGACTCGAACCTCCACGACCTTGCGGCCACTAGGACCTGAACCTAGCGCGTCTGCCAGTTCCGCCATATCCGCATAAGAGAAAAAATGGCAGGCCCTTTTTAGAGGGACTACATTTAATATCTACTGGCCGCACGCGGACTGTCAAACCTGCGGAGCGCGCACAGTAAGCACGATCATGGCCGCTGATAAAATTCCCCCGGAAATCGCCCGCGAACTACGCGCCCTCGCACACGACCTGAGCAACTCGCTCGAAACCATCCTGCAAGCGACCTACCTGGTCTCGCAGAGCGAGCTTCCGGAAAACACTCGCCGTTGGATCGAGATGATGGACCAAGCCTCGCAGGATGCCGTCAAGATCAACCGCAAGTTACGCGAAATTCTCCGCTCCCAAAGTTAAGGGTGCTATGCGAGCTTCGCATCCATCGTAATTTTCGCGTTCAACACCTTCGACACCGGGCATCCCGCCTTTGCGTTGGACGTAGCGGTGTTGAAAGCCTCGGCGCTAGCGCCGGGAACTTTCGCCGCGACATCCAGATGTACGGCGGTGATTGTCCATCCGGAATCGAGCTTTTCCAGGGTGAGCGTGGCCGAGGTCGCAATGCTTTCGGCTTTAAGTTTTGCTTCTCCGAGTTGCGCCGACAACGCCATTGAAAAACATGCCGCATGCGCCGCTGCAATCAATTCTTCCGGGTTTGTTCCGGGAGCATTCTCGAACCGCGTAGTGAACGAATAGGGAGTATTCGAAAGGATTCCGCTCGCCGACGATACTGTCCCTTTTCCATCCTTGAGTCCGCCTTTCCACTCTGCACTGGCTTTGCGTTGCATTGCGATCTCCTCAAATCAAGATGAGCTATTGTAAAAGAGTTCTCAGTTCCCGGTTCTCAGTCATAGCCAGCGGGGCCTTACGGAGAACTGGGAACGGGAATCGGGAATTAGTTTTCACAGGTTACTCCAGTATCATCCGGGGTAATCTTTTCGGGCGCCCTATTGTCTCCTACACTTTTCAAGTGACCACCAATCCCGATCCGCGCCTGGAGCAGGCTGCGACGCGGTCCGATATTGACCCGCTCGCACCTGAGACTTCTAGTCCTCGACGATGGCTTTCGATCGCGGCAGTAATGGGCGGCATCGTCGCGGGGGCGCTTGTCATGGGTACTGGCAGTGCGCGCGCTGCATGGCAGGAGATCGCTCAACTCCTAAGCCTGCATGGCAAGCCAGCACCGGCGTCCGCGAATGTGCTGTCGGAACATGAAGTGGAAGGCCTCGACCAGATGACGCCGCAGGGTCAGGCGCAACTCTTGCTGGAACGTTCTATCAATCATTATCGCGGCGCCAACGATCAGATCGCAGAGCGCGTCAGCCGTTGGCGCGGAAAGATCAAACTTGATCAGCAGTTGCGTTCGCTCTTCATGACGGCTCTCAATTCCGACGATCTCCGCGTGCGCGCCGCAGCCATCGAAATCGATCTCGCTTGCCGCGATCTCGAAAAGAGCGCCAGCACGGTCGATGCGCTTGAGCACGATGCGCGCTTTGGAGGACAGGGCTCCCGAGCCAATGCGCTGTGGGACATCGCACTGTTAGGCAATCGTGGAGTTGACCCTGAACGCGCCTCACAGATTCTGCTGGCATCGGTCCACGATCAAAACGTGAATATCCGATACTGGGCGGTTGAAGGATTAGCCTATCTCGGCACCGACGAGACGATTGCTCCGCTGTTGCAAGTTTTCCATGATGACTCATCGCCGATGATTCGCGAGCGCGCTGCGTGCGGATTGGCGCAGTCGGGCATGCTGAGCGAAAAACAGCGCCGTAGCGCCGTCCCACAGTTGCTTGATTTCGCGGACGATTCGTCTCTCGATCCGGAGACGCACAAATGGGTCTTCCAGGCCTTGCGCGACATCACGGGACAAAGTCTTCCCCACGATCCAGCAGCATGGCGGAATTGGTACAACTCCAGTGACGAACATTGGGTGCCGGTTACGCGGGACAGTCAGTAGGGAGCGGGAGGGCACGGCTTCAAAGCAGTGCCACAAAGCCATGCTAAAGATGAGGGGCTTCAGCCGGACGGTCCCCGGAATTTCAGTAGAAATCCGAGCAACTCAAATAGAATCCACACTTTTTGCAGATGACCTTGCAGCGGTGTCCTGAAAGCTCACTGGAGCAATTTGGACAGAATCCCGATGCATCAGTCTTCGGAGTTGTCGGCACCGCCAGGACTTCTGCTTTCACGGTCTGCGACACAATGGGATCAGGCGGAATCATACTGAGCTTTTAGCACAGGATTGGTCGCGGTGAAAGGCGCGACTGTGGTGCAACCGGAGTATTCCAAAGCCCGCGCCCAAAGACATCTGTCAAGTTGGCGTCCCTGGACAAACAACTCTCTGAAGTCTTAGTGTCTACCCGTGGCGCGGTACCCAAGTGGTAAGGGAGAGGTCTGCAAAACCTTTATGCGTCGGTTCGACTCCGGCCCGCGCCTCCAATCTTCCTTTCCAACAACACCGTACAGTAACGAGATCTCGTCCGCTCGAGGGTGCAACCCAGCAAGCCTCACCGGTCTTCTTCCAGTGGCTGCATTGTCCCTGCAACTTTCTGACAAGTCCCGCCACTCGCCTTGTAGACGTTAAGCATGACAGCTTTAAACTGATGTGGCTTCCCATCCTCTTCGTAGCTCATCTCCATTGTCCCGTGCTCGTATGCAATGTCGCCCGATGTGGAAGCTACGATCCGACGATCCGATTCCCACGAATGCTTGATGTTGGTCCGACCTGCAAACTTCTTCTCGGCGGTGTCCTGGATTGAGGCTTTGCCAGTTACAGGCTTCCCAAAAGGCGGCATGTACGAAAACGATTCATCCGCCATCTGCCTTCGTAGTCTTTGCTTGTCAACAAAAACTTGGTAAAAGCCGCGTCCGGCGCGGTAACTATTACTTTGGAGCTCAAAATTGGATTACTGCTGCCGAGGTGGTTAACTGAGATTCATTGTTTTGTTGAGTGCGGCCCTCGGAGATTCCTGGGCTGGTTCCGATTACACGGTGTGCATCATCCTGGGTTGGCGAAGCAGCTGTAACTTTTTGCGTCCGAAGGGATCTAAACAGGCTGTCGTCCCGGTTTCGAGTCGCGGGATGACCTGGAGATCGTAATGTTCACATTGTTTTCGCGATTGTCGGGAGTGTTCTTGACGGTGCTATTCGCGGGCGTCGTCGCCTGTAGCGCGGGAGACCGGGCTGTCGCCATTCAGACTGCTTCGTTAGACGCGACCCTGGCAACCGCTAAGGGCGAGCAGACCGCCGTAGTGTCGGGCGGCTGCTTCTGGGGAGTTCAGGCAGTGTTCCAGCACGTTAAGGGCGTGATCAGCGCGACGTCGGGATACTCCGGGGGTTCGGCCAAGAACGCTGAATACGAAGTCGTCAGCACGGGCACAACGGGCCACGCTGAGTCGGTGAAGATTGTCTACGATCCTTCGAAAATCACCTACGGTCAGATCCTCCGAATTTTCTTTTCCGTGGCACATGATCCAACACAGCTTAACCGGCAGGGTCCTGACGAGGGTACGCAGTATCGTTCGTCGATTTTCTACAGCAGTGACGAACAAAAGCGGATTGCTCAGGCTTATATTGCGCAACTTGAACAAGAGAAGGTCTTCCCACGTCCGATCGTCACTCAGGTAGTTCAGTTGCAGGCCTTTTACCCGGCAGAGGCTTACCATCAGGATTACGCGACGCGCCATCCGGACAGCATGTATATCGTCTACAACGACGCGCCGAAGGTGGCGCATCTTCGCGAGCAGTTTCCTGAGATGTATACGGGCAAGTAAAGCGATGCCGAGTCTCAAGAGGATCGACTTACGTCTCGCGTCTTGAAGTAGGCCGCGACGAACAGCAGCCCGAGTACGAAGTCCGTCCCGGCAAATACCAAGTCCGCAGCGTGTATTCGGTGCTGGAGGTAGAGCACGACCAACGCGGTCGCGTAGCTGAGTTTTTCGAATACCGAAGGGATCATGACCGGACGAAAGCGCACAGGATCGCGAGCGGTGACGAGGAAAACGAATTGGAACGCCAGCGCCACGGTAACAAAGCCATAGTAAAAGCCGGGGTGCGTGACTGGTGGCGGATCATTACGGCCGATGGAATCAAAAATGAAAAATAGCGGCGTCACTACAGCTCGATTTCGCCAGCGCGAGCCGGCCGTTTCGGATCTTTATTTCTGGTTTGGCGAGGCTTGCCCAACCGCACTACTTCATACAGGCACAATGCCACGGCCTGCCCAAGGTTCATCGAGGAATGCTCGCTTCGGGTGGGAATGGTCATCAGCCAATGGCAGTGGCTGAGATCCTGATTGGATAAGCCAAACCTTTCGGAGCCGAAGAGTAGCGCGACGGCACCGCCCATGGCCAGCCGCTTTCGAATCAGCCGTGTTCCGGCGTCCAGCCTGCGCAGTGGATGTTGCAGGTCGCGATGTCCGACAGCCGTCGTCCCGACCACCAGCGAGCAGTCGGCCACTGCTTCCGCAACGGTTTTGTACTCTTCCGCGTTGGCCAGCAAACCTGTCGCACCCACCGCGGAACGGGCCTGGCGAAACGCAACCGCATAAGGATTTACGACCCGCAACCGGCGCACTCCGAAATTGCTCATGGCACGGGCTGCCGCACCGATATTGAGTGGATTCCGCGCCTCAACCAGCACAACCCGAAGATGATCCAGTTCGCTGCGCACAGGTCCTGCCATTCTACGATGCGTCCGGGCCTATCCTTCGGCAGCGCAATGAGAAAGCGTCGATTGCGACTTCACATGCTTGCGTGGCATCTAATCTCCAGTGTTACGATAGACAGGCCCGCGGCGGATTGCGGGATGGAGGCGTACCGGTTGCCGCTGACACTGCGCACCCGGCAACTGAAAATACCCTGGAGGAACAATGGCAAGCAACGCGATCGTGGAAGTGACCGACGCGAATTTTGATGCGGACGTGTTGAAGTCGGAAACGCCGGTGTTAGTGGACTTTTGGGCGACCTGGTGCGGCCCCTGCCGTGCAATCGCCCCGATTGTGGAAGAATTGGCGGGCGAATATGTAGGCCGAGTGAAGGTCGGCAAGATGGACGTCGATCGGAACGGCGCGACCCCCATGCGCTACAAAGTGACCGGCATTCCCACCCTGCTGGTCTTCAAGAGCGGACAAGTCGTGGAGCAACTGGTCGGCTACCGTTCGAAGGAAGACATTCAGAAGGCTCTCGACAAGCACATTGGCGTACCTGTCGCCACCCGCACGGTTTAACTTTGTAAAAAACGAAGCGCCTGGACCAACGTCCGGGCGCTTTGTTGTTCGCAAGTCCCACCCACCCACCACTAGTGGTTCAGTACTTCCTCAGCACTCCAATCACTTTGCCCTGAACCTCCACGGCTGAGCCGGCTACGATAATCGGCTTCATTGCCGCGTTGGAAGGCTGGAGTCGGACATTCTCTCCCTCGCGAAAGAACCGCTTTAGCGTCGCATCGCTGCCATCGACCAGCGCGACAACGATGTCCCCGTTATGCGCCGTCTTCGACTTCTCGACGAGCACGTAATCACCATCGAGAATGGCTTCGTCCTGCATCGAATCTCCACGAACTTCGAGGACGAACACTTCTTTCGAACGCACAAAATCGGCTAGGGAGATCGTTTCGTTGCTCGCAACCGCTTCAATCGGACGCCCCGCCGCGATCCGACCTACCAGCGGCAGCACCACCGCCGTATTCACCGCCATCGACTGCTTCAGTTTTCCTTTGGGAGGCAGCAGATCAATCG
>WNFR01004276.1_pt1 | contig 14694 bp, 10 predicted proteins | sample 5400221 | NCBI WGS metagenome assembly WNFR01 (sample SAMN13153357, study PRJNA577476) | soil metagenome | isolation source: 40 cm soil under Madrone tree | place: USA:California | collected 2016-06-14 | reverse complement strand
GCATCAGGCGGCGGGCTTCGTGCAATCGAAGCTGCTTTTGATACTGCAGAGGACTCATCGCCGTGACGGTCTTGAAATTGTGATGGAGCGCCGAAGGGCTCATGCGCGCTTCGCGTGCGAGCGTGCCAATGTGGAACGGCTCTGCATAGTTCAGTTTTAGCCAATTGATCGCCCTCTTGATCGATTGGAGGCGGTTGTCACCCAGCGCGATATGCCGCAACTGGGCACTGTGTTCGCCCGATAGAAGGCGGTAGAGAACCTCACGGATAATCAGGGGCGCGAGGATCGGAATGTCTTGCGGGGAGTCCAATAATCGGACCAGTCGCGAGGCAGCATCGAGCAAATCCGGCGCAACCGGGCTGACAGAAAGGCTCGGCCCAGGTCGGTGGTGAACGGGCGCACCCATACCTGTTTCCAACATCAACGAGCTGAGTTGCCCCGGATCCAAATCCAGTCGAAGACAAAGGTATGGAGTCTCAGGCGAGGCCTCAACCACCTGGGCCACGACCGGCAGGTCGACCGATACCACAAGGCACTGTTCCCGACTATAGATGTATAACTCGCCGGCCAGGATCACTTGCTTCCTGCCCTGTGCGACAAGACATAGGGCCGGTTCGTGCAAAACATGGAAGGGCTCGGTCGGCTGTGAAGAACGGATCAGGAACAGGCGCGGGATCGCAGTCGGGTGGATGCCGTCAGCAGCGACGTTTCGTTCAATTAGTGCGGCAAGCGTGGATGGCTGCGCACTATCTGTCTTTTCAACGATTTTTTTCGGAATAGCTTGTGACATAAGCACCTCCGTGACTCGTGATATGTTCGGCAGCTTACCGCAACCCAAATCTCTGCGCCAGAGGCAGCAAGAAATGATGCAGGATCAGGCAAGAATTCAGCAGGTTCGGGTTACCGCTTCTGTCTCGGACTTGAGTAGATTAATCGCATACCGGTCAGTCATTCTGGACCCGGCGTGAAGTTGATTATTGAGGGAGAACGAATATGCGAAAATTAGGAAAGACAGGTCCAGTCGTCTCTGCGATTGGACTCGGCACCATGGGTATGTCGGACTTTTACGGACCCGCGGATCGAAGCGAGAGTATTGCGACAATTCATGCCGCGCTGGATGCCGGCATAACGCTTCTAGACACCGGTGACTTTTACGGCAGCGGTCACAACGAGCTCCTGATCCAGGAGGCCCTCTCGGGGCGGAAACGCGAGGAAGTGGTTCTGAGTGTCAAGTTCGGAGCCCTGCGCGACCCCGATGGCGGCTTTACGGGCATCGACACCCGGCCCGTCGCGGTCAAGAACTATCTGGCCCAGACGCTGCAGCGACTCGGCACGGATTACGTGGACATTTACCGGCCAGCCCGGCTGGATCCGAACGTTCCCATTGAGGACACTGTTGGGGCGATCGCAGACATGGTTAAGGCAGGTCACGTTCGGCATATTGGCCTTTCCGAGGTTTCGTCGGAAACGATCCGCCGCGCGCACGCTGTGCACCCGATCGGCGACCTGCAGATTGAGTACTCACTGATTTCGCGTCGCCCTGAAGATGATGTTATCCCGACGTGCCGCGAGCTGGGCATTGGGGTCACCGCCTACGGCGTGCTGTCACGCGGACTGATCAGCGGCCACTGGTCGAAGGCTCGGAAGGTTGAGCAGGATTTCCGTGCCATCGCTCCCCGCTTCATGGGCGAGAACCTCGACCAGAATCTTCGGCTGGTCGATCGGCTCCGCGAAGTGGCGCAGGGCAAGGGTGTGACGGTGGCTCAGATCGCTATCGCCTGGGTGCTGAGTCGCGGCGAGGACATCGTGCCACTAGTGGGCGCGCGTAACCGTGAGCGGTTATCTGAGTCCCTCGGCGCACTCCAGGTCCAGTTGACCGACACAGAGTTGTCGGCCATCGAGACCGCCGTGCCAAAGGATGCCGCTGCAGGCCAGCGCTATAACGAACACGCGATGCGGGATCTTGATAGCGAGAAAAGCAGAGGCCTGCTGAAAAATTAAGGCAGGGCAAGGGGGAAAGGGGAAGGGGGAAGGGGAAGGCTGCGCGCTGGCGCGCGAATGCTTTTAATTACAGCAGGGTGGCTCGCGGTCCGAGGTAACGAGAAAGAAGACGTAATGGAAGGCGCCAAATATTTCGAAAGGTAAGTTCGTCATCGTGCGCCGATTTTGTCTGTTTTGACGTAGGAAAGGAAATGAAATGACTGAGTATTCAAACAAAAGAGTCGCACTCGTGACGGGGGCGAACAAGGGAATCGGTTTGGAAACAGTGCGGCAACTCGCAAAACAGGGTATTACAGTTTTACTCGGTGCGCGGGACGAGCAGCGCGGTAAAGACGCGGCAGCGAAACTTCAGGGCGAAGGGTTGGACGTTCAATTTCTGCACCTGGATGTAAACGAGGCAGCAACGCACGAGGCGGCGCGCCAATTCATCGAAGAGAGCTTCGGGAAGCTCGACATTCTGGTCAACAACGCCGGCATTGCGATTGATTCGACGCGAAAGCCAAGCGAGGCGAATATGAAGGTGTTGCGGACGACGTTTGACACAAACTTTTTCGGGGCGATTTCGGTCACGCAAGCTCTGCTGCCGCTGATTCGCAAATCCGATGCGGGGCGCATCGTTAACGTCTCGAGCGGGCTTGGCTCTTTAACGCAGCATAGTGATCCGACCTGGAAGTTTTATGAGGTGAAGCCGCTCGCATATAACGCTTCGAAGACCGCGCTTAACGCCTTCACCGTCATGCTGGCGCATGAGTTGAAGGACACGGCGATCAAAGTCAATTCGGCTGACCCAGGATTCACTGCGACCGATTTGAACGCTCACCGCGGCTACAAAACCGTCGAGCAAGGAGCGTCGATCATTGTTCGATTGGCGACTTTGCCCTCAGACGGCGCGACGGGCGGCTATTTCGATGATGAAGGCGTCGTGCCCTGGTAGTTGTGGGATGAGTGTGAAATCGGGTCTCAGGAATAGTGGGGGAAATGGGGAACGGATTAGCCGCAGAAGGACGCAAAAAGACGCAGAAGAAATTCTGGCCGATTACAGGATGTACGTTGTTGTTTGGCGAATTGGCGTTGTACGTTTCACATGCCATCTCAGAATGTCGAAACTTCAAGAACCCCTCCAGGGTTCAAGAACGATTACTGATCAGACTCGATGAATCTGGGTGAGGAGGTGAAAGTGGTTTAATGGAGCTGTTTGAGAGTACGCTTTGGCTGCTGTTAGTTGCCGTAGTGCTGTTGCAAGTGTCGAGGCGTTTGGGAACGCCGTATCCAGCCATGTTGGCGCTGGCGGGAGCTTTGGTTGCCGCGCTGCCCTGGACCCCGCACCTGGTCATTGAGCCGCGTTTGGCGCTGGTGTTATTTATCGCCCCGGCGTTGCTTGATGCGGCGTACGACACTGCGCCACGCGAGTTGCGACGGCATTGGCTTCCGCTTATCTCGCTGGTGCTTGTAGCAGTTGTCCTGACGACAGCATCGGTCGCGTGGGCCGGATGGGCGTTGGCCCGGCTGCCAATAGCCGCTGCAATTGCTTTGGGGGCGATCGTTGCTCCGCCGGACGCCGCGGCCGCAACAGCGGTCCTGAACCGGTTCAGCCTGCCCAGGCGGACACTTTCGATATTGCAGGGTGAGAGCCTGTTGAATGATGCAGTGGCGCTGCTCATCTTTGGCGCGGCCGTGTCGGCGGCAAGCTCTCAGCATTCTTCATTCGCGAGCTCGGCGCCAGGGTTCCTTTTTGCGGTCCCGGGTGGTGTGCTCGCCGGTTTTCTTTTGGCAAAACTCTACCTGCTACTGAGACCGTTGGTAGCAGGAACCACTTCGTCCTCAATCGCCGAGTTTGGGATGACTTTTGGCGCATGGCTGATTGCCGACCATCTTCACCTTTCACCGATCATCACGGTTGTCGTCTATGGTATGACCGTCGCAACTTATGTCCCTGCGCGACAGAGCGCCCGTGATCGGGTTTTCTCTTATTCAGTTTGGGAGGCGGCGGTCTTTACCCTTAATGTGCTGGCCTTCCTCTTGATGGGATTGCAGGCGCGGATGATCTTATCGCGCCTCGTGGGGAGTGCGTTGTGGCATGCTTTATTCTTTGCCATCGTCGTGTTAGTTATTGTTATTCTCGTAAGGCTGGTTTGGGTCATGATCTACGGCGCGCTAGTGAGGTGGCTCCGGCCCCCATCTGTACCGACTCCAACAAAAAGAATAGGGTTACTGGTCTCGTGGTGCGGGATGCGCGGGTTGGTGACGCTGGCGACGGCCTTTGCGTTGCCGCAGGATTTTCCGGGGAGAGATGTGATAGTGCTGAGCGCATTTACGGTGGTCCTGGGAACGCTGGTAATTCAAGGGCTGACAATTAAGCCGCTGATCAAGTGGTTGCGAATAAAGCCAGATGAATCGCTCGATAAGGAAATTTCGATGGCACGAACCGCGATGATTGAAGCCGCAGTTGAAATGTTGGAGAAAGTACAAAGTGAAACGGCCAATACGGTTCGGGTGGAGTTCGAGGCTGCGAGATCAAAAGCCAAGAGCAGTTCGCGACCGCAAGGCGAAACCGAGCACGACCGACTGCGCATGAAAGCGATTGCGGAGGAGCGGCGAGTTCTGGCCGAGTTGCGGGGCGAAGGTAGAATTGACGATGATGCATTCCACCGTCTTGAAGAGGAGTTGGATTGGGCGGAACTCAACGCAGCTCCGCCGGGGCATTTCGAGCTGTTGAGCACATAGAGCGGTTCAGCAGCCTGTTTTGAGGTTTATATACGCTTGTAAGAGGAGAATTATGGGGAAGATCGCGTTATTCGGCGGCGGTGGTTCGATAGGGCACAGCATAGCCGACGCGCTTCGTGCGCAGGGTGAGTCGTATCGCGTCGTAGGTCGTTCAAAGGCCGCGCTGGAACCGGACTTCGGGTCCGACCCACTCGCCGAGATCGTATCCTGGAACCCGGCAGACCCGGCGTCGGTGCGCGAGGCCGCTCGGGGCGTGGAGACAATCGTGTATATGGTTGGAGTGCCTTACACGGACTTCCGGCTTCACCCCGTCCTGATGAAACAGACTTTGGATGGTGCTATCGCGGAGGGCGTCAACAAGCTGATCCTGATCGGGACCGTTTACCCATACGGACGCCCGCGCACCACTCCTGTTACGGAGGACCACCCGCGCGAGCCGCACACATTCAAAGGCCGAATGCGCAAGGAGCAGGAGGACCTGGTGCTGGAAGCCGATGCGGCGGGTTCCATTCGCGGCACTATCCTCAGGCTTCCGGACTTTTACGGCCCTCATGTTGAGCGCAGCTTTCTGTGGGGCGCTTTCCGCGCAGCCGTCGAGGGCAAGCGCGCGCAGATGGTTGGCCCCATCGACACGCCGCACGAGTTCGTTTACGTGCCGGACGTCGGACCCATAGTCACCGCACTGGCCAGAGAGCCGCGCGCCTATGGGAAGTGGTGGAACCTCGCCGGTGCCGGGACTATTTCGCAGCGTGAGATGGCCGATCTAATTTTCGCGGAAGTTGGGCGCCGGCCGAAGCTGATGGTTGCGAACAAGCTGATGCTTCGCGCAATTGGGCTCTTCGACCCATTCATGCGCGAGATGGTCGAGATGCATTATCTGCTGACGACGCCGGTAATCATGGATGATTCGGCCCTGCGGGAACTTCTCGGCGAGATAAAGAAGACCTCTTACGTGGAAGGGGTTCAGCAGACGCTCGCGGCGATGCGCATTACGGGCAGCCGACAGGCGGCGGGAAACGGGGCAGTAGCCCGACCGTGAGGGCTTGTCATTCATACGCACCTTATGACTACCCTAAAACTCCCGTTGGAAATAGGGCGGTTCATTCCAACTCGCTAATCCACAGAGTTGCAGTTATGCCGCGCCTACAGCGCTCGAATTTATTTTAGGACCTTACCAGGGGCAGCGCGCCTTGCTGTCTTATGTCGCGCCTTCAGCGCTTTGCTCGAGTGGTGCAATCCGGTCGGCGCTTGATGTAACGAAGATGGGTTTCCCGTCAGAGAAGAAAGCGGCGATAACGTGCGGTCCGATCGGATAACAAAAGAATGTTTGCTTGCGACTCCAGTTGAGTCTTTAGCCGCAATAAAAAGCCCGGCTGAAGCCGGTACTCTAAACGCGGTATTCGAAACAATGCGGACATTTCCCAGAGAAAGAATCGATGAGTTGCGGGAGATCACAAGAGCTCAGGTCGTCGAGCCAGGAAGTTATTCTCCAAACAGCTCGCAGCTGCTTCATATAAAATTGTTTCTACACAGAATAGAGAGATTGTTTCTACATAGAATAGAGAGAATAGTGATGTACAAGTTCAAGAGCTGTCTTTCGGCGGAAGCGGCCTTCTGTCAGCGATTTTTCAATGAGCCAATTAACCCAACCGCTGGCGCCGTTCAGGCCAGAAACCCTTTCGAGCAGATAATGGCAGCGGCCGGATCTCGTAGAGGATTCATTTCATGAGCCGAGCGCTAAATCACGCCACGGAAGAATGGTACACAAAAGAAAAATCAGCCGCGGATATACGCGGATAAACACGGATTAAAACCAGTAGAGCCGTATTTTCCTGAAGGCCTGGAGATCATATTCGAACGGTAAGTACACCATCTTGTACCAATCTTGTCTGTTTCGATTTAGTCCCACAACCCGCGCACAAGGCGTGAAAGGAGAATGTATGAAGAACTGCAAAGCACCGAAGAATCAGACCAAGTGTCGCATCCTGCTCATCGCGGGCGCCACTGCTCTCGCCGTGAGTTTCATGGTCTCGCTGCCGCAGACGGCCAACGCCCAAAAAGTCACACCGCCACCCGTGCCCGCCAACATTCAGGTGCCACCGGGGAACAAGGCGTTCCTCGAGGGTCACGCTGTCGGCACCCAGAACTACATCTGCCTGCCCTCAGTCACCTCAGTCTCTGGGTTCGCCTTTGTACTCTTCACGCCGCAGGCCACCCTGTTCAAGGATAATGATAAGCAAGTCATCACCCACTTCAACAGCCCCAACCCGGTTGAGGGTGGCACGATTCGCGTCACGTGGCAGCACTCCCGAGACACGAGCAGGGTCTGGGGAGTGGCGTTGCCAGGTAATTCCTCCACCGACCCCAATTTCGTCGCGCCGGGTGCCATTCCCTGGCTCCTGGTTACGATCGTTGGAGCCCAAGACGGTCCCACCGGAGGGGACACGCTGACGGACACCACCTTCATCCAGCGACTGAACACCTCTGGAGGGGTCGCACCGTCGACCGGCTGTGCCTCGTCAGCAGACGTCGGTAATCAGGCGTTTGTGCCTTACACGGCCGACTACTTCTTCTTTGAGAAAAGCGGCCCGGGTGAAAAGTGAATGGTAAATGGTGATGCAAGTGATCGTGACGGGTGACAGGTATCGTGATTCGAAAGGGAGTAATGGCTGATTGGTGTAGGCTGGACAATAACGAGCGGCCAACTGCCGTTAGCGGGATTCGAGTAAGTGGTTGCGCAAGTCGAGAAGGTAGGCAGCACATTAACGATCCGCCAACTGCCGTCGGCGGGATTCGAGCGAGATGATGGGATGCAGAGAGTAGGCAGCACATTAACAATCCGCCGACTGCCGTCGGGTGCGATTTGAGAGGGAGCTTTGACTGAGTTGTGTAGGCTGGACATTAACGATCCGCCAAATTCCGTTGGCGGGATTCTATGGGGAGTAATTGCTGATTGGTGTAGGTTGGACATTAACGATCGGCCAACTGCCGTTAGCGGGATTCGAGAGGCGGAATGGCTGATTGATGTAGGTTGGAGCAAAGAGAAGGGAAGAGGAAAGGGCGAGAGTTGGCAAGCTCTCGCCCTTTTAGACTACTTTCATTCCCCGTGATCAGCTCGTGCCAGTTCTATGATCCCCGGGAAATCATTTAAATCAAAAACGAAACATCGAAAAGTAAAGCAACTCCGGAGTTAATCAATCAATCCTTAAGACGGTGTCACTGTCAGCTTGATAATGCCAAAAACAGCGCCCTGAGGATCCTGGATAACAGCGAAGCGGCCTGTGTCAGGGATGTCGGTTGGAGGAACAAGGGCCTTCGCTCCGAGACTCGCCGCTTTTGCTGTCTTTGCGTCGCAATCATCCACCGCGAAGTAGACGAGCCAGTTTGGCGGTATGTTTCCCATTTCGGGCGTTGGTTTAAACATTCCACCAGCGGGTCGTGTGCCATTGATAAATGAGGTGTAAGTCATCGACCCTAATTCCTGAACTTTTCGGTCCCATCCAAACAGAGTTGAGTAGAACTCACCTGCTTTTGCAGGGTCCGGGGTTGAAAGCTCGTTCCAGCAGAATGAATTGGGTACGTTGACAACTGCTGCTCCGTGGTGTTTGCGCGGTTGCCATAATGCGAATGCCGCACCAGTCGGATCCTGAACCACCGCCATTCGTCCAACGTCCATAACGTCGAATGGCTCCTTCATTATCGTTCCGCCTGCTGCCTTTGCTTTTTTAGCCGCTTCGTCGGCGCTCGCGACCGAGACATACGAAAGCCAGTTTGGTGGGATGCCTTGCGACAGCATCTCGCCGGGCAATTGATATAGTGCGCCGACATCCTTGCCATCGAGCTGAAGCATCGTGTAGACCATGTCAGGTCCCACGGGGTTATCGACATAGTCCCAGCCAAAAAGACTGGTGTAAAATTTCTTAGCTGCCTCGCCTTTAGTCGTCCCTAGTTCGACCCAACAAAAAGTGCCAGGTGCAAAATGCGTTCGTTCCTGCATTCTTGCTTCGGTCATTCTATTACTCCTTACTGCTTTTGGTGGACGTGATCCACGTAAAAAGTGATGCAGCAATTCGTGCTGCGGATTCGCAGTTGATCACCGAGCTGACTGTTGTTTTAATGCCAGCTCCGAGATCTTCCGGTTGCAGATTTTAAAGTCTGCTGTTTAGAACGTTCTGTTCGGGTTTAAGTATTATAAACCCAAAATCGCGGGATGGAAAAGTCCCAGACGTCAAGAAAGCACTGATCGTGTTAACGCTAGAGGAAGTGTTTGCGACGATCAGTACGGACTTTAAGAATGCTGAAACACGAGGCTATTGTTAAATGCCCCGGACAGAGAAGCGGAGACGGTCCGACTGTTCAGTGGTGTCGTCTACCTCGACGTAAACCGAATTCAGATAGAATTGTTCGGTCTGCGTGACAAACTCGCGATTATAGCAGCACGTCTACTGATCAGAGTTGGTCATCATCTACGGTTTTACATTATTCATATTCTGGTTACTCATGCCCTTGTTCTCGTTGGTCGTGCCGCTGTTCCGGTTGCTCGTGCCGCTGTTTGCGTTTTTGTTACTCTCGGTGCTGCGTTTCGTGCTGGCGCGGCTTTCGTTTATGTCGCGTGCCATTTGCAAATGGTCCTGAAGCGTTGGCAAAGTTTTGGCGGCGTATGCTTTCACGTCCGGATCCGTTGCGCTAGTTGTCTGCTTCTGAAACAGAGTCACATCTTTTTGATGATCTTTGACCATCCCGTTTATGTAAGCTTTGTCAAAGTCAGTGCCGGAGAGTTGGGACATTTTGGTTATCTGCTCCTGAGTCTTGGTATCTAACGTCGTCGGGAGAGTAACGCCTTTCGTCGAGGCCAACTTTGTCAGTTCAGTATTAGCCTGGGAGTGATCGGTCACCATGCGTTGACCGTATTGCTTTACGGCATCACTGGAGCCCTGCTGTGCTGCCAGCCGACCCAACTCAACTTTTGTCATGCTGCCCGTCGCTGCATCCGTAACAAACTTCTGATCCGCGGAACTGAGGCTACTTCCCGATCCCGTACCCTTCGCCGCGTTCATGTTCTGGCTAGTGTTTGAGTTCATGCCGCTACTGGTATTGGTATTGGAGTTTGCATTACTGTTCGCGCTGGAGTTGTCGTTAGCGTTGCGATTTGTTTGATTGGAGTTCTCCTGGCTGGCCTTCTGAACTTGTCCTACCACAATGGCCAATCCAATCACCAGGAATATGCCGATTGCTGCGACATGGGCAAACTTTATAACTCGTCTGTTCATCATCTCTCTCCCCTCTTTCTGAATTCCAAGCCTGTGGGGCTTCGGGGGCCGCAAACGTTGCCGGGATTCGAACCTCGAATTTAAGCGTAATGGCATTTGAAACTATTCCGGAGTTGGAACTGTCACAACGGCAGTTCAACCCACATTCGGGCGGCCTTTGCCGCGAACCTGCAGGCCCATCAATCGGGCCGGAAAGGTCCCAAAGTCTTCTACCTCCCAACTGTTCCCATCTTTCAGACGAACCTGGGCCGCAGGGATCAGCATCCCTTGATTGCTTTTCGGACCCAGGTAAAGCTCTGCATATCCAAACTTATAATTCTCGGAGCGGGTACCGAAACGCACTTCAGAAAACCGGAGGTTGCGCTGATACAGGACGACAAGCTTTGTGCCGCCGTCCTGAGGCGTGGCGATGATGGCGTTGGCAGGGACACCGACGCCGGTTCCGAGCTGAATCCTTCCGGCCTGCATCTTCGAAAGCACCTTGAGCAATGTGTCCTGACCGCCAGATTGCAACGCAGCGTTGAGCTGTTGCACCTCTTCGGGGGTAGTGAGTCTGTTAATGATTAGCGTGAAGGGACGAGACTGACCCGTGCCACGCCCGCCCAGGAAGAAAACCGTGCCAGTAATGGTCCGCCCAACAAGGCTGTCGCCCTGACCTCGAGCATTTGATGTCGGCTGAGAGAGCACGATCGCAAAGACGCAACAAAACACACACAACAGGCTGGCTCCTGTCCTTCGATTCATTTGTCACCTCCCCGGCGGAAAACCTCTGATGGAGAGAGCAAACTAAGGCCCGCCGGTAGTTTGATGGGTCAAGAGGGGCGCCGCCGAGAGCGGTGAATCCAGACACATATCAGGGGAAATTACAGGATAACAGCGAATCCCGGCGTCCGTCTGTGCGGTTGCGTACATCGAGGGCGTGACAAACGAGGAAGAGAAAGAAGGGGAAAGGGGAAGGGGTAAGGGGGAAAGGGAGGGCTGCGCGCGGAGGAAGGCAGAGATTAGATGTCAGAGGTTAGAGGCTAGTGAAGGCTGCGCGCTGGCGCGCGAATACTTTTACAGACTTTTAGCGTGAACGGTGACAAAAGGCAGTGATGGAAGATTTGACGAGTGGGAATCTGTGAAAGAATTGAAAAATCGCGATTTTTTGCAGCTGTGAGTTGTTGATTGCTTATAAGAAAGACTATGGGGAGATGCGCAAGGTTCACATGTTACGGAAGTGGGTGATTCACCTGTCGCGGGGGCGCTCGTTGAGTTGGGCGAAGGTTGAGCAGGCAGGATGCCTGCGCTCCCAAGGGGGCATAAACACCAACAGCCACCCCGAAGGATGGCTGCTGGTTTTCTGAAGATTCAGAACAAAATGGCGGAGCCGACGGGACTCGAACCCGCGACCTCCGACGTGACAGGCCGGCGTTCTAACCAACTGAACTACGACTCCTAAGAATCTTCGAATTTTCAAAACCTGGTGGGCACGGAGGGACTCGAACCCCCAACTTCTTCCTTGTAAGGGAAGCTGTCTACCATTGACGTACATGCCCGCGTTCTTAGCTCAACAACAATGAGCAAAACCAAAAAAAATCGTTCACTGGACACGTTCGTTCAAACAGCTGCTTCACGTGAGCTTTCCACCTCAATCGCCTCACGAAGCGAACGGACATCCTAAAAGAACCCAGCCTGACTGTCAAGCCGACCTCGATAACTTTCTTTGCTGCCTGGAAATCAGGTGTGATAAGGTTTTTTTCCGCAATGATAAACGTTATATTTAAGCATCGTCTCCCCCGGGCAGTCGAATTCCACGGAACTCAGTGATGATTTCAGGGTTAAACGTTCATGCGTAAGAATACCGGCTCGCGACTTGTTCTCTCGGTTGTAGTAGGTGTAACGATATGTTTGACCCTGTTGCCAGTCGCCAGGAGTCAGAACACACAGGATCCTGGGCAGGAACAGCAGCGCCCAAGGCGAGTGGGTTCGGCGACAGCTCAAACACCGGATAAGAAATCACCCAAAGGCAGCCCGGAAACCGGACAGGAAGTCAGCGACGACGAAGTGGTGCGCGTTAATACAAGGCTGGTTTCAGTGCCTGCTGTGGTCACGGATTCGAATGGAAGGCCCTTGCCCAATCTGCGAGCTGATAATTTTGTATTGTATGAGGACAATGCTCCCCAAAAGATTTCAAGCTTTGCAACGACAGAAGCTCCGTTTGAGGTTGCATTGTTGCTTGACACCTCGGGTTCAACGCGCGCGGACGTCAGCCTGATCAAAGGGGCTGCAAAATCGTTTGTGACTGCATTGCGGCCGGGTGATCGGGTTTCCATCGCTGCCTATAACACAAAGCGCGAATCAGATTCGACGCTGGCAACTGTCGAGGTTTTGACAAAGCTGACGAACGACCGCGCGGAATTGGATCGAGCAGTTGAAAAGATTGGTTCAAGCAATGGAACACCGTTCTATGATTCGCTGGATAAAATCGCGGACGAAGTGTTCAAAGATCCACCGACCGAACAGTTCAAGGGAAGGCGGGCCCTGGTGGCGTTGACCGACGGGGTCGATTCAACGAGCAACTCAGAGTTTTCCGACGCCAAGGAAAAGTTGGAGCGCGCGGGTATAGCGTGTTACTTCATTCAGGTTAATACCGAAGATTTTGTCGAGGATCGATTGTTACGCGATTGCAGCGGGGATGGCACGCTTCGGCTTTCAAACACTCAGCTTCAACGTTACAGGCACATTTTCACTCCGCGTGCCGATGCCAGTGATTACGAGGATTTTTGCAAACTTGGACAGTTCGAACGAATGCAGATCAGCCGATCTCTCTACAAATTAGCCCGGAAGGAGATGGCTGACCTTGCGCGTGTTTCGGGTGGGAGAACCTTTGACGCTGCGGAACTAAGGGATGCGAAAGCGGCGTTTGCTGAGGTCGCGAAAGAGATCGGTACCCAGTACAGCATCGGATACTACCCCGTAAATAAAGCACAGGACGGACAATATCGAAAGATTCGTGTAACTGTGAAGGGCGTTGCCGGGCAGTCGAAGGTGCGTGCGAGGGAAGGGTATTATGCGCCCCGCGGGTAGGTCAACAGGGGGAATGGGGAAGGGAGGAGTTTTTAATTTTGAATTTTGAGTTTTGAATTTTGAATTAGAAAGCATTGTAGAAGGCAGTCGTTTCAAGGGAAGGGGAGGTCAGGACGGGTAAGGGGGAAAGGGGAAGGGGGAAGGGAAGAAGGGTTGTAGGGCTTAGACGGTTGAAGCGTTTTTCTCGGTTGGGAGATGGGGAATGGAAGGATTGATGCGAAATGGGTGATGGCTTGTTTGATCGAATTACATTGATTGTTCTGGACAGTGCTGGTATTGGCGAAATGCCTGATGCCGCCGAATGGGGTGATGCAGGTTCCGACACAATTGGTCACATTCTGGATTCGAGAAAGGTGAACCTGCCGAATCTGCAGAAGCTGGGCCTCGGGAATATACGGTCGCTCGCAAACTGTCCACCAAGCAATGAACCGACCGGCGCATATGGTAAATGTGCCCTGCGTTCAAATGGGAAAGACACGACGACCGGGCATTGGGAGATGGCAGGCATTATCCTTGAACAGGCATTTCCAACATTTCCAAAAGGCTTCCCACCACAGATCATTGACCGTTTTGTTAATAAAACCGGTGTGCCAGGGGTGCTGGGAAATGTTCCCGCATCAGGGACCGAAATTATCAAAGAGTTTGGCGCTGAGCACATGAAAACTGGAAAGCCGATTGTCTATACGTCGGCAGATTCGGTCTTTCAAATTGCAGCGCATGAGGAGATCATCCCGGTAAAGAGATTGTATGAAATCTGTGAAATTGCACGCGGCATATTGAGTGGAAAAGACGAGGTAGGGCGGGTTATTGCGCGGCCTTTCCTTGGGTCGCCCGGCAGTTTTACGCGGACTGAAAACAGGCATGATTATGCCGTCCCGCCGCCGAACGAGAACCTGCTGCCCACGTTATCCGGAGCGGGCTATGAAGTGGCATGCATTGGTAAAGTGGCATCGATCTATGACGCTGTGGGTGTGACACGGGACCTGAGCGCGAAGAACAACGATCAATCGATCGATCAAACGATTAATGCTCTGCATGAACGCTTCAAGGGTCTGATTTTTTCGAACCTGGTCGACTTTGACATGTTGTATGGACACAGGCGCGATGTCGAGGGATACGCGCGTGCGTTGGAACATTTCGATTCGCGGTTGCCGGAGATAATCGACGCGATGGAGGACGGGGATGTGTTTATGATCACGGCAGATCATGGGAACGATCCTACGCGTCCGGGCACGGATCACACTCGTGAGTATGCGCCGTTGTTAGTTTTTGGAAAGCGGTCGCGTGCTGGCGTTGATTTGGGTACGCGGAACTCGCTGGCTGATATCGGGCAGACGATCGCTGAAAATTTTGGGTTGAAGTTGGCGTCGGGTGAGAGTTTTCTCGAGTTGTTGAGGTAGCTGGAAGGCCTGGGATTGAGAGGGAAGAAGCGCCGGATGATGTGTTGATCGCCCGGCGCCTTTTAGTCTCTTGTCAGGGTTTCTTTTGTCGTTGGAGTTGCCGTGAAAAGAAAGACCATGGGCAAGATACCCATGGATCGTTCTGCATGCCACGTTTAGAGCGGATTTCGGTTGCATTTACTAAGTGAAAGGGAGCAGAGTAATGCAATGAGAGCCTATTCACAAGATTT
>WNFR01011348.1_pt1 | contig 14701 bp, 12 predicted proteins | sample 5400221 | NCBI WGS metagenome assembly WNFR01 (sample SAMN13153357, study PRJNA577476) | soil metagenome | isolation source: 40 cm soil under Madrone tree | place: USA:California | collected 2016-06-14 | reverse complement strand
GCGCGCGCGAATTCGGGGTTCTCGGACAGGAAGCCGTAGCCGGGATGAATCGCATCCACCCGTGCCTCGCGCGCGACGCGCAGCACATCCGCGCTGTCGAGGTAGGCCTCGACCGGCCCGCGCCCGGGTCCGACGAGGTACGCCTCGTCCGCCTTGGTCCGGTGCAGCGAGAAGCGGTCCTCCTGCGAATAGATCGCCACCGTTCGCAGGCCGAGCTCGCTCGCCGCCCGCATGACGCGGATGGCGATTTCGCCGCGATTGGCGACCAAGAGGCTGCGGATCCGCTGCGAGGTGGCGGGTTTCACTCTAAGATTCGCCGTTGCGGTGTTTGGAGAGCCCGGCCGGCACGCGCGTGCCGGCGGACGACCGCTTCGATCATAGCCGCTGAGGGGAAACGATGTCGCGCCCGAAACTGCTCGCGCTGCTGTGTCTGACCGTGGTGTGCGCGCCGGCTCTCGCCGTCGAGCCGCGGCCGCTGGCGATCGCCATTCACGGCGGCGCGGGCGTGATCGACCCGGCCAAAATGACCCCGGAGCGCGCGGCCTCCTACCGGGCGGGGTTGGCGGCGGCGCTCGATGCCGGCTTCGCGATCCTGGAGCGCGGCGGCTCGAGTGTGGAGGCCGTGACGGCGGCGGTGCGCACCCTGGAGGATGATCCGCAGTTCAACGCCGGCCGCGGCGCGGTCCTGGACCACGAGGGCGACGCGGAGCTCGACGCCGCCATCATGGACGGACACGGTCCGCGCGCCGGAGCCGTGGCGGGCGTGCGCCACGTCAAAAACCCGGTCGAGCTCGCGCGCCTGGTGATGGAAAAGAGTCCGCACGTGCTGCTGGTGGCCGAGGGGGCCGAGGAGTTCGCGCTCGAGCAGGGCATGGTGCTCGTGCCGCCCGACTACTTCCGCACCGAGGCGCGCATCCGCGAGCTGGAGGAGGCGCGGCACCAGGCCGGGCAGTGGAAAGCGACCGCGCCAGGGGCGGGCGGCACGGTGGGCGCCGTCGCCCTGGATGGCGCCGGCCATCTCGCCGCCGCCACCTCCACCGGCGGGACCACCAACAAGCACCGCGGGCGGGTCGGGGATTCGCCCATCATCGGTGCCGGCACCTACGCGGACGACGGTTGGTGCGCGGTCTCCGGCACCGGCCAGGGCGAGTTCTTCATCCGCCAGGTCGTGGCCTTCGACATCTGCTCGCTGATGCAATACCGGCACCTGACGCTCGCGCAGGCGGTGCGCGAGCTGATCCACGAAAAGCTGCGCCGCAGCGGCGGCGAAGGGGGCGTGATCGCCGTAGACCGAAGCGGCAACATCGCCATGGATTTCAACAGCGTCGGCATGTTCCGCGGCGCGCGCGATTCGCGCGGCCGGCGCGACATCGCCATGTATCGTGATGCCCAGTAACAGCTGAGCGGGAGCCGCACATGTACGCGATCGCCATCCACGGAGGCGCAGGTCCGGTGCCGCGGGCGATGCTGTCGGAGCTGCGCGAGCAGCGCTTCCGCGCCGCCCTGGAAGCGGCGCTCGACGCAGGCTGCGCGCTGCTGGCGCGCGGCGGCAGCAGTCTGGATGCCGTCAGCGCCGCGGTGCGGATACTCGAGGACGACCCGTCGTTCAACGCCGGCCACGGCTCCGCCCTGACACGCGACGGCGCGGCCGAGCTCGACGCCGCGATCATGGACGGCAGGCAGCTGCGCGCCGGCGCGGTCGCCTCGGTGCGGCACGTGAGAAATCCGATCGAGCTCGCGCGCCGGGTGATGGAGAAGTCGCGTCACGTGCTGCTGGTGGGCGCCGGCGCCGAGGAGTTCGCCCTGGAGGAGAGTTTCGCGCTGGTCCCCAACCAGTACTTCCGCACCGCGGAGCGCCAGGAACAACTCGAGTGCGAGCAGCGCGGCGAGCGCGTCTCGGACCTCATCCCCGCCGCGCACGGCACGGTGGGGGCGGTGGCGCTGGACGGCGACGGCAATCTGGCCGCCGCCACCTCCACCGGCGGAATGACCAACAAGCGCCCCGGGCGCGTCGGGGACTCCCCGATCATCGGCGCCGGGACCTACGCCAAGAACGGCGTGTGCGCGGTCTCGGCGACCGGGCACGGCGAGTATTTCATCCGCGCGGTGGCCGCCTATCACGTGTGCGCCGCGGTCGAGTACCGGGCCTTGAGCCTGCAACAGGCGGTGCGCGAGATGCTGCACGGGATACTCGCCGGACTCGGCGGGGAGGGCGGCCTCATCGCGATCGGTGGCGACGGGCAGATCGTCATGGACTTCAGCACCGAAGGCATGTTCCGCGGCGCCCGCGACTCGGGGGGCCGGCGCGAAATCGCGATCTACTGAAGCACGCCCCGCTCGCCCCGCGACCGGCGCACTCACGCCGCGTACGGCTCGCGGCCGCGCAGCGCGCTCGGCGGACGGCCTTCCCAGCGCGACCACACGCGCCGCAGGTGCTGGGCCGAGCGAAACCCCGCCTTCGCCGCCACGCGCTCCAGATCGAGCCGGCTCTGGGTGATGAGCTGCCGCGCGACGGCGAAGCGCATCAGCTGCACGTAGTCGAGCGGCGAGCAGTGCGCGTGCTCGGCGAACAGCCGCGTGAGGTTGCGCGAGCTGGTGCAGGCCACCGCGGACAGCTCGGCCGAGGTCCAGGCGGCCGACGGATCGCGCGCCACGGCGTCCTGCACGCGGTGCACCGCCGGATGCAGATGATTGCGGTGCATGAGCCAGGGCGACAGCGCGGGGTCGGTGCCCGCGCGGCGCAGGTACACGACCAGGTCGCGCGCGACCTCGGCGGCGACCGGCGCGCCCAGCTGCCGGGCGATGACGTGCAGCGCCAGATCAATGCCCGCGGTGACTCCGGCGCTGGTGAACACCGGGCCGTCCTCGACGAAAATGCGGTTGTCGAGCACGCGCGCGCGCGGCTCCGCCCGGCGCAGCTCCTCGAGGTGCGCGTGATGGGTGGTGCATTCGCGGCCGGCCAGGAGTCCCGCCCGGGCGGCGAGCACGCTGCCTGAGCACACGCACAAGAGCAGCGCCGGGTGCGCGACGCCCGCGCGCAGCCATTCGATCAGGCGCTGCGTCGCCGGCTCATGCGGATCGACCGCCGAGACGCCGGCGAGCACCAACATGGTCCCGGGCGCCAGGCGCTGGGGCAGCGGCTCGAGGTCGCCCAGCTGCAGCCCGACGGCTGCCTGCACGCGCGGCTGCGGCGCTATGAAGCGCAGCCGGTAGCTCCCCGGCACCTTGCTGCCGGCATTGCGGAACGCGTCCGCAGGCCCGGCAACGTCCAGCAGCACCACATTCGGCAGCAGCGCGATCACGACCTCGCGCGGGCTGTCAGTGCCGCGCGCGCCTGCGTTCCTCACGCCAGCGCATCCGCGGTCGACACCACCTGCGCGAAGCGCCCGTCGAGCACCAGTTCGGTGTGCTCGCGAATCTCCTGCGCCGACACCTCGCGTCCGCGGCGGGTCTGCATCGGGAAGGTCAGCGTCGCATCGCTCACGTAGCGCACCCCAAATCCCAGGTCCGAGGCGTGCCGGGTCGTGGTCTCGCAGCACTGCTCGGTGCGGATTCCGGTGATCAGCAACTCCCCGATGCCGCGCTCGCGCAACCACGGCTCCAGCGTCACGCCCGCATCGGTCCTGCCGAACATGGCCGAATGCACCTGCTTGTAGAACACCGCATCGGCGCGCAGCGACAGCTCGGGCATCGCGCGCACGCAGCCCGAGGACGCCGAGAAGGGATTGGAGGCGTCGCCGGTAGGCTCCTGGTGAAACACCTGCACGAGGGCGATGTCGCGCGACTGGCAGCGATTGATGAGCGACTGCACGTTGCGCAGGAAGCGCGGCAGCTCCGCGTCCCGAAAGTAGGGCCGTCTGCGGAAGGATTCCTGCACGTCGACAAGGATCAGAGCCTGCTTCATGGCCTGCGAGCCTCCGTCAAACAATCGGCAACATCATGTGGCACTCCGGACAGCGGTGCCACCGCTACAACAGACGCATACCGGGCAAAAACGGACGCGAGCCCGGGCGAGCTACCCTGCGCCGTGGACTTGGGCCTAAACTACCGGGGACACGCCGCTTCGAACAACAACGGTTCCCTGGGAGAAATCATGGTTGCCCACAACAGCCTCAAGTGTGCCGTGCCGGCACTGCTGGCGGTGTCCGCACTGTGCGCCACGGTGGCCGCGTGGGCCGCCGATCAGCCGCCGCCGGAGATTCCGACCTGCGACAAGCGCATCGGCACGCTCGCGGTCACCGAGCCGGAGAACAAGTGGTGGCTCGCGTACAACCTCGAGTCCCCCGAAGCGCTGATCAAGGTGTTCGTGTCGCAGTCCAAATGCTTCACCCTGCTCGATCGCGGCAAGGGCCTGGCGGCCGCGCAGCAGGAGCGGGCGCTGGCCGGCAGTGGCGAGATGCGCGGCGGCTCCAACATCGGCAAGGGGCAGATGAAGGCGGCCGACTACGTGCTGGTGCCCGATGTGGTCACCAAGAACAGCAATTCCGGCGGCCGCAACATCGGCGGCCTGGTGGGGGGCCTGTTGGGCGGCGTGGCCGGCGCGGTGGTCGGCGGCATCAGTCTCAAGAGCAAGACCGCGGATGTGGTGCTGACGCTGACCGACGTGCGCTCCACCGAACAGGTCGCCCTGGAGCAGGGTCACTCGAAGAAGACCGACCTCGGCTGGGGCGCCGGCGGCGGTGCCTTCTTCGGCGGCTTCGCGGCGGCGGGTGCCAGCAGTTACGCGAACACCGAGATCGGCCAGGTCGTCACGATGGCCTACCTCGACGCGTTCACCAAGCTCGTCGGTCAAGTCAAAGGCATGACTCTCAACGCCAAGGCGGACAACGCCACGCAGTCGGTGACCATGGCCAAGCCGGGCAAGATGTACGAGGCGGCCAACATCAAATCGAAGAAGGTGCGCGATCTGGACCCGGGGATGACGCTCTATCCGAGCGGCGAGAAAGACGGCCTGTGGTGGAAAGTGAGTGACGAGCTCGGCAACGAGGGCTGGGTGCCCTCCACGCTGTTCCAGCTCGCGAAATAAGGGCGCCGGGTGCGTCCGTCACGGCGTGCCCGCGCCGGTATCGGTGCGCTCGGGCGGCGAGCCGCGGGCGTCCGCCGCCAGCAGCGTGAGCCCGTGCAAGCGCGCGCGCTCGAGCACCGGCGCCTCGCCCGACGCCGCCGCCAGCAGCAGCTCGCGCCACACCTGCACGCGCGCCGGCCAGCGCGGCCTGAGCCAGGCCTGGTGAGTCTCCGCCAGTGAATGCAGCTGACGCAGGCTCAAGTGACCGATGAGCGCGGCGCACGGTGCGCTCATGCCGAGCAGCAGCCGCGCCGCGGCGCCGTGCGCGCGCGCCAGGTGCCAGGCGTAGGTGAATACCAGCCTCGCAACCTCGGTCGTCCCCGGCACGGTAAAGAATGTGCTGTAGGCAGCCTCGCCGGTGTCACCCACGCCGGGCGGCGCCGGCTGCCGCCAGCGCTGCGGGTCGGCGAAGCCGGCGTCCACCAGCAGGTAGGGACAGGCTGCGGCGCGCCGCCGCGCCGCGATGTCGAGCACGCGCCACAGCTCCCCGACCTGCCGCAACAGCAGGCTCGGCTGGGCGCAGCGCACCGCGGCCTGCTCCGCAAACAACCCCAGGCACAGCTCGTTGAGCTCGACCAGCGACTCGAGCGTCTCGGGGTGCAACCAGCCCCCCGCCAGGTCCCAGGCTTCGCCGGCAGCCCCGTCGTGCGTCTCACACTGCAATAGCATGGCGCGCCTCGTCAGCCACGAGGCGCCAAATTTTTTACCAAATTTGCGGGTTGAGTTTTACGGAGACTTCCCCACAATGTAGCGACCCTTGGGCCGCCGGGACGACTCCCATGCGCATCTGCGACGATCGCTACCGGCGCGAGCGGGCGCGCATGGAGCTGGCGCTGCGCTTCCTGCGGCACGAGGCGCGCACCCAGACCATCCGCGCCTGGACCGGTCTGTCGGATGACCGCATCCGCAAGCTGTACCGTTCCTACATGAGCCAGGCGCGCCGCTACCTGCCGCGTCATCGCGGCAAGTCCCCGCACCAGGTCGCCTACTTCACGCGCTCGCTGCGCCTGCAGCAGGAAACCGCGTTGCTGGCGAGCGTGCTGTCGCTGCTCGGCGTCGTGCCGGCGGTTCCTGCCGCGGGAACGCCCGGCGCACTGCCGGGGCTCACGCGCGGGGAGCTGTTGTGCCAGGCGTTCGAGGCCTACCGGCTGCTGCTGCCGGCGGCGCAGATCTCCTTCGAGCACACCGTGTTTCTCGCCACCGCACTCGCGCGCGGCGACCAGCTGCGCTTGGGTCGCTGCAGTGACTGCGGGGGCCTCCTGGTGACCGAACGCTTTCCGCTGCGCGAGCGGCGCTGCCATCATTGCGCGAGCCCGATGCAGTCGCGCTGCTGAACCGGGAAATTGCGCTGCCGCGACGCATGAGCGCCCGGCGCTTGCCAGGAGGCGCAATTTCCTGGGGTAGAATCCGCCGCCACTGCCTGTGCGGCGAGCGCGCGTTCATGGATCACGATCGAGCCAACTTCTTCTCCGGTCCCTACCTCGAGCGGCGCGCGGAGGCGCGCGAGGACCCGGACTGGATCGCAGCCGCGCGCGCCGATCCGGCGACGCTCTACCTGGCAGGCCACGGCACCGCGCACCTGCTGCATGCGGACGGCCCGCCGCGCATCGCCTTCCTCGCGCACGGCGCGCCGCTGGTGCGCGCCGCGGACGAGGCGAGCCTGGTGCTGCTCGGGTGGTTTCGCGGCATGCGCTGCGTGCTCCTCGATCTGCCGCCCGGGCAGGCGGTCGGGGCGCCGGCCGGCACGGCGTTCGAGGAGCTGCGGCCGCTCGCGCCGCTCCTGGCCGCCGACGAAGCGGGGCTGCTCGCCTATGCACGTGCCATGGCGATCTGGCGCACGCGTCACCGCCACTGCGGAGTGTGCGGCGCACGCACGATCGCGACCCGCGCCGGCCACATTCTGGTGTGCTCGAACGCGGCGTGCGCGCAGGAGCTGTTTCCGCGCATCGATCCGGCCATCATCGTGCTGGTGAGCGACGGCGAGCGGGCGCTGCTCGGACGCCAGGCGAGCTGGCCGCCGCGGCGCTACTCCACCATCGCCGGCTTCGTCGAGCCCGGCGAGAGCCTGGAGGACGCGGTCGAGCGCGAGGTGGCGGAGGAGACCGGCGTCCGCGTGACGGGCCTGCGTTACGACTCCTCGCAGCCGTGGCCGTTTCCGTCGTCGCTGATGATCGGCTTTCAGGCCTCCGCGGCCGCCGGCAGCAGCGTGCGCGTGAGCGGGGAGCTCGAGGACGCGCGCTGGTTCACGCGCGCGCAGCTCGATTCGGGCGAGGCGCTGGCGCCGCCCTCGCAGTCCATTTCCTGGCGCCTGATCGAGACCTGGCTGAAAGGACGCGGCTAGTCATGTGTCTGCTGGTGCTCGCATGGCAGGCACATCCCCGCTACCGCCTGGTGGTGGCCGCCAACCGTGACGAGTATCACGAGCGCCCGGCCGCGGCGCTGGCGAAGTGGCCGCCGCCGGCAGCCCTCATCGGCGGACGCGACCTGCGTGCCCAGGGCGCCTGGCTCGCCGTGGACCGTGAGCGGCGCTTCGGCGTCGTCACCAACTTTCGCGAGCTGCAGCGGCCGCGGCCTGGGGCGCCGTCGCGCGGGGAGCTGATCCCGCGCTACCTGAGTGCGCCGGCGGCTCACCAGAGCGCGCAAGAGTTCTTCACCGCCCTGCAGGCGCAGGCGCAACGCTACTCGGGATTCAACCTGCTGCTCGCCGACCGCGATTCGCTCTGGTACGGCTCAAACCGCGCCACTCCGTTCGCGCGCGCGCTCACCGCCGGCATCTATGGTCTGTCGAACGAGCTTCTCGACACACCGTGGCCGAAACTGCAACGGGTGCGGCGCGGCTTCGAGGCGTGGCTCACCCGGCCGCAGCCCGCATCGCCGGCCGCGCTGTTCGAGCTCCTCAATGACCGCACGCAGGCGCCGGAGGACGCCGCGCTGCCCCACAGCGGCAGCGGGCTGCCGTCACAGTGGGACCGGATCCTGTCGGCGCCGTTCGTGCTGCACCCGCAGTACGGCACCCGCTGCTCGAGCGTCGTGCTGCTGGAGCCCGGCGGCCGGCTGTACCTCGCCGAGCGGCGCTTCGACCCGCGGGGCGAACCCGCCGGCGAAACTGAATTCGAGCTGAACCCGGGGGAGTGGCCGTGAAGTGCGGCCGAGCGGCAGCGCTCGCGAGGCTCTAGAATTCCAATGAGATGACGCAGCGCAATCCCCTGCCGCAGGCTCGTCGACGGCACAGGCGGGCCCGGGTGGTTGCCCTGTGTCTGCTCGCCTGCCCGCTCGCGCACGCCGCCGGCGTAAGAGTGGAGATCCGCGGCGTCGACGAAGAGCTGCGCGCCAACGTGCTCGCCTATCTGAGTTTCGAGCGCTACAAGAAGGGCGGCGCGGACCTCAACGCCGACACGATCGAGCGGCTGCACAACCGCGTGGAGCGCGAGGTGCAGTCGGCGCTCAGACCCTTCGGGTACTACGAGCCGCAGGTCGAGTCGAGCGTGAGCGACCTGGGGCACGGTGAGTGGCGCGTCACCATCAACATCAACCCCGGCAAGCCCGTGCTGGTCGCGCACATCGACGTGCGCGTCGACGGCTCCGGGGAAAACGATCCGCTGTTCCAGCGCATCCTGCGGCACCTGCCGCTGCACGATGGCGAGCGCCTCAACCATACCGCCTACGAGAGCATCAAGACCGACCTGCAGCGCACCGCGGCCACCTACGGCTATCTCGACGCACGCCTGATTCGCAACGAGCTGGTCGTCGACCCGCCCAACCGCAAGGCGAACATCGCACTCGAGCTCGATACCGGTGAGCGCTATCACTTCGGCGCCACCAGCATCCGCCAGAGTGTCATAAGCGATGCGCTGGTGCGCCGTTACATTCGCTACCACGAGGGCGACGCCTTCGATCTCACGCAGGTGCTGCGCACCCAGTTTGCGCTCGATGACTCGCAGTACTTTTCCAACCTCGAGGTGCTTCCCGGGGATCCCGATCGCAGCACGCATATCGTGCCGGTGAACATCCACGCCGACCCGAGCCGGCGACACCGCTACTCGTTCGGCGCCGGCTATGCCACCGATACCGGGCCGCGCGGCACGTTCGGCTTCGAGGACCGGCGCCTCAATTCACGCGGCCACAGCTTCAGCGTCGAGGTGCAGGCCGCGCAGGTGACCAAGTACAGCCTGCAGACCCGCTACAACGTACCGATCGGCGACCCGGCGGTCGAGAAACTCACCCTGGGGGGAACGGTCGAGCAGCGCCAGCTCGCCGACGTCACCACGCGCACGCTGTCGGCGGGCCCGAGCATCACCGAGGTCACCGGCAGCTGGCAGCACGTGTGGCTGCTCACCGGGATGCGCACCACCGGGGAGGATCTGAACGGGTCGCGGACCGATCGCCTGCTGGTGCCCGGAGCCGACCTCGCCTCGGTCCCCAAGGGCTATCTCGGCGAGGCGCTGTTCGAGCACCCGTTCTTCGCCGAGCTGCGCGGCTCGCACGCCGCGCTGGGCTCGGACGCCAACTTCATCCAGCTGCACGTGCAGGCCGAGCGGGTGTTCCGGCTCGGCAGGAAATGGCATCTGCTGCTGCGCGATGAGGTGGGCGCGAGCCTCGTGTCGCGCTTCAGTCAGCTCCCCACGGTGTTCCGCTTCTTTGCCGGCGGCGACAACAGCGTGCGCGGCTTCGCCTACAATGACCTGTCGCCGACCGAGGCGGTGTGCACCCGCAGTCCCACCGGGCAGTTTCTGCGCAATCCCGACGGCAGCTGCCAGGCGATCGCCCAGTACATCAAGGTCGGGGGAAAAGACGTGATCACCGGCACGGTGGAGGTGATCCGCGATCTGCCCAAAAATTTCGGGATCGCCGCCTTCTTCGACTACGGCAACGCCTTCGACAGCTTCGCCCAGCTCGCGCGCAAGTGCTCGCCCGCGGCCGCTCAGCAGCAGGTGTGTACCTCGCTGCAGTATTCGGTCGGGATCGGCCTGCGGGTGCGCCTGCCGGTCATGACGCTCGGGGTGGACATTGCCGAGCCCCTCTCCGAGCAGTGCTCGCCCGCAACCCAGGGCTCCCCGGCGAGCTGTCGGCGCCCGGGCCCGCGCCTGCACATCAACTTCTCGCCGAAGCTGTAGCGATGTTCACCGTGCGCCGCCTGCTGCTCGTCTTCGCCTGCGTGGCAGTCGTCACGGCCATCGTGGCGCCGGCGGCACTGATCTGGTCGGCACTGTTCACCAGCAGCGGGCTGCAATTCGCCATCCGGCACGTACCGCACCGCTTCGCCGGCGTGCAGCTCGACATCGTCGGCGCCAGCGGCACCATCGCCGACGGCCTCAGTGTCGAGCGCGTGGAGATCGACCACGACCTGGTGCACCTGAAGTTCGAAGGCATCGAGGGGCGCGTCGCCCTCATGCCGCTGCTGCTGCAGACCATCCGCGCAACCCACGGGTCGGTGCGCAGCGCACTCATCGAGGTGAAGCGGCGCACGCGGCCGAGCGCCCCGGGGGCGCCGGTGTTCCTGCCACGCTGGCTGATCATCAGCGCGGAAGCAGCGCAGGTGGGGAGCCTGTTGGTCACCGTTCCCAACGGCTTTCGGCTCAGCGCCACCGACATCCGCAGCGCGGGGGTCATCCGTCACCGCGTCATCCGCTTCTTTCAGGCCGAAGGCCTGCTGGGAGGGGCGCACGTCAGCGCCACCGGCGAGCTGCGCGCCACCGATCCGCTCGGGATGGAGGTCGATGCCCACCTGGACTGGAGTCCGGCCGGGCAGCCGCACTGGATCGTCGCCGGCACGGCCAGCGGCGATCTCAGGACCCTCAACATCGTCGCGCAGGCGCAGAGCCCTTTCCGCGCCAGGTTCAACGGACGCGGGCTCGATCTCATCGACCACTGGCACTGGCTGGGTGAGGCGCTGGTGCAGGATTTCGATCTGCGCGGCTGGGGCGTACGCGCGCCTTTCGGCAGCATCACCGCTCGGCTCGCCGTTTCCGGTGACGACGCCGGCTTCAGCGCGCACGGATCCGTCAATCCCACCGCACTACACGCCGGGGTGTTCGAGGCGCAGTTCTCCGGCAGCTACGCCGATCGCGTGCTGACCGCCAGGCACATGGAGCTGCGCCACCCGGGCTCCGGGGCCGTGGCGCGCGGCGCCGGTACCATCGGCATCGACGGGCCGCGACTCGATCTGAGCGGCAGCGTGAGCGACCTGCGCTGGCCGCTCGTGGGCCGTGACCCGGCGCTGCACAGCGCCTCCGGAACCTTCATCCTCGCCGGCGTGCTGCCGTATCGCGTGCGGGTGAACGGCAGCGCGCGCGCCGGCGAGCTGCCGCTGATACCGGCGGACGTGAGCGGGACACTCGCTAAGGACAGCTTCGCGTTCGACAGTGCGGAGATCGACCTGTTCGGCGGTCACGCGAGCGTGAGCGGCCAGGTGGTGTGGTCGCCGCTCGAGAGCTGGTCGGTCCAGGGTCACGTGAGCGGCATCAACCCGGGTGCGCTGCGCGCGGATCTGCCCGGCAGCGTCAGCTTCATGCTCGCGGCATCGGGGCGCGGCTTCGACACCAGAGGTGATCTCAGCGCCTCGTTCAGCGGCGTGAGCGGCAAGCTGCGCGGCGTGGCGGCGAGCGGCTCCGGCAGCGTGACACGCGCGGGAAACACCTGGGGCTTCAGCGCGGTGCGCGTCGGGTTGGGATCCGCGCGCGTCGCGCTGGATGGGCACCTCAACGAACGCATGGATCTGCGCTTTGCCGTCTCCGCGGAGGACCTGAGCCTGCTGGCGCCCGGCACCCGCGGTGAGCTCAAGGCCTCCGGGACCCTGGGCGGCACGTTTGCCGATCCGGTGATCGTCGCCACGGCGCACGGCGGGGACCTCGATTACCAGGGCATCAAACTTGAGAGCGTCGACGCGGACGTGAACTGCGATCCCGGCGCATCCGGGCAGGAGTCGAAAATCGACGCGCGGGTGCGCAAGCTGAGCTACCGGAACCGGACGCTCGAGAGCGTCACACTGACTCTCAGAGGTCCGCCGGCTGCCTACCGGGTGCACCTCGCGCTCGCCGCCACCGGGCTCAGCGCGAGTGCCGAGGCGCGCGGGGCCTACACGCACGGCACCTTCGCGGGCGAGCTCAATGCGCTCGCCGTCAGCGGCAACGAATCGCTGCACCTGTCGCTCGAGCGCCCGGCGGCCTTCAGCGTGGCACCGGATCAGCTGCGGCTGGAATGGCTGTGCCTGGTGGGCACGCCCGGCAGCGTGTGCGCGGATGGGCAGTGGAGCGCAGCGGCCTGGTCGGCGACCCTCACGACGAACCAGTTGCCGCTCAATACGCTCACCGCCGGCATGACGCCCGCGGTGGAGTATCTGGGCACCGTCACCGCACTCGCGCATCTGTCGGGCGGCGCGGACACCCCGCTCGTGGGCACGCTGCGGGCCGAGCTGACCGGTGCCGAGCTCGCCCACAAGCTCGCAAGCCACCGGATCGAGCACACCCGCATCGGCTCGGGCACGGTGACGCTGAACGCGACCCCGGCGCTCGTCAGTGCCCAGGCCGATCTCGGCGACGGGGAGGTCGGCACCCTGCACGGCCGGCTCGAGGCACGCCGCACCACCGCCCAGGGAACAGCGCTGGCGCATTGGCAGGACATGCCGCTCAGCGGCGAGCTGCATGCGCAAACGGCCGAGCTCGGCCTCGTGTCGCTGTACGAGCCGGACATCGACCGCGCCGCCGGCCACTTCAACGCCGATGTCCGGCTGGCCGGCACTGCCGGGATGCCGCAGCTTTCCGGGGCGGTCAAGGTGAGCGACGGGGAGATCGATGCCTATCAGGTGAACCTCGCCCTGCGCCAGGTGCAGCTGGACGCCCGCCTGAGCGAGACGGGACTGGATTTCAACGGCGGTGCGCACGCCGGCGCGGGCAGCGTCACGGCCGGCGGGCACCTGGAGTGGCGCCAGCTGCTGCCGTACGGGAAGCTACATCTGCAGGGAACCAACCTGCGGGTCGCGGACGTTCCCGAGGCGCAGATCGACGCCTCCCCCGATCTGGACTTCAACGTCAGCGGCCGCAGGATCGAAGTGACCGGCAAGGTCACGGTGCCGTACGCGAAGATCCAGCCCAAGGACTTCGCCGGCGCCGTGCGGGCCTCACCGGATGAAGTGATCGTCGGCAGCGAGGAAGAGGATCCGACCAAGCGCCTGGAGGTGATGAGCACCATCACGCTCAGCCTCGGGGAGCACGTGAACATCGACACCTCGGGGCTCACCGGCCGGCTCACCGGCAGCATCACCATCCGCAGCGGCTACGATGCCATTACGCGCGCGACCGGGGAGCTGTCGGTGGCCGAGGGCAAGTACACCGCCTATGCGCGCAAACTCGACATCCAGCACGGCCGGCTGATTTTCACCGGCGGCCCGATCGATAATCCGGGCATCGACCTGCGCGCCATCAAGGAATTCCCGGACGTCAAGGCCGGCGTCAACGTCCGCGGCACGCTGCTGCAGCCACACATGACGTTCTTCTCCGATCCGCCGCTGCCGCAGTCGCAGGTAGTGTCGCTGATCCTGGCCGGCGGGTCGCTCGAGTCGGCGCAGAACCGCACCACCGGCAACAGCGGTGCGGGCACTGCGGCACTGGCGCAGGGCGGCGCGATCCTCGCGCAGCAGCTCGGCTCGCGCGTCGGGATAGAGGACGTGAGTCTCGAGTCCGACATCACCAACGAGACTTCACTGGTGCTCGGCCGCTACCTGTCGCCGCGCCTGTACGTGAGTTACGGCATCAGCCTCACCCAGCAGCTCAACACCCTCAAGCTGCGCTACACCCTCGGTGATCACTGGACCGTCAGGACCGAGGTGGGCCAGGCGCGCGGCGCCGACCTGGTGTACTCCATAGAGAAGTAGCGACGCCGGCCGCGCGGGTGGCGCACGCTCGCGCCGCGGCGGCGCGGCCGGCGCTATTTCGAGCAGCCCCCGATCCGCCGCCCCCTTATCGTGATGGTCATCGGGCCCTGATCGGTCTGCGCGCTGATGAGCGCCTTGAACGAGTCGGAGGAGAACGTGCCCTCGAAGTGACTGGTCGCGCGCTGGCACCGCATGACGAACTTCACCTTGCCGCCCGCAACGCTGGGATCGGTCATCTTGCAGCTCGGGTCGGTGCCGCGCTCCTGCGACAGCATCTTGCCCACCTGCTTGAGGTCCGTATCGGTGATGCACTGCTGCTGCGTCCGCGGTGTCTGCAGTCTTGCCAGGTAGCCGGGCGGCAGACGGCTCTGCATTTCCGGCGCCAGCGTCACCTGCGAGGTGGACACGACCTCGTACTTACCCGGCTTGAGGTTCACGGCTTGGGCGAACAGCGCGCCGCACACGCCGGCGGCGGCGAGCGCCGCGGCCCGGGCGGCGCCTGTTGAGCGTGGTGAATGCATGATGATCCGTTCGCGGTCGGGCGCCTGTGGGAGCGCAGGCCAGACGGCATTGTAGCGCTTCGGTGCGCGGCCGGGCCCGCGCTCCTTGACTCTCGTGCATTAAAATGCACAATACGTGCATGTTTATGCGCGTAGACACGCCGCGATGCTGAGCGACGCCCACCAGCTGGAGCGGCGCGGCGCCATCGTGCGCATCCTGCGCGACGGCCTGGTGCGCAAGCAGACGGATCTGGTGCGCCTGCTGAA
>WNFR01004271.1_pt1 | contig 14703 bp, 13 predicted proteins | sample 5400221 | NCBI WGS metagenome assembly WNFR01 (sample SAMN13153357, study PRJNA577476) | soil metagenome | isolation source: 40 cm soil under Madrone tree | place: USA:California | collected 2016-06-14 | reverse complement strand
GGCTTTCCATTGATCCGCGCACGGGTCGTCGACAGCGGCACCACATGGCTGAGGGCGTGTTGCAAAGCGCGCTGAAACGAGCTGTGGACGCAGCACGAATCGCCAAGCGTGCCAATTGCCACAGTTTACGTCACTCTTTCGCCACACATTTGCTCTCGAAAGGGTACGATATCCGAACCGTGCAGGAACTCCTGGGTCACAAAGATGTCAGCACAACGATGATTTATACGCACGTGCTGAACCGGCCGGGAATCGGCGTTCACCCCGTGAGATAACACGAAGTCATGTCAAAGTATTGCTACATCTATGTTTTGCGCTCGGTAAAAGACAATCAATTCTACGTCGGGTTGACGAGGGATTTACCTGTGCGAGTGCGGCAGCATAATAACGGACTGGTTACCTCAACAAAGAAGCGCATCCCGTTTGAGCTTGTATATTGGGAAGGCTGCATTAACGAAAGTGACGCAGCTCAACCTGAGCAATACCTCAAAAGCGCATGGGGTAAGCGTTACATCAAAAGCCGGCTGCGACGATATCTCACGGGGTAAAGAGTCCTCTGGATTAACATTCGCGAACGCGAGACGCGTTCGCCAGCATGCGAGACGCGTGCGCTACCCTACGCGGGTGCGCCGCCGAGGGCGCCGGGGAGCGGCGGGGCAACGTCGGGTGCAACGACTTGCTTGGGCGGTTTATCGGGCAGTTTCTTGGTGGGCGTCGAGCTAATGCCGGGCGGCGGATTGATCAGGCGGCCGTGATCGATGATTTCTTTGATCTGTGAACCGTCCAGGGTCTCGTACTCGAGCAAGGCTTTTGCGATGGTTTCGAGTGTGTCGCGATTGGTAACGAGCGTGTGCTTGGCCAGTTGATAGGCGTCGTCGATGAGCCTGCGCACTTCCTGGTCGATTTGTTCGGCGGTCGCTTCGCTGTAGTCGCGCGCTCGAGAGATGTCGCGTCCGAGGAAAACGTAATCTTCGTGTTCGCCGTATTCGACCATGCCCATTTTTTCGCTCATGCCCCACTCGCAAACCATCCGGCGGGCAATAGCAGTGGAACCTTTGATGTCGCCGCGCGCGCCGTTGGTGATGTCGCCAAAGATAATTTCTTCCGCGACGCGGCCGCCCATGGCGACGGCGAGACTGGCCAGCAACTCGTTCTTCCGATTCGTGTATTTGTCTTCTTCCGGTAACCACATGGTCGAACCGAGCGACGGTCCCCGCGGGATGATGGTGACCTTGTGCAAGGGCTCAGTGTGCGGGAGAAGCACCAGCAAAAGCGCGTGGCCAGCTTCGTGATACGCGGTATTTTGTTTTTCTTTCTCGCTCAGCGCAAGGCTCCGGCGTTCTTTGCCCCAGCGAACTTTGTCGCGTGCTTCCTCCAGTTCGGCCAGTGTGATTCCTTTCAATCCGCGGCGCGCAGCGAGTAACGCCGCCTCGTTGATGACATTCGCCAGTTCCGCGCCGGAATAACCCGGTGTGCCGCGCGCGATCACGGCAAGGTCGACGCCCTCGGCGAGCTTCACTTTCTTTGCGTGCACACGCAGGATTTCCTCGCGGCCTTTCACGTCAGGCAAATTTACGGTGATCTGACGATCGAAACGACCGGGTCGCAACAACGCCGGATCGAGAACATCCGGGCGGTTCGTCGCCGCGATGATGATCACGCCCTCTTGCGTGTCGAATCCGTCCATCTCCACGAGCAAGGCGTTCAGTGTCTGCTCGCGTTCGTCGTGTCCGCCGCCCACGCCGTGGCCGCGGTGACGGCCTACCGCGTCAATTTCGTCGATGAAAATGATGCAAGGCGCGGATTTCTTGCCTTGCTCGAACATGTCGCGAACGCGTGAGGCGCCCACGCCGACGAACATCTCCACGAAATCCGAGCCGCTGATGGAGAAGAAGGGCACATCCGCTTCGCCAGCGATCGCGCGCGCCAACAAGGTCTTGCCGGTGCCGGGCGGCCCAACCATCAGAACGCCCTTGGGAATACGGCCACCGAGTTTCTGAAATTTTTTCGGATCACGCAGAAACTCAACCAATTCCTGTACTTCGTCCTTGGCTTCCTCTACGCCGGCGACGTCGCGAAAAGTGATCTTGTTCTTGTCCCGGGCGAGCATGCGCGCCTTGGATTTACCGAAGTTGAGCGCGCCTTTGCCAGCCATCCGGATTTGCTGGCGAAACAGGAAATACAGGACCAGGAGGAAAAGCGCGATCGGCAGGAAACCGACCACTGTCTGCGCCAGCATGTTGGATTCTGTTTTAATCGCGGGCTGCATCCCGGCGTCGGCGAGTCTCTTTTGAAGATCATTTGTGAAACTCAGATAGACCGTGGTGTGAAACGGGACGGGCTGTGACGGCGCTGCGCCTGCGCCCTGGCGGACGTACGCACCGCGCAAGGTTTGGGTTGGCCGACCATCTTCGACGACCAGCTGAAGCGGGTAGTTCTTGTCGTTAACGATCTGTTTGTTTTCCAACAGCTCGAGAAAACGGTTATACGGCACGTCTTCGACCGGTTGCATCCCTCCCCGGTAGAAAAGCATGGCCATCGCGATCAGACTGAAAGCGATCACGATGAGAACGACGCCGCGCCAGTTAAAATTCGGTTCGCTCCCGCGCTGTCTGTTCTCTTTTTGAGAGTTACGATCGAGTTGAGGCATAAACCAATTTACGTAGGAAAAGTTACCATGAACAAATTGGCAATGCAAAACGAGCAACCCCAGCCTGCGCTTGCATCCCGTACCCACTTCGAATTTGCAACCCGCCGCGGACCTGGGTCTGCCTCGGCTGACGGACGGCTGCAGCAACGCGCTGTTTCTCGTCTCTTACGCCAATTCCCGCAACGTTTTCGCCAACTGGGTCAAGCCGTCGATTTCCGCTACAATCCGCTGCAATGATTTCAACGCGCCAGGGATGTGCTTAAGAAAGTGTTTATGGCCTTTAACCAACCCGAGAAAACCGTACGCGCCCAGCGCTTGCATCAGGCGTTGCATGGCACAGAGCCGCAACTTGAGATCGAAATCGCCGTTGATCGCGATTCCTCTTTCGATCTGCAGCTGCCGATAGTATCCGGCCAGCTCTGAGCGTTCCATTTCCGGAAGATCGACATACGGATCGTACAGTAACGACGCAAGATCGTATTCGGCCAGACCGGGCCGCATCCCCTGAAAATCAATCAGGTACGCGTAGCTGTTTCGGATGATGATGTTTTGCGACTGAAAATCGCGGTGCACCAAAACTCTTGGGAACGACGCCAGGTGCTCGGCAATTTTCTGTAGCGCAGGCGATGCAGCGAGCGGTGCGAGCTTTCCCTTGTCGATTTTGAAATAACGGCCCAGGCAATTTTCGAAGAAATAATTCTGCTCCCAAAGATAAAGCTCCGAATTGAATTCGGCGGGCAAAAGCTGCTTCATCTCGACGCAAACCGATTCTGGCAAAGCATGCAGGATCGCGATTTGCTCAAGAGCCGATTCGTAAAACGCGCGGCGTACCAGCCAGGTTTCTCCCCGATAATTGTAAAGATCGCGCTCGCCGAGGTCTTCCAGCCAGATTAAACCTTCGGCTGCGTCGTGAAAATAAATCTGTGGAACGCGGATTCTGTGCTCGCTGAGAAAATTGGCGATGGTCACGTAATGCCGGTTTTCTTCCCGTTCCAAATTGTACTTCACCAAAATGAGCGCCTGCTCCGCCGAGCATTGGACGCGATAGAATTTTCGGTCTGATCCTCCTTTTTGGATCGGGCTGATCTTTATCTCGGCGACATCCAATCGTGGGAAATGCTTCCGCGTTCGTCGGACAAGGAGGTCGGTTCTCATAAATCAGATGTCGATATTGCGATGGACGCCGCTGACCTTTTTTCGGGAGCGGACAATACAAGCCTCCAGCCGCGTTTTGGAAGCAATTTCTGCATCCGGCCATAAGATTGTGTCTTCCAGAATCGCTTCGGCACCGATGCGACAGTTTGGTCCCACGACTGTGCAGCCGTGTAACTGCGCAGTTGGATCGACATATGCGCTTTTCGCAACCGGCTCGGCCCAATCGTGCGTTTTCAAGTACGCCGGTCGCCAGTCTTTGTTCAAGATCGCGCGGTGGACATCGAGATACTCCTTGCGCGATCCGATGTTGAACCAATTCCCGTCATCCAGCGCGGCGCCGCCTATCCTTCCGCCATTCTGTATCCAATCGATCAAAACAGGAATAAATGAAATTTTCTGCCTGGCGGGGATGCGAGTGAAGATTTCCTGGTTCCAAATCGAAATGTTGGCGTAATCGAAGTTTTCCTTGGGATTGTATTCTTTTGAAATCTCGACGACTCGGCCAGCTCGCATGACCACGCCCGCCCCCAGGCCGGTATTCCGCCGAAGGCCGAGCGTCACCTCATTACCGGCGCGGAAATGTTCGGCAATCAGCGGTTCGAGCGCGACGTCGGTCAAAATATCGCCGCTGTAAACGATGAATGGTTCTTTCCCAAGAATGCCTTCGACATTTTTGATGCCGCCGCCGGTTTCGAGCAGGTCTGGCTCGTGAACAAGCGTAACCGGAAAGCCAGCGTACTCGTGACGGGCAAAGAAAGGTTGAAATAGTTCCGGATGCCGGTGCGTGTTGACGACGAATCTGTTCACTCCCGCGTTTATCAAGTGATCGAGGGCAAACGTCACGAGCGGTTTTTGAAAAATCGGGATAAGCGGTTTCGGCACTTCGTCGGTCAATGGACGCAAGCGCGTGCCAAGTCCCGCGGCCAGAACGAATGCCTGTGTAATGTGGTTCACGAGCAGAAAATCGAGAGATTCTTCAACTTCGCTCGGAATGACAAACGGACTGTTGAGCGTTCGCTACCGTAGATACAGCGTGCGGGTGCCGAAATCGATGATGCCGTGGTGACGTCGCAATGTTTCCGCGCCGAGCAGTCCGGCAACGGGTGGCGAACCTTCCAACAGCCCGTCATGGATGAGCCCTTCCAGATCAATGACACCCACTTCTTTGCCGACGATGTCCACGGAGCCGACGGACAGCTTGCGAATATGCGCCACACGCACCCCGCGCTCCTTCAGGTTGACAGCCGAGGAACTATATGGCGTCTCGCGAGTGGCAATTCGCATGCTCCGGACAAAGGACCGATGTAACAAAGTGGTAAAGGAACCGGTATCGACCATGAGTTTTGCCGCTCTGCCGTTCACGGAACCGTTCACATACAAGTTGTAACCGTCGCTGACTTGAATCGGAACAGCGCGTAACCCGCGGCGACTGAAGCCCGGGAAACTGCCCACAACATTCGGGTCGATCTTGAGAACCAGTAATTGCCTTTCACAATCGAGCACGGCTTGTGTCGGGAAAAGGATGTCTGCTCCAATGATTCCGTCGATCTGCGGCTCGTGCGCCATTCGCGCTGCGCGCGCGGAACCGCCGAGATCGACTGTAACCACCGGTTCATCAGCGAGAATTAACCCGCCGATCCGCAGTTCACGGGCGATCGCGACATTATTGAATGCGCCGTTGATTTGAACGCGCGCAGGCAAACTTGATTTCGCCGTGATCGGCTTGAGCCGAAAATATTCACGACGATTCAGGGCAATCGCGCTCACGGGCGCCCCGCTATCGACCGTCAGCCATGCGGGTCTGCCATTGATGAAGGCACGCACCAGCAGGTGATTTTGTCGGGAGCGTACCAGCGGCAGCGCCTCGAACTGAGTGCTTGCCCGCGTCAAAGCGGCCTGCGACGCGGCACCCAACTGGATGACCAAAGCAAGGACGGCGCAGCAAATCCACAGAAACCGTCGTGCGCGCGGCAGATGATTTGAGGTCATCGGTGGCGGGGAGACTACACGCTTCCTTTTTTCCCGTAAAATGATTTGAGCAGCTTTTTGGCATTGCTTGAGACACGCGGTTGATGATTAACTCTCCGCCAATCCAAAGGATTCGATATGCCAAGCGCAGTCACCGAAGCACCTATAGCCGAAGAAAAACTTGTTAGGGGGCTTGGCTTATTGGACTCCACCATGCTTGTGGCCGGGTCAATGATCGGCTCGGGGATTTTCATAGTCTCATCGATCATTGCTCGCCAGGTTGGATCGCCGGGGTGGTTGCTCATTGTCTGGATCGTTACGGGATTACTGACACTGACAGCCGCCCTCTCGTACGGTGAACTCGCGGCGATGATGCCCAAAGCCGGTGGGCAATACGTGTATCTGCGCGAAGCATTTTCGCCGCTATGGGGATTTCTTTACGGCTGGACGCTTTTCCTTGTGATTCAGACCGGCACGATTGCGGCGGTCGCAGTCGGATTCGCACGCTACAGCGGCGTGCTCCTCCCATGGATTTCCGAAAGCAATTACATTATTTCGCCGATTCGGTTTGGCGGATACGCACTATCGCTTTCGACGGCACAGCTCGTCGGCCTGGCGCTCATTGGATTTTTGACATTTACGAACACGCGTGGCTTGGAAGTCGGCAAGCTTATCCAAAACGTTTTTACGACCGCAAAAACTGGCGCGCTGCTCGCGTTGATCGTCCTTGGAATCGTTATCGGGCTGAAATCCGGTGCAGGTGCGGAAAACTTCAGGGACTTCTGGACTGTGCGCGGTAATCTGCAGGAAGTCGGCGCAGGTTTAACAGCTGCGACGGTATTCGGACTCTTCGTCGGAATCTGCGTGGCACAGACGAATTCCTTGTTCTCTGCCGACGCGTGGAACAACATCACTTTCACTGCCGGTGAGGTAGTGAACCCGCGGCGCAACGTGCCGCTTTCCCTCGCATTGGGCACGTTCCTGGTGATCGGACTTTATTTGCTCGCAAATGTCGCTTATCTCGCGACGCTGCCGTTCAACGCAATCCAGAATGCGCCCAGCGATCGTGTCGCCTCTGAAACAGCCAACGTAATTTTTCCAGGCGCTGGCGCGACAATCATGGCGGTTGCGATCATGGTCTCGACGTTCGGTTGCAATAACGGGCTGATTCTTGCCGGTGCCCGCGCCTATTATGCCATGGCGAAAGACGGTCTGTTCTTTCGACGCGTCGGCGAGCTCAACAAAAGCCACGTCCCGGCGTGGGCGCTCGTTTTCCAAGGTATTTGGGCCGGCGCACTCGTTTTGCCACGCACAGTCAAAACAGATGCAGCTGGCAGCGTGACCGGCTATGGCAATCTCTACGGCAATTTGCTCGACTACGTCATTTCAGCCGCGCTGATTTTTTATGTATTAACAATCATTGGCATCTTCCTACTGCGCCGAAAACAGCCCCATGCGGAACGGCCATATAAAGCATTCGGCTATCCAGTCGTTCCCATTTTGTACATCCTTGGCGCGACCGTCATCCTTGTCGTGCTCTTCATTTACCAAACTGCGACCACGTGGCCGGGACTAATCATCGTGTTGACCGGCGTGCCGGTTTATTTCTTCTGGAACAAGTCACGCGATCGCAAGATCGGCCTGGATAACATCGACAGTCCGAGCCGGACTGGCACCAACACCTGAAGTCATGGGAAAACTATTCAAGAAAAAACCGCTCGATCTTCTCATGTACGAAGCCGCGCAAGTTGGCGAGCATACACTCAAGCGTTCGTTAGGCTGGGTCAACCTCGTTGCGCTCGGCATCGGTGGAATCATCGGTGCCGGTCTGTTTGTGCGAACCGCCGCTGCCATCGCGGATCGCGCGGGTCCGTCGGTTGTGCTGGCGTTTGTCGTGGCGGGCATCGGTTGCGGGTTCGCCGGTCTGTGCTACGCCGAGTTCGCCTCGATGATTCCCGTCGCGGGCAGCGCTTACACGTACTCGTACGCCACCATGGGCGAATTCGTCGCATGGATCATCGGTTGGGATTTGATTCTTGAATACGCCGTCGCCGCGGCGACCGTGTCCGACGCATGGAGCGAATACGCGAACCGCGTGCTCGGCTGGTTCAACATGGCGATCCCCTATCAGTGGACGCATTCGCCATTCGAACACGACCCCGGCGGCACGTACGGCATCATGAACGTGCCCGCGCTTTTCATTTTGCTTCTCCTGACGATGCTGCTCATTCGTGGCACCAAAGAATCCGCTTTTGTGAACGGGATCATCGTGATTTTGAAAGTGTCCATCGTGCTGCTCTTCATCGGCATCGGCTGGCAATTCATCAACCCGGCGCATCACACGCCATTCATTCCGTCGGCGACGACCCACGTCACAGCGCAGGGAATCACGCATCATTACGGCGGTATTCTTGGAATTCTCGGGGCGGCCGGTGTTGTGTTCTTCGCTTACATCGGCTTCGATGCCGTCTCGACCGCGGCACAGGAAGCGCGTAATCCGAGACGCGACATGCCGATCGGCATTCTTGGTTCTCTGGTATTCTGCACGGTTCTCTATGTGCTCTTCTCGTACGTGCTCAGCGGCGTCGCCACGGTCGAAGATTTTCGCGCCGCGGGCCGTGAAGCCTCGGTCGCGTTCGCGATCAGCAAATACATGCACGGTTACGAATGGCTTTCGCGCGCGGTCACAGTCGCGATCCTCGCCGGTTTTTCGTCCGTCATTCTCGTAATGTTGTTAGGCCAATCGCGCGTGTTCTTTTCGATGAGCCGCGACGGACTGGTTCCGTCAATCTTCTCGGAAGTGCATCCGCGGTATCGCACGCCATGGAAATCGAACATGCTGTTCTTCGTTTTCACCGGCGCCCTCGCCGCGCTTGTGCCCGCCGATGTGACCGGAGAAATGACCAGCATCGGCACATTGTTCGCATTCATTCTCGTCTGCGCCGGGGTATGGATCATGCGCCTGAAGCATCCTGAGCTAGAACGCGGATTCCGCGTTCCAGCCGCGCCGCTGGTCGCCACGCTCGGCATCGTCACCTGCAGCGCCATGATATACGGACTAGGCTGGACGAACTGGATGCGACTCATCGTCTGGCTGCTCATAGGCTTCATTTTCTACTTCGGCTACGGCAAGAGCCACAGCCATATCGACGCTCCACGGCCGACGGATATGCCCGAAGGAATCAGGATGACGCGTGACGGGCTGCTGTAACTGAGCTGGTCACTGACTCCAGCTACCGGCGCCGGAGCCGCTGGTTGGACTCGTTCCACCGAAGCCGAGAATGGCTTCGAGGCGTTTATGCAGTCGCGACTCGTTAGGCCTTTTGGCGAAACTGACGCGGCCGCTGCGCAGATCCTCAATCGACATGTCCAACGCCCGGAGAATTTCGCAATCCGCCGGCGCAAGATCGACATCTCGTTCTGCGAATGCCACGATGCGGTCTTCCAAGCGCGACAATGCGGTGACGAGCGGATCACCGTTCGTTAGGCCCAACTGATCGACCAATTTTTGGAAGCTGATGTGGAACGGAACCGTTGCGAGATCGACCTGCATGTTTTCGGATGGCGCATCGGCCGGCATCGCGACCGCGTCGGAAATCGCGACAGATTTCCAGCCGCGATCCGGCGCGTAATAACCGAGTTCGACGCGGTACATCGCGCGCGGCTTCGACACCGAGACGTAGAAGCTTCCAAGCATCGGCTCGACCGCGACTCTTGCCTGTTCGAAACCATCGCCTGTAACTAATCGAAGATGGACTTGTCGATCCACGGGCATCGCCTTGTCGAAAACAGACGGCCAATCGATATCCCAGCTGGCAAAAATAGTCCGCTCATCGCGTGCGATGGCGAAGAGCATGGGCTCTTCACAAATCCGTGGCATGCTCGCGCTGTCGGCGGCATCAGATGACTGAACAGCTGCGCCAAGGTGCACAACCGGCTCGCGGCAGATTTTGAAACCGCCATGGAGCTTCGATATTCCCACGTTGCGTTTTGCTTTTCTTTTCGCCATTTTGAGCGTACCTCGCGCAAATTAATTAAACCAACTGCGAATTGCCGCACAATTCCAAATTTGGATACCAACGTATGAATCCAAAAATCGTGGAGCTTGAGGAACTTTCCGATCGCTGCGAAAAATTGCGGGCTGCTGGAAGAAAGATTGTAGCCACAAACGGATGTTTTGACCTGCTGCACGTGGGACACGTTCGGTACTTACAAGCTGCGCGAGCGTTAGGTGATGTCCTCGCGGTTGGGCTCAATGGCGATCGTTCAGTCCGCGAATTAAAAGGAACCGGACGTCCACTCAGGACCGAGAACGATCGCGCGGAGATCCTTGCAGCTTTGCAGTGCGTGGACTTGGTCACGGTCTTTCCACAAATTCGGGCCACGCAGTTTCTCGCTGCGGTCAGACCGGCCGTGTATGCTAAAGGAGCCGATTACACGCCTGACACGCTGAATGAAGAAGAGCGCTCAATTTTGAATAAGACGGGTGCAGAGATTCGCCTGATTCCTTTTGAGAAAGGTTATTCGACTTCGCGATTGATCGAAGAAATCTGCAAGACCAGGAGTTCACAAACACGAAAAGTTAGATGAAACGGCTGCCAATTGGCATTCTCGGATCCGGCAAAGGAAGCAACGCCCGGGCGATTCTCGAGGGCATCCGGTCAGGCAAACTCGCTGCGGACGCGCGCCTCGTGGTATCCGATTTGCTGGATGCGCCGATTCTTGATATCGCACGAGAGTTTGGCGTTCCCAACGCCTTTCTGCCGCCGGGGAGATTTCGCACCCGTCTGGAATCTGAAGCAGAAGACCAGCTCGTCAAAATGTTGCGTGATGCCGGTGTCGAATTTGTTGCTCTTGCCGGTTTCATGCGTGTCCTGCACGAACCGATGCTCAATGCGTTTCCCCGCCGCGTCATCAACATTCACCCATCGCTTTTGCCCAAGTTTCCTGGGCTGGAAGCGTGGAAGCAAGCTCTCGCGGCGGGCGAAAAAGTGACTGGCTGTACCGTGCACTACGTCGATGAAAAAATCGATCATGGACGCATCGTTGCACAGCGAGAGACGACAATCCTGCCGAACGATACACCCGAAAGCTTGCATTCTCGGATTCAGATCCTTGAACACGAGCTGTATCCGGCGGTAATTGCTGAACTCTGCGAAAGATATCGTGAAGCAAAATTGTAACTTCCATCGCCGAATACTTCAGGCCGGCTAACTGCGTCACAAAGGCTATTCAGGCTTCGGCTCCCGCTTTAGCAGTTCTTCCAATGCAATGGTTGTTTTTTTCTGCTCGTATAGAACCTCGTACACCTGATCGAGGATAGGAGTGGCAATGTCTAATCGGCGCGCGCATTCCCACGCGCTTCGCGTGGTCGGAATGCCCTCCGCGACGGCTTTCATAGATGCAGTGATCTCCGCCAGCGGTTCGCCGTGCCCAAGCCGTTTCCCGACCGTATGATTTCGGCTTCGTTCGCTGTAACAGGTCAAAATCAGGTCGCCCGCACCGCTCAATCCATAGAAAGCACCTGGTTTACCGCCCATTGCCTGGCCAAGCCTAACAAGTTCCGCTAACGATCGAGTCACCAGCGCCGCCTTGGAATTGTCGCCCAGTCCAAGTCCATCGCTAATTCCAGCGGCGATGGCGAACACATTTTTCAGCGCGCCGCCCAGTTCGATGGAGACGACGTCCTGGCTGGTGTAAATGCGAAATCGAGCATGCCCCAGCAGGCGCTGCAGACTCGTAGCGCAACCTCCATCGTCGCAACCAATGACAGTCGCGGTGGGAAGGCGTTTGGCGACTTCGGCCGCGAGATTCGGGCCGGATAACACAGCGATTGTATTGCCAGGAAATAGCTCGCACAAAATCTCGCTCATCCGCATGCCCGTGCGATGTTCGATTCCTTTGGTGCAACTCAATAACACGGCATGCGTGTCGCCAATCACTTTCCGCAGCCGTGTTGCGATCTCGCGGAAAGCCGTTGACGGTGTCGCAAGGACCACAAGATCGGCGCCGGCGCAGTCGTCTAGCTCAGACGTAATGCAGACTGAGCGAGGAATTTCGATTCCAGGCAAATAATCGCTGTTTTGCCGGGTCTTTCCCATGCGTGCCATCCGGTCTGCGTTATGGCCCCAAAGGAACACAGGGCGCTCATCGTCCGCCCACAGACAAGCCAATGCGGTTCCCCAGCCGCCAGCACCTATGATTGCTATTCTTGCAATTTTCACTTTCGAATAAAGCGCGGTTCGGTGCCGTGCATAAGCCGGGAAAGATTTGAACGATGGCGCCAAATCACAACTGCCGCGGCGCAAACGGAAAAATAAAAGATTACTTTTGCGCTTTGATTCCGCCAGCTAATCACCAAAATCACAACAGGCAGCAGCAGGGCCGCTGTGATTGAAGCCACTGAAACATAGCGGGTCAGCCAGAAGATTACGATCCAGATACCAAACCAGATTAACCCACCGACGGCGGTTAAGGCGAGAAGTGCTCCGGCGGAAGTGGCAACGCCTTTTCCGCCCTTGAACTTCAGCCATGGCGGATAGGAGTGACCGACGATGCTGGATACCGCCGCGATGATCCCGAATAGTTCCGGCGAACTCAAGTCTGGCGGCGATCGCATTGCCAAAAGCATCGAGAGCTTTACCGCGCCGAAGCCCTTAAAGAAGTCGAGCAGAAATACCGCGTAACCGTATCTTTTACCCAGAACACGCACGACGTTGGTCGCACCGATGTTGCAACTACCAACCTTGCGGATGTCGATTCCTGCGATTCGGCCGATGAGATAGCCGAAAGGGATCGATCCCAGCAGATAGCTGCCGGCTAAGACCACGATGAACATGATCATGTGGAGATTCTGTCATTCACTTCGCAACATCCTTATGCCTTGCGTAAGTCATTTTTCTTTAGCCAGATCGACATAATAGCGATATCGGCTGGAGTGATTCCGCTGATACGTGCAGCCTGGCCAAGCGACGTCGGGCGCAAACTCGATAACTTCTGTTTTGTCTCGGAGCGCAAGCCGAGGATTTTGTCATAATCGAGTCCATTTGGAATCCTCTGTTTCAGTCTGTGCTCAAGCTGTCGATTCTGCTCGGATTGGCGCACCGCATATCCCTCGCATTTGAACTCCGTCTCAAGCAGTTCCCAGACGGGAAGCGGGACGGCCGACCGTATATCAGGAGGCAGCTGCTCTACAGTAAACTCCTGTCGCTTAAGAAGTTGGGAAATAGAAATGCCATGCAACTTCGTTCCAGCAGCTGCCATGCGAGCTTGCTGCAATAGGTGCATTTTTTCTTGAAAACGACCGTATCGAGCGTCGGTGACTAAGCCGGACCGAAATGCTGCCGCCGTTAATCTTTGATCAGCATTGTCGTGTCGTAGCGATAATCGATCCTCAGCGCGGCTAGTGAACATGCGATAAGGCTCTTCTGTCCCCTTCGTGACGAGATCATCAATGAGGACACCGATGTACGCGTCCTTCCTGCTTAATACAAACGGCGCACGGTTTTGAACCTTTAGAGCAGCATTAGCTCCAGCAATCAACCCTTGAGCTGCCGCCTCTTCGTACCCGGAGGTGCCATTAATTTGCCCGGCAAAGAAGAGTCCGCTGAGGAGCCTTGTTTCCAATGTCGGATGAAGTTGGGTGGGGGGGAAGTAATCGTATTCCACAGCATACCCAGGCCGCATGATCTCGGCTTGCTCGAGTCCTGGAATTGAACGGAGAAATTGCAGCTGAACTTCGTACGGCAGACTCGTTGAAATTCCGTTGACGTAGTATTCGCCAGTGTGCCGCCCTTCGGGTTCCAGAAACAGCTGATGCGCCGGCTTCTCCGAGAATTTCACTACTTTATCTTCGATGGAGGGACAATATCGCGGCCCGATCCCTTGAATTCGACCGGCATAGAGTGGTGATCTGTGCAGATTGGCACGGATGATCTGATGCGTCGTTTCAGTCGTGTGCGTGATCCAGCACGGAAGTTGTTCCACGTGGAACTTTGCGTCCTCGACATAATTCAACGTGAAAATTTCGTTTGCGCCGGTGCTGATCTCCTCGGGATGGAAAGCAAATCCGCAAGGCGGTTCATCCCCAAGCTGGATTGAGCAACGTGAAAAATCGATGGATCGCGCATTTAAGCGGCAGGGCGTCCCGGTCTTGAAACGTCCTATCTCGAAGCCTAGCTGCTGCAGGGTTGTACTCAGGCTGGAGGTGGCGTCGCCCATTCGTCCTCCGGGCTTGCTTGTCTCGCCAACGTGCAAGAGCCCTCGCAGAAATGTCCCGGACGTGATGACCACGGTCCGAGCACCAATTGCCACGCCCAAGTCGGTCTCAACCCCAACTATCGCTCCAGAATCGACAAGCACACGTGATACCGTAGCCTGTTTGACGTCAAGATTCGGTGCCTGCTCAAGAATCGCCTTCATCCGAAACTGATACGCCTTTTTGTCGCATTGAACTCGGGGAGCGCGCACCGACGGTCCCTTGCTTTGATTCAGCATTCGAAATTGAATCCCCGTCGCGTCGGCATTCAGTCCCATTGCTCCTCCGATCGCGTCGATTTCGCGAACAATATGCCCTTTTGCCAGGCCGCCGATTGCCGGGTTACACGACATTTGACCAATCGTATCCAAGTTCTGGGTCAAAATCAACGTGCGCACTCCAATTCGAGCGGCGGCCAAAGCCGCTTCGATCCCGGCATGTCCGCTCCCCACGACGACTACATCATAATCACTTATGAAGTGTGCCATAACAATTTACTCCTGAGATATTTACCTTGATAGAATCGGACGCTCTATAGCCTCATTTGAGGCTGCTCCGGAGGTTTCAATAACGCGATAGGCCACGCGGACCAATACCGCCAAAAGCAACACGGTTGTGACGAATGCGCCACCCCAGATCCAATATTCAACCATGCGGGGGTAACTTCGACCTC